>Ga0102886_1000086_pt1 | contig 36276 bp, 17 predicted proteins | sample Colrivmet1550A02_FD_84499 | JGI IMG/M metagenome (GOLD analysis project Ga0102886, IMG submission 84499) | Estuarine microbial communities from the Columbia River estuary - metaG 1550A-02 | ecosystem: Environmental > Aquatic > Marine > Intertidal zone > Estuary | place: USA: Columbia River... | reverse complement strand
TTAGTATTTTTAATAAACTCTGTAACTGTAGCTAGTGCTTCAGGGTCAGTTACGGCAGTGTATTCTCCACTTGCATCTCCTTTTGTAATACTATAGTTTTGTTTTGGTCCTTGTAATAATTGATTTATTAAACGTAGTTGATCATTTGCTGCTGAATTAAATTGTCCATTAATATACTCTGAAGCATGATAATTATATATAGTTCCTCCTGTACCTCCTTGTTGTTGGTTAGTAAGCATAGATGCAGCATTAAAAGAAGTAACTCCTGGTATTGCATTTGCTGTAGTCATTCTTTTATTTACTTTGTTTTTAATATCATTAAATAAATCTGTTGCGCTATCTTTACCAAAGTACTCATTATATATATTTTTAAAATGTTTATCTGCCATAAACTGTATGGTTGTTTTCCCACGGGTCTTCTGTTCTTGTGATGTTCTTACTCTAGCATTTCCTCCAAATACAAGATCTCTAGGATTTAGTTGTTCTAGTAATTCTTCTTCATTTTTAAATCCAAACTTTCGTGCAACCTCTGTAAGATCTTGACCTTGTAAGTTGCCACCTATACCATCATACCATGCAATAAAATCTTTTTGCATACGGTCTACAATTTGTTCTGCTGGTATCATTTGACCTTGACTATTAAATATAGGATATGCATCTAACATGTTTGCTTGAAAAGAAGTTATATCACCATCAGCTAAAAGTAAATTAATAACATTTTGTGTAACTTCATTTTGTTTGTCTCTAGTAACAAAGACTGCTACACCATCTGATTCTATTTTTTTTAGTTGCTCTTTTAATTTTAAATATGTTGCAGGATTATTTCTTTGTAAACTAGGTCCAGTATCTTTTCCTTCTACAATATTTTCTACTTTAGTAAATAATGTTTTAAATTTTTCTTTATTCTCTGGATCTAAATAGTATTCTTTAGCTTCTTTCCAACTCATAAATTTACCATCAATTTTCATACCGTCTGATGTATAAGCAGTGTCATCATCACCAAGGTCATTAGCTTTATCTGAATAATATGTTTCAATAGCATTCCATCTAGTTTCCCTAATACCTTGAATTTTGTTACTTATAGCTGTTGAATTATCAGCAACTACATCTACAGTTCCATCATTAGTAATATTCATTGTTTCTTCTGCACTACCAGCAATAATGTCAGTATTACTTGCATCATTATATCTAACTCCTACATCAACTCCTTCTTGATTACCACCTCCAGATCCTCCTTCTGCCCAAGGCAATGGTATCATTTGACCATTATCATCAATCATGTAACCTTTTTCAAAAGCAGTGTTTATTCTTTTTTGAGCATTGTCATACTCTTTCTCAATCATGCTTAATCCATGTGCATGATTTTTAAGGGCATATTCATCAGCCTTAACTGTTCTACTAGATTCAATGTTAGAATAAAATTTAGCAGCAGCTTTAGTGTCTGCATCTATATTAAACATCATATATGCATTTCTAGATTTTCTTTCTAAATCATCTATGCTTTGTGACTCACCATCTATTTCATTATGATGTTTGTCTTCTAGCTTTCTACCGTTCTTAATCATTAAATATTCATCACGTGCTCTAAGGTAATCTTTATGCTCTTCAGACCCTAAAACAAAATCACCATGCTTCTTTCTATAAGAATCCCAATCATTTTTTGCTTCTACAGAACTTATTACTTCTTTTTCTTTTTCTGCTTTGTTCTTTTCATGATCTTGAAAATATCCAGATAACACTTCATTATAGAATACTTTTTTTGCTGCATCAATTCCACCATATTTTTCAGCATTAGCTTCATAAAACTCTCTTGCTCTTACATAATGTTTTGTAGCATAGTATCTTTGTACTCTTGGATCATCTAAAACTGTTTGGTTAATATAATCTTGTGCAGGATTTGTATATATCATGTCTCCTGTTTTTTCATCCTTACCTATGGCTCTTCTTGTTAGTAATGATCCATTCTTTTGTGTTACTTGATAATTACCATCTGGACTAATAGATACTTGCTCATCTGACATACCTAACTCTTTAAGAGCATCAATACCCATCTGTACAAGATTAATATTTTCTACAGCTTCTGGTAATTGGACATTCATTGAAGCTTCTCTAGAACCTGCTTGAAAATCAGCCATACTGTAGTTTAACATAGATACTCCTTCACCCCAGTATTTTCTACGTGTTTCTTCATCATTACTTTGTCTAAAGTTTTGAAACTTTTGTAACTCTGATTGATGCCTTTTTGTAAATACTATATCTCTTACCATTTTATCATCTTCAAAAAATGGTGTAAATAAAGCTTTAGCTGCATCTACATTTTGTTGTAAAGAAAAATCTACTCCTGATATTTGTTGTAATTTAGGAGCAAGTTCTTTTGCGTAACTATCTCTAATTTCTCTATTGTCTTCTCTGCTTAAATCTGCATGTACTACACTACCATAAAGATTATTCATCTTTCTGTAGTTAGTATCATATCTGTCTTGCCTCTGACTTAATGCATCAGAAATGAATTTAAAGTTAGGTGTAAAAGCCTTACTCTTAGATACATATTTATTTACGTTAGGTAGGTAGGTTGCCATATTACAAAATTACTAAATTTTTATGATGTAGAGGATTCATATTTATAAACTTTTTATATTTATTTGTATCCTAGAATCCATTTTCTTAACTCTCTCTTACTTCTTAATAAGTCTTTCTCACGTGAAGTTTCTTTTCCATACTTTGCTGGTTTATCGTTATCCCTAGTTATGTTAACTTCATCAGAATTTTTCTTAGGTTTATATATTTTATCAAAATATTTATCAGCAAACTCTTTATCTTTTTCTGCTAAAAGTTTGTATTCTTCATAAGCTGCCATGCTCTCACTTGTAGGTTGACCAGTAGTAGGGTCAAGACCTTTCTCATTATAGTATTCAATGTTATGTGCTTGCGGACTATACCAGAATTGTGGATTTTTTAAATTCTCCATGTATTGTTGATCTGCATTACTCATTTGATCATTAACAGCATTTACTAGATTGTCTTGCATTTCCATAGATGCAACTTGGAAATTTTCTGCAGAAGCATTACTTTCATCCATAAAGGTTTTAAACTTTGCAGCACTAGATTCAGCAGCATCATTAATCAAAGGTACGTTTATTGCTTGTGCATTATTATAAATCTTTGTATTTAGATTTTCATGTTTATTAATAATTCCTTCAGATGCATCTTGGAATTTACCCATGATGGTTGTTGCTTGATCTGGATTTTGTCTCATAGCTTCTGATGCAGTTGCTTCCAAAGATGCTAATTCTTGTCTAGGATCTACATACATAGGATTCATTGTTGTTGGATCAACACTAGGTTGTAGTACAGGATTTATTTGTTTTAATCCTGCAAGTTGTGCTGACTTAGTAGCAACTAAAAGATCATCCTGTGGGAATGTTTCATACAGAGGAGTTTTAGGTGTTTCAAAATCTCCAGTTTTAGCAACACAAGAACAACTTGGTCCATGAAAATCCATCTTTCTTTCTACACACTCCTTCATCTTTGCAGCTCTTTTTTCTGGTCCACAGTCATCCACTACTTCTGTAGTAGTAGAAGAAGTTTCATCTGGATTTTCTGCTCTATAGAATTGACCTCCTGTTGTGTGACCTAGAAAACCATCTACATCAGATACATTTTCACCAAGAGTATTAGTCATACCTGCATTTTCTTGACCTATAGGTGTAGTATTAATCTGATCTAACATTCCTGATTGATCTTCAATCTTGGCATTATCTAAAGATTTATACATACCTTGAAAAATTCTAATTTCTTCTTCTGTAGGAGCTTTGTCACCAAATCCATATTTTTTTGCTAGTGCATCTGTATTACCTGCAGCATTTTTTCCAAAAACTTCACCTGGATTTCTACCTTCTCCAGCATTTACAGCAGAAAGGTATTGGTTCATTCTATTAAATGTATTGAATAGTTCAGCATCTGTGTATTCTGTTCCATCTGATTTAGCTGTAACCCATCTTTTTTTACCTGTTTTATTATTAGCAGCCTCTTCTTTATACTTAGTTAACCAAAGTTTTCTAACTGGATCAAAATCTTTACTAGACATAATATCAAATGCTTTTGCATGAGATTCATAACCAGTTTGATTTGGGTCATAAGTTTCTTGTACAGGTTCACTATAACCAATAATAGGATTACCATCTGCATCATCTCCACCATAACCCCAGGCATCTGATCCAGTTAATTCTTTACCAAATTGAGCCATTTGTTGTTGCGGTTGTACACCTTGCATACCTTCAAAAGGGTTTACTTGCAAGCTTTGTTGCATCATGCTTTGTTGTATACTTTGTGTTTGTATATCTATTTCTTTTAGTTGGCTTTCCATCTGTCTAATAGAATTTTCTAGTTCTGCTGCTTTTTCAGGATCTGCTAATACATTAGGATTATCCTCTACATAAGACGCAGTAGACTTATACTCTTCCATAAGTTTTTCTCTGTATGCCATTATGTTTTGTAATGCAATTTGACTATCAGATAGTCTACCTTCTTGTGATGGTAGTCCTAACATTTCTTCAGGTGAACCACCTTCAGTAAATCTCTTAAGAGGATTTTCTTCAAAAGGTGATCCTCCCATTTTATATTTACAACCACATGGTTGTTTTTTACCACATGTAGGACATACGCCTACATTTCCTCCCATATTATAGTTACCTTCTCCCATCATAGCCATATACTCTTCATGAGTTGCTCCAGGATGCACTGTACCATCAGGCATTGTGTGAGTTTCAGTTCCATATTTACCCATTGGTGGCCCCATTGGAGGCATACCTCCTTGTGGTGGTCCTGTAAATTGTTGTAAGTTTCCTTGTTGAGGTCCCATTGCCATTTGTTGTTGCCCTTGTTGTATCTTTTGTTCAAACTCTTGTGGGTTAATTCCATTCTCTATCATATATGGGTATGCAGCTAATGGTACACCATCAGAAAAGTTCTTCTTTTTTTCTTGTAAAAATGCTATATGAGAAAGTTTGATTTTATTTTTGTTCAACATGTCTTCTGCAGTATCAATAGCTATCTTATCTGACTCACTATTTTCTAAAATCTCCGTATACTTGTTTAGTTGAAAATGCTTAGATGCTTTAGCAGGTGTCATTTTCTTTTTAGAAACTATGCCTAATTCTTTTAGTTCTTCAATAGTAAGTTTCATTTTACTTGTATCAGAATATACAAAACTTTGCTCTGGTAAATTTAAAGGAGTACCTCCATCGTAATGTCTTTTACCTCCTATATTATATAACTCAAATGAACCATCATTAGTTAAATCAGTTAAAGCTGTTTCACCTTTTTCTGCTTCAAGGTTAGCATCTTTTCTTTTCATTGGTCCTAAAGTGTTATTAACAGTACCACCTGTTTTCATTGCTCTGACAACTTTGCCATTAACAACTCTAAAACCTTCTGGTAAATTTCCTATTTTTACTTTCATAATTTTATCCTAAAATTTTAATATCAGCTCCCGCTTTCATTAACTCATAATATAAATCCATATCTATTTCAGCTTCTTGTTCTCCACCATGTTTTACAGTATTCATAGTTTTAATGCCTTCTGGAGGTCCTGCTATCTCATTATTACTTTCACCATTTATCCAATTTTTTATTCCGTCATAAGCTTGTTTACCGTAGTCAACTATCTGTCCTGTTTTTACAATCTTTCCTAATGATCCAAAAGCAGGAGCTGCATTCATATTCATATTCTGAGCATTATTATACATATTCTCACTAAACCCGTGATTAGCTTTAGTAAACCAATTTTGATTTTCATAATCTCCATTTGTATTTGGCATATCTGATAATTTAAGTGTTTCATCTGTATTAGTTACACTTTTAATTTCATCTCCATATTTTAAATTAAATCTTTTTGCTGTTTTAGCAGAAACTTTACTTTTATCAGGAGATTCTCCTCTTGCTCTTTTTGCATGTACGTTTGCCCAAAAGCCAGGTTGACCTCCTGCTTTCCAAAATGCATCATCTGAAGAGTCTTTATAGTAGTTATATTTTCTAGAATCAACAGGACTAACACTATTAGTATCATTTAAAAATTGTTGATGTTCTTCTATAGTACTAAAACCAGCTTCTGTAGCTGCCTTCTTTAAAAGTCTCTTTCTTTCTGCTTCCTCATGGTCTTGATCTAAGTTGTCTCCTGACAAAAGAGAATATGCACCTAAGAGTCCTCCTATTACAAGTGGCATTTTATTATATTCTGAAAATGTTTGACCATCACCAATAACTTTCTTAGTTCTAAAACCATTTAATACACTTCTACCAAGAGGTGAGTGCATGTCCCATTTAAATCCACCTGTCTTCTGTGCCTGCATTTGATAGATCATTTTATCTTCAGCACTTAGTTCATCAAAGAAACTTCTAAATTCACTTACTTTTGTTTCACCTCTTTTATTTAATCCTGTTAATCTTACTGGACTACCTGTATATTTTCCATCTACTATAAGAGAATTAAAATCAGTATCACCAGCATCTACAAATTGATTTCTTCCTCTAATTTTATCCATCCTAGTTCTATTAGGATTTGTCATTTCAATATTAAAATTTTTCCATATACCTATTGTAGCTTCTGGATTTTGTAAAGTCTCTCCACTTATAAGACCCGGATAACCTTGTGTAATAGATTCTTTTATTGCTTTGTCATAAAGAGCAGTTCCAATATTCATGTTTCTATACTTTTCAAGTACACTAGCCATTTCAACACTAGGGCCTAATGAGTTATTATAGTTAAAATTTAAAAACCCTATATTATTTTCTAAAGAATTTGCTCCAGTCTGCAACATGTTTATTTTAGTAAATGGTTCAGTTTTTGATCCAGCACTAAAAAATACATTATTAGCAGGTTTAAATTTAAATGGATTTAGGTATTTAGGAACTCCCCGTTGAGCCTTTGGTAAATCACCACCATTTTTGTAGTCACCTAAGAAAGATTTCTGTTTATCTAAATGTTCTTTGTTAAATCTTAATACATCCATATCCGTTTGCATGTAATTACTTACATCTACTGGAGCAGGTTGTTCATTCATTAATTCTTTACCTTGTTGTACTTGTCCGTATATTTCTCCTGTACCATATAAGTCATCTCCGTAACCTCCTTTGTTTGCATCATAGAAACCTCTGTTTCCTGTACCTGCAGTTTCTTCCATCATAGGTGCAAATGTTTCTGCAGAATTACCTTGTTGTTTTAATCTAGCCTCATGTTGATCTTGACCTTCTGCAAAACTTGACAGAAGTGGTGCAAAATTATCTACAAGAACTTCTGATGTTTTTGCTAACACATCTAAGCCAGCACCAATAGCACCTGTCTTACTAATTTCTTTTGCTTTATTAAATACTTTTTGACCTTTAGTATCACCATAGTTAACATCAATACCCATGTCTTTTTCTTCTTCAGTAGCTACACCCTGCATGTCATTCTGACTAGTAGGGTCTAATACTCTTGGAGCATCTGGATCTACTTTTTCACCCAACCCTTCTATAAACTTATCTGACTCAACATCAGTTATAGTAGGTGGTTTGTTTAAATCATTGTTACCTTGTAGAAAGTTTTTTAATCTTGCACCAAAGTTTGGTCTTTCAAAATTTGTTATTTCTTCTGGTAATTGTTGTAAATTAATAGGGCCTTGTCCAACACCATTAGCAAATGCATAAGGATCATTAGTAGGAAATGTAAAATTATCTGCAGGATCAACTATGTCTCCAGGTAGCTGTACTTGATCAGGATAATTTGTTTCATCTTCATCATGTGGTCCACCATGCTCATAGAATGGTACGTCAGTTCTTTCATGATCAAAGTATGCTGTAGAATCATTTAAATTATCATCTGCAACTCCACCTGCATCATATCTTGTAAGCATACCTCTAAGTTCTTTACCATACTTTGCTCCAGGTTGTGCTTCTCTATTTAATCTTTCTTGTTTTGATTCTGTTTCTGTTTCTGTAATTGAGTAATTACCATAATTGCTAGTAGGGTCATAAGGTGTATTACCTGTTACTTGTGAATTTTCTGTAGTTACATTACCTTCAGCATCTGTTTTAGTAGTTGTTTGATTTGTATTTTGATCAAAGCTTACTAATTTATTATCACCTTCTTTGTCAAAATCAAAATACATATTTGTTGCATTCACATCATACAAACCTCCTGGACCACTGCTCTCTTCTATATTATCATATATAGTTGCATTACTCTTATTGTAATTTACAGTACCGTCATCATTAAAATGTGTAAAGGTACCATCTTTATTTTTTTGTTTATCAGTAAATAAACTCAGACCTGTATTAGGATCTAGAGTCATATCATTTCTTGCTTGTGTAACTCTAAAATTAGTACCGTCCCATTTAGCTAGTCCATTTTCATTTCTATCCATGAAGTTACGTTTACCAAAAGTCATGTCATCAGTTGACCACCATAAATCAGAATTACGACCACCACTTGCAACCCATTCTTCTTTTTCTTTCTTAGACATGTTCATATACTTTGCTAAGTTATCTCCATGCAGCATTGCGTTTTTATCAGTAGTGTTTGTAAAACTAGATCTACCAAATCTTAAATTCCCTTGTAGGTCAAATTTTGAATATTTACCTCCTGCAGTATATGAGTTTTTATCAAGCGCTCCTTTAGCAGTGTTGACTAAACTGCTTGTTCCTTGTATAGCATTTCCTAGTAAACCTAATCTACCCATACCACCAGCAAAATTAAATTTACTTCTGTCTCCAAATTGTTCTTTGTATAACCTTTGCATCTTTTCTTGTTTGGTTTCAGGAGTCTCTCCTTCTTCTTCATATTTAGGTAAATTACTTCCACCCATCATAAAGTGTTGATACCCACCTAGGTATGGATAAACATTAAAAGTTTGCTGTTTTTTGTTTTTTGCTTTTCTTGCCATAGTTTTTACACAGTTATACTGTCACATTTATAATATACTAAAAATCAAGCACATTATCTAATTATTTAATGACTTCATGTAGTCTAACACAGTCATTTTACTTGCCTTAGCATCATTGTAATACAGACTATTTAACCTGTCATATATCCTTTTAACTTTTTTTAGTTTTTCATCTTGATCAAAGGTACCATTTATTAAACTATTATAAATATCAATTTGTTTATTTAATGATATACCTTTATTGTTACCATCTGTTTTGTTATACAAGTCTTTAGAAGCATTTATATTCTCTATAGGAATCTCTACACCTTCTTTAACAACATTTATCTCTTCAATACTTTTTTCAATTGGTTTAGGATTCTTAGGAAATTTATCAATTAGACCTAAGTTTTTTATATGCTCAAACTCAGTAGGGCTAAGTGGCATACTATCTTTATATTTTTTTATTATAGATTTTGTTCTATTATGTTTTCTAAGCATATGATATTCCTTAGAGTATACATCAATAATATCAAAATCATCATTACCTAACTCATCATCTTTGTCATAGTAAATTCTATTATTATCTAAATCTTCAGAAGAATTATATTCTATGTAAGGTAGTCTTCTATTATCATCATAAGATTTTTTAATTGAATAATCACCTAAAGCACCTTGTATCTTTTTTTCTGAACCTTTTTTAAATTTAGGTAAAAATGCTCCGTGCTCTAACATGTCTCCTATAATTTCACTTCTAACTTCTTCAGTGTTTGTAGAACCGCCAAATTTATATACAGGTTTATTTTTAAAGAAGTTGTGTGCAGGATTATTTTTCATAAAGAAAGAAGAGTTAGATATATCTACATCTGGATTTAGGTAACTATTAACCTTTGTTGTATATCCTCCTATAGATATATCACCTCTAACTTTGTCGTCAGAAAATTTTCCTGTTGCTAATTGTTCTCTTACATTACTATTCCCTCCTCTATGTAAAGCTGATAATAATTCAAAATCTGAATACTGACTAGATGCTTCAGGATAAGTATGTCTTAGATTAACCATCTCATCTGGATAAACATCTGTAATAAGATATTGCATTAACTTACGTTGATCCCCTTTGTTAGTAAGATACTTAGCTCTCCAATCTTCGCCTTCTTTATAACCCAATATATCTTTTGCATGCTGATCTAAAAGAGTTTCTTTAATACCAAATCTACCTAAAGCATTAGCAGAACTAACAAATCCATATGCATCATCCATACCACTTTCATATTTTCCTGTAAATGGATGGTTGTCTGCTAAGTACAGCGGATCATCAGTTGTGTTTTTATATTTTCTTCCTTCTGGTCTTGTGTATTTTACTTTGCTGCCTGTTTCAATATGACCTATTGCAGTAATTGCAGACCACATTTCTTCTTCTGGTATGGTGCTAAAAGAATTAGCATAAGAACCTCTATCTTCACTATACTCTGTGTGAGGTGTAAACTCAGGTCCTCCAACAAGTATATAATCACCTGCCCACATTCTATTTACATTCTTAGAATAATTAGGTTGATCTTTTATGTTGCTATATTTATTATTTACAGAATTTAAAATACCTTGTTCATTCCATAGTCCATATTTTAAACTAAGTGCTGATTTTGTGTCACCGCTTTTTACTTTATGTCTGTAATAAGTTTGTCCGTTAATACTAACCTCTTCTGCGTTAGAATAATCTACACCACCTCCATCATTAAATTTAGATAATCTATATCCTCCTACTTCACCACCTTGTTTATAAGCTTTAATTTGTCCTTTGTTTGCTTTCCAATTAGTAGGTAAATTAAACTCATACCAAATATTACCTTTCTCATCAACAACTTCTTTATACGTATGATCTTTACCAAAAACACTTTTAAATTGTTTTTTAAATTCAGGCTCAGTGTATTTATTTAGAATGGTTTGTGTTGAACTCCACGCTATTTCTTTAGTAGGTTCACCTTTTTTATTTAATGCACGTTTGTTATAGTTAGGATTTGCTGTAACACCGTCTTCAAGAAATTCATTTCTATCTTTTTTATAATTTTTACCTCCATAATTAAATATATCAAAAGGTTTTTTTTCATAAGGTTTTTCAATATGATTAATTTGTCTGACATCATTTATGTACTTCATAGTATTAGGATTATCAAGCTCTCCTACATATTTCCATGAACCATCATCTTGTATATGATATGTACCAGATTGTAAATTCTTTGCAGTTTCTTCTGGTATTTCCACACTTGGATTAATTGCATCTTTTCCTGTCAAGTTTTTGACAGCTCTTACAGTTATAGTATATTTACCAGCATCTTTTCCTGTACTTAAAGATATATGTTGATTTTTCCAATGTCCTATGTTTCTGCTATAATGAGCAATTTCTGCATCTGTCCATCCATCATCATACAATGATTGTCTATAGCTTTCATCATCTGCATAAGTATCCATTCTAGGCTTTCTAGCTTTTTTTGGAGCCCACCCCTTTTCTTCATGTGTTATTCTTGGACTGTTGTCCATAGAGTATACTGAATTTACTTCTTTAGGTATATTTACAAAAGGACCATGTCTTTTAGCTATTGTAGTATGACCATAAGTATTAGCAGTAGCTAAACTTTTTATTACTCTATCAAATTCACCCTCATTTTCTAATGTCCATGGATTTTCAAATCTTTGTTCTAACGTTAATTGTCCGCCACCAAATCCTTCAATAGTAGCTACAGTACTAGCATGTGGAAATCTTACAGTTTGAAATCCATTGTCTGCTGCATATTTAATTGTTTCCCCAAACAATCTATTAGCATGATTTTTTTCTAAAGCTTTTATTTGAGCATTTTGACCAGTTGATCTAGTTTTCAATAAGCTTAAAACTTTATTTCTAGAATCTGATAAATCTTGTAAGCTTGCTTCAAGATGTTTTATTTCTTCTCTTGCTTGTGAAGTATAATTTTGCCATTGTAGGTTATCAGGCATTATGGTATATGGATCAGGTACAAAATTATCTATTTTATATTGTTTATCTTTTATCTTATTTTCAGCTTCAATAACATACTCATCAGCTTTTTTAAGTTTACCTAGTAAAGGTCTTTGAAATTCATCTGATTGTATTTCTAATATGTTAAAAGTTTTTTTATCTGTAGCAAAAAATCTTGTATGTCCGTAAGTTGCACCATGATCTGTTGTAGGAAAATGATTATCAGATACAGGATTACCTATTTTATCATTTTGCCAAAGTATTGTTTTATTTTTAACACCTTTCTTAGCTATAGCATAAGAAGTAGCATCAACTCTTTGTTCATCTATTATACCTAATTTATCCATTCCTACAGATGCATATTTTTCTGTTAACTTAGGATTAAATTGGATTATGTTTTTATTTACTTCTGATTCAAATAATGAATAAGGTATCTTGCTTTTATCTGTAAGACTTGGGTTAGATATTTTTAAATCATCTATTGTACTTTGTAATAATAGTTTATCTGCTTGTACTTGCGCTCCTGTAACTTTACTGTCTAAATTGTTTGTAAAATTTTGTAATGTAGAAATTCTTAAGTTACCAGCTTTATCTGTATTGTTAACTAAAGCGTTACCTATAGAAAGACTTCTAGTTTGTACAGGACTAAAAGGTAATGTAGGCATTTGTAAATTATTTACATCTGTTACGTAATTTTTCCAATCACCTAAATTATACTGTCTTGCATCACCTGTCATACCAAACATACTAAAGTTTTTATTAGTACTCATAGGAGTTATAGGAGTCTTACCAAAGTTAAAAATATTCTTAGGTATAAAAAAGTTTGTTAATTTTTTACCAACTTCAGCTAATCTTAAAGGACCTTGAAATTTATCCAATGGAATTTCTCTTACATTAGTTGTACCCATATTATGTAAGCCAGAATAAGGAGCAAGCTCTACACCATTTGCTAATATTGGTCTTCCTGTATTTGACATATCTATAAGTCCGTTAGGGGTGTTAATATCTATAAAAGGTTCACTGCTATAAGGGGAACCATCACTATATCCTAATATGTCTTTATTATTCATTATCTTTGTGATGCGTTAAGTTTAGTATTCTCCAATCTTAATAACATTTTTTTGTCATCAGATACAAGCCTTCTTAATACTACATGATTATAATAGTGTCTAAATTTCTTTCTTTCAAAAGATGACTTTAAGAGATTAATGTTAGCTAAATTTAAATCTCTTATATAACCATTTAGCTTTGTTATATATATTGAGTTTTGTGCACCAGAAAATTCTCCTCTGTCATTTGTAACATCCCAGAACTGATTAAATCTGTATTTTTGTTCTTCCTTACTATAAAGTATACTTATATCATTTGCATTGATAATAGGGTATGTAGTTATTAAAGGAACATTGTTTTTAGGAGAAAGATCTAATTTAAGTAATCCTGATGTTTGTTCTGAGTTATAAATTTCAGCTTCGTCAAAATTAAAATCTAAAACATGGAATCTATCTCTACCATCATTCTTGTATACATAAGCTTCTAAACCATACTCAATACTTCTAAGAGTAGTTACCGTTTGACCAGATGTTTCTAGAAGATCTATTTCCCAAGGGTAGTCTATACCATAAAAATTAGAATACTTATCTGTTCTTGCATTGTGTCTCCATAATCCACCTACATCATAATTAGGTGCAACAAAATCACTAAAGTTCCAAGTACAAATTAATGGATCAGTTGTAGATCCACATTTCCCTGTTTCAACTAGAGCATTTGTACCATAGCCTGGTAAACCTGCACAACTACAAGTAGTACCTGTACATGAAGGAGTTGTAACTCCATCGCAAGGACCAACTAAAGTCATACCTGTTGGACAAGTACATGTAGTGTAATCACATACATCTCCAGCAATTGCAGTTCCTATTGATGCTAATGTTGTTATAGTACCTGCGTATTGATTAGGTCCTGGAGTACCACTAACTGAAGGTGTTTCCACTAAACAATCTGTTGCTGCTTCCCAACCTGTTGAAGGTGTACCTGACCCTTGTGCAACAACTACAGCATATGTTTCTGTATCTAAACTAGAATTTCCTGCATTACTACCAACAGACCAAACGTCATTTGGCATATCAATACCACAAGGACTATTAGGAGGTAATGATGCAGTACATGCATTACTACTACTTGCATCAGTTACAATTATAAGTATTCTTCTATAATTAGGATCTGCACTTCTGTCTCCTAATGTTGATGATGCAAAATCATTTAAGTTTTCCATACCAAATTCTATAGCTGCTTGATAGAAATCAGATCCGTTTTTATTAACTCCTATTATCTGGGTAGCTCCACTGTTATCTGCAAAAGCTTTTAGTGTAGCTGATGCAGTTGACATTTTACTTACATGAGAATTTATACCTTGTCCACCGTTATCACAAATAGCATTATCTAATGTACTCCATGTAACTAAACCTACTTGTATATCAGATGAACCTGTAACTGTTCCTATAGATCCATCCATTTTATCATCTATGCTTGTAAGGAAATTAGCAACAAAAGCGTTAGCTCCTGCACATGTATCAACATTATTACTACCAGAAACATCTAAAGCTATTACTATATCTAGTTTACACGCAGCACCAGTTGTAGTTTCTGTTGCAAGTATTGTGCTTGTAGTTACTTCTGCTAATTGACTTCCTTGTGCTATTACTTCACACATGTTAGATGTTGCATTAAAAGTATATCCAGGAGGACATATAGGTGTATCAGAAATACCTTTCTTAGTTGTTAAGAAATGGTTAATACTATTAAATGCTAATTCAGGATGCCAGTCGTGGAATGAGATCCAAGCTTTAGATTTAGGATCAAAACTAACTGTCCAAGATACATCTTCAAAATAATCTGTATCTGTAAGGTGCACCTCAACACTTTGTTGTATACTAGCATCTGAATACATAAATCTACCATCAGGAAGATATTGTAAATCAGCTACCTTGTCAGCTAGTGGACTATAATCTCTTTTTGCAAAATATACAATGTCATTGTTAGGATCGTATATAGATTGCACACCAGCTGCTACTACAGGGTTATCTACAGCTCTTGATGCATTTTCTATGTTAGGAAATGCTTTAAGTAATTGTGATGGTAAATATTTATTAAACCACCATTTCATTCCCATATCAGATATAGCTTGTATACCTTTACCTGCGTATTGGAATATTTTACCTTGAGCTTGTGATACATAAAATAAACCTGAAGGTGTTTGTACAGCGCTTCTTGCACTCTCACATGAACCATACTCATGAGAAACATTAGAGTTTGTTATACTTTGGAAAGCTTGACTGAACAAACCTCCGTCACCAATTACCAATTTGTTACCAGAGTCAGACATTTTTAATGCATCTACTCCTTGAAAGACTTGTGGTGATAATGTAGGAAATAATATTATTGCTCCTGTTTTACCTGTAGATACAATTGTGTTTACTCTTGATTTAAAGTCTCTAAAATTTTCTGGTAAAAATGTTCTCCAATGATCAGCTTTTTCATCTCTTTTAAATTGTTGTAGTTCTTTTGTACTAGCTCCTACTGATGGTAAAGAGTATAATAATCTTTTAGGATATTTTGTAAAACATGTTTCTGAAACAATAGGGTCATAATATCTTTCTTGTATTCTACCAAAAGATGCAGACCAAAATCTTCTTGTATTTAGAGACTTGTCATATTTATAATAGTTGTCTCCTTTTATATGATCTACATGAAACAGTTCATGGATGTCAGTGTATTCTAAATAATCATAATGTCTTTTTCTAGCTTGGTCTTCCCAATCTCTAAAAGATAAATTCATATCAGATTCAACAAAAAAGTCTTGTACACCACTTACATGCGTGTACATGTAACCTACATTTTCAACAAATAGTCCTCCTGTTTTTTTAACAGGGTTATTGCTGTTGTCATCCATAGTGTCTTTGTAACCATCTTGATCACCACCTATATCTGATGTTTTAGGAACTGCACCACCTTTAGTTACTAACATGTGTACGTTTCTATAACAACCGTCTGGATCTATTTTTGGAAGAGGACTAGAAGCAGTTTTGTTTCTATTTTCATCACCTGGTCTACAAAATTTTGCACCAGCTCCATCACAGCTTGTCCAACTACCAGAACTTGAATTACCAGCATCCGTACCATTACCTTTAATGTTAAATGATCCTTGATCTAATTTAATAGTTCCTGAGAACCATCCTTTTTCTTTTTTCCTTTGTGATCTACTAAAAAATATAAAATCACTAGGATCATTTTCTGGTACACAACTATCTACCCATTTGTTATTTGCACCAATATTAGGATTACCACTAGAGTCTGTTATTGCAAGCATACAATCTCTACGTGATTTAGCAGTTTCACTTATACTACCACCAACTATACAATAACCTTGATGATGACATACTCCCCCTGTTCCATCACCAAACGTCCAATTAGGATGACCTACAATACCGTGATGTGAACCAGTGTTTGTATTATTCCAATCACCACGTGAACCGCCAGGTGATCCATTTTTTACAGGATACATAAACTTACCTTCATTCCAATTATACAATGCTGTAAATGTCCTTACCTGTCCATCTATATCTGTTTTTCTTGGTGGAGTTGCATCATTACCAGGGTTAGCAAAATCATACCAGTCATCCATACCAGAAGTTATACAACTACCACCACCCCAATCAATTAATGGTGTATAGTGTCTATGACTTTTATGTCTACCTTGAATACCAATTGCAACTTCTCTTCTTCTTGGTGGTTCAACTGGTTGTGCAGGAGTTGCTACAGAAGGACAAGCAACATTTGCTGCTGTATACCACGAACACTCTTCACCAGGGTGATCTATAAATTGAGATTTACCAACACCTGCTATTTCCCAAGTAGGTGCTTTAATTCTATTATCTAAAGTAGCCATTATATTATCAGAAGATGGAACTTTAATTACTTGTAAATGAAAATTAGCTTCTTCATAATAATTTGCTACAGAACCTCCAGAGCCATCTTGACTACCAATAAGACCTGCGTCACAATCAACTTCTGTAGGTTGATCTAAATGATACATGTCAGACGGATAAGCTTCATCAAAATTAAAAGTAAGAGAAGTAAGAGGTCTTACAAACTCATCCATACGGTATTTTTCTGTATTCATCCAGTACCTTGGGAAAGGTACATTTGCATAATATCTATAATCAAAAGGAGTTCCGTCAGGCATGTCTTTCATAAAGTCATACCAAAAAGGCATTGTAACCTTTTCTGTATACCTTGCTATATAAGTATCTCCTCCAAACAAAGGACCTGTACTAAATCTAGTATTAGTATCCCAACCGTTAGAATTTGTAGTTTTAAATTTAAAAGTCTTTGACATTGGTGTAAACAAAATACTATCTAGTTGACCATACTGTGAATCATTGTCAACTTTTAAGCCTACATAATGAGCTGATATATTAGATGTTGCTACACCTGTAGGAGTCCACCAGCTTAATGAATGATTACCATCTCCAGCACATTGACCACCTCCAATAACAAATTTTGAATCATCTTGATTACCCCAAGCTCCAGGACAATCAACTTTAGTATTAGTATTTAATACAACTGTAGAAGGTCTGTGTAAATTATTAATAGCTGTACCTCCCATATATTGTAAACCTGGTTTGATATATCTTGCTGAATTCATTTCATGTCTATAAACAGAAGTACATCCTGAACCTGCCCCAGCCCATGCATTATCACATGAACCGCTAGCAAAAGGTACATATGTTCCATAAAATCCATGACTATTATATTTATAAGCATAGTCTTGATAATCTACCATTTTTAAAATAAGATCTATAATCTTATCTCCACCTATAGCTACATAATTTAAGAATGTTAGTATACCTGTTATCATTGAAAACAATGTAGGTACACTTGTAAAATCACTACCTACGTATTCAATAGTTTTGTTTGGTCCAATATGACCAGCCATAAGTCCAGTTGTACCAGTTTCAATCATTTGGTATATAGGAGTACCAATTTGTCTTGCTAACTTACCAGCACCAAATACAGAAGCAACATCTACTACAGTGTTAAAAGCCATGTCTGCAACTGCACCTACAACAACACCAGGTAAATTTAATAGTACGTTTACTGCTGCTGCAGCTGTACCAGTACCTGGCATAGGAGTCATACCAGATCCAACAGCCATCGTTTCCCCTGTTGATTGTGATCTTGCAGTATTTATTTTTACATTTCTTTTACCCCTCATATGGTTAAGAGCATAACCAACACCAATAATAGCTGCAATTAATACAGCTTTATTTTTTAATAGTTTTGCTCCCGGATGTTTTTCAGACTTTCTAAAGTTACCTTCTGCTTTACCTACTAATGTTTTATAAACTACCATCTCTGATGGAGCTAAATACATGTGTGTAAAGTTTAAATCAGGAGAATGGAATGTATGATGGTCAAAAGTAAATTCTGCCATACCTCTATTATCTTGACTCATATGAACAGTTGAATCTTGTACAGCTGTTTTTAATATATTTCCTGATCCAGTTATCCAATTACTTTCAATAGGTTCTGTTCCAAAAATACCAGATAACCAAGGAGCTTCTGAAGCTCTTACATCACCATTACCTCTATAGATAAGGTAAGGATCAATACCCATATCATTGTATGGATAGTTTGGCATAAGTCCATATTGAATATCTGTTTGTCCTAAAGCGTTAGGGGAAGCTGATGCTATATCTTGTAATGATGCTTCAATTGGACCTCCACCATTAGTTGCTGTAATAGTTATTGGTTGATTACCACCACCTGTAGTATAATCTAAACCATCTCCAAGTGGTGCAAAATCAGATCCTTGTAAACTTCTTTTATGTTCATATCTTTCATATGACATCATGTTTCTAATAATACCTTTAGCAATTATAGATTTGTTACCATCTCTATTACCTACAAGCATTTCATAACCTACTATGTTTGGTATAACAACACCATTATTATCTAAAGGTGCAGCAATATTAGAAAATTGTGCACCTATTATTTGTACATGTGTTGTACCTGCTCCTGTTGTTGTTCCTGCACCAACATCATTAGCTACACCATCTGTAGAAAGTCTAGTTGTAAGATGTGTGTTTTCATTTGGTATTTTATGATGTCTAATAGGCATACCACATAAATCTATGCTACCATTGTTGTATCTAACAGGATCAGTAGCAGGATATTTTTCTCCTGACTCCCAATATCCCATATCACCATATGATTGTACAATACCTCCGTCAGGTAATACTACATTAGTTGTTGCAGTAAATGATGCTGTGTTTTTTGTTTTAAATTCTTTAGCTACACCATCCCAAGAGTTTCCACTTGTATCTAAAGATACTTCAGTTCCTGTAGCTATTCTTCCAGGTATGTGATAAGCATTAGATTTTTCTCCTGTGTTGTATACAAATCTTATAAAGAATGTGTATACTTCATCTCTTAAAAATGTAGGTTTGTTACCACCTTCTTTATAATATTCTGCAGGATAACTAGCAGAAACCCATTCTGTCTTAATATTGTTTGCTAAAGGTTGATAATTAAAATCAAATTGTTCTACAGGTTGTGATCTAATTAAATAATCATTAACCTCAAACATACCAGATGATTTTTCATATGCAGGATTTCTTAATAGTAATCTAGATGATTTTACTTTAGTCAAACTAGGATCTAGATAATCAATATTTAAATTTGTAGTTTCTGTACTATAATAACCAAGAACATAAGAAACAAAACCATTGTGTACTCTTGTTCTAACAACAACCTGCATCCATTCAAATTCTTTATCAAGTTCAGATATTTTTACATTCAAAGAACCTTGATTATTATCATATGACCATAATGATTGCATATTAGATACACCCAAATAATCACCAACTATTTGATCATTTATTGAATAAGCAATAAAAACTTGATACATACCATTAGGTAGTTGACCTCCTTCTGCAGCTTTTGTTAACTCTATATTAGGTGTATCTAATAAAGGAGCTAATCTAATTTTTTCACAATCTAATTGTAATGGTGTAATATTTTGATATATAATACATGCACCTGTGCTAGATGGTGCTATTTCTTGTAAGTAAGGTACGTCATTTATATTAAGAGTTCTAGAAGGATTGTTACCATCATCCCAATATACTTGCCAAGAACAATCAAAATTTTCTTTTGCTACACCTATAATTAAATGATCTTTGTGAAAATTTAAACAATCATCATTTACTAATGTTGTATATGTACAAGTGCTGTCATCAAATTCTCCTATCTCAGAAGACTTATCATTGAGTATTCCTTCATTGTCTGTAGAATATATTATCCATTTATCACCATATAAATGTATACCCCCTATAATAGTGTAAGGTATATTTGCACAAAGAATGTTTGCTGGTTCATTACCAACAACACCTGTGTCACCATCAACAGAGTTGTTTATTGCATTTCTTGCATGTGACCAATTTTTATTATCAAGATACCCAGCATGTATATCCTTAACCATACCTTTAACAGGTGTGTTTGTAATAACACTAGGTGGACCTTGTGGTTTAGGTTTTTGTTGTTGTCTTCTTTTCTTTGCCATTTTCTATCCGTTTGTAGCTACACTCTTGAACATGTTATAATAATTATGATATTGTGCTTTTCTGTTCTTTTCCCATAATTTTTTAAGTTGTGCAAAGTCTGGAGTGTTTACAAAAGATAGAGCGTTGTTTCTAGCAGCTCTTAGTTTTTGTTGCATGAATGATAATTGATTTACTACGTTCTCTCCAGCAAACATCATATTTTCTAATATCCTTTCTTTTAATGCATACTCATAATATTCATTACAATATGGATGATCTAAAACTAAAAGTTCACCGTTGTCATCTTCCATTGCCCCCTGGTAGCTAATGTATATTTTACCAGATTTAAAATTTGTTATAAAAAAACCATCTTTAATTTCTACATCATCAGCTCCTTTATATATTGGGCATTCTCTACAACTATCTCCTTGATTATCTACAATGTTTATAGGTATCATATAACTATATTCTCTGTAAGTATTAGGACTTATTTTTTGTACTAGCATTAATTCGTTATCATCACAATCTTTTTTTACTACACAAACATTAGTACATTTTGCAGCAGGATCATCACATGGGCCAGAGTATCCTGGTTCAGGTTTATATGTTCCTTTAATAACTTCTTCAACATTAGTGCCACTAGGTTGAGTAGTTTTTATTTTATAGGTACCACAAAGTGATCCATAATTTAAAACATTAAAATCAGATGGTAATTTACCTTTACTATTTTCTATATCTATTATAGCACTTTTAGTTCTTTGTATTTTTAAACCTAAATCATAATTAACTCTTACAGCAACTTTAATTAATTGTTGAGGTTCTATCATACCTTCTAAAGCATATGTTCTAAAATCAACAGTAACATCTTCTAGCAGTTGATTAAAGGTTCTATATTTATGTGATACCGCCATTATTGTCTATTTATATTTATTTTATTATGTGAATCTTCAGGTGCAATCTTTAAAGAATTAAACGCCACATTTAGAACTTGATTTTCTATCTCTGCAAATAAGAACTCAGGTATATACATATTTTGTAAATATCTTGGTGTACAATCATCATCTGTGGAACATGTCCATTCTGAGATGTCTCCTTCAAAAACCCCTTCTAATTTAATACCATCCCATTCTATATTAGGAAAATATAAATAACCATCTAAAAACCAATAATATTTTGTATTATTATATTTAAATGTTGTTGTCTTAGACATAGAGACATAAGAACCAGGAGTAGTTGGTTGTATCTCAGTTGATCCATCTAATGATGATACAGTTCTAACTAAAGGTCCCCAGTACCCTTGCATAAAGGTTGGTAGTTTATGTTTGCTTTTCTTTATTGTTTGTCCTGAAGAAATACCTACACATCCAGCTTCTAACTTGTCAACTTCAATTAATTCTACATGAGGTAAAGTTTGCCATACTGCACTAAACTTCATAAGTTTGTTAGAATGATCTTGTCTTCTCATTAATAGTTGAGCATTTTTTAATATAAGACTGTAAAGGTATCTGTCAGTAACAAACGCATCTTGTGACGTTGCTTTAAGACCTCCTCTTAGTCTTGATATTGCTTCACCTATTGTTGTCATATTACTTCTTTTTGTTTTTATACATATCAGTAACTCTGATCTTTGTTTTCATAGTAACAAATTTTTTCCAGTTTTTTGGATAGAACTTTGCTACTGCTCTTTTAAATTGCCTTACTGCTGTAAACTGCCATAACTCCCTAGTTTTAAACTTATACTTAGGAGAATAGTTAGTGTAGAATATCTTACCTACATGACCATCTGTATCCCAGTTTTTGTTTTGTATTAACTTACCATATTGTTTAGATAGAGCATAGTCAACATTAATCTTTTTTGCAGCTGGACAACTTCCTATGAATAAGTACCCTAGAGATTCTGGAAGTTCAACTCCATTTCTATTGTTTAATACTGTGTCCCAGATCTTACCATTAAACTTATGTATAACCTTTTTTAGTTTAGTATCATCAACACTTGAATACATTGGGTTCTTATCTTTAAATCTAAGCAATGTTTCTGTATTTAATAAATTTAAAACCTTTTCTTTATACCGTGGTTTATTTAAATCTGGCCCTCTAAAGTTACTTATCATATTACATACATTATAATTTACAAAAAAAAGGTGATTTATTCAAGTTAATTAGGTGAATATGTTAGTTCACAAATTTCTCCTTTATTAGGATCATGTATAGATAATACACCAGACCTTCTAGAACCTACAAATTTATTGTGGTAATGATAATAGTCTGTACGTGATAAACTTGGTAAAATCTTTAACATAAATCCTGTTCTGTCATGCTCTGTAATGTATTCTATTTTTTTCTTATGATGGTAATGACCTGTATACAGAGTTCTAAATAAAGTTTTACCCCATTGTTTAGGGTACTCCATAGAATATAATAACAATGAATTTTTAGTATTAACATCTCCATGCTCAAAGGCAAAGAAGTTATCTTTATAAGTATATACTTTTCTTTCTAAATATACTACATCCCATACAATTTTTTTATCCTTAAAACATTTAGATAAAGCATGAGCTAAATGAAATGAAGATAATCTATCATGATTACCTGGTATATATACAATTTGTAATTCATCACAAAATTGTTTTAAATAATTTATACTCCATTGTATAGCATCAAAAGCTTGCATGTAGGCCTCTGTAGCTGTTGAGCAGTTATCTAAAGGTGTTCCGCTAGTGGTAGTCCCACTCCATGTGTCCATGTTGATTAGATCTCCTCCTATGACGTAATACAGCTTTTCTAGATGATGCGCTCTAGTAGCTCTATTTGCTAAATCAACTATTGTTTCTTCAAAATCTTTGTCAATAGTTTCATTACCTTCTTTACCAAAATGTATATCTTGTAATGACAAAACTCCAGCTGTTTTTACTTTACCTGGAGTTTTTATTCTTTTAACTAAATTATGTTTTTTTGGTTTAAAACCTTTTAATAACTCAGCTACATTATCTACCTCATTATCTTTTAACCTTGTAACCATTGCAGAAACTCTCCAATGATCTCCCATTTGCTTATTCCAATAACTAGACAGTTTCCATTGTGTTGTATCAATGTTTAATATGTCAATTATTTCTTCAGGAGATTTAGGTTCTGTAGAACTTATTGTCTCCATTTTAGCTTCTCCTTTTTCTAAATTATACTCATATGATGTTGATGAGTTTTCTAGAAGATCTTGTCCTTTAACTATGTCTTTGAGTTTATCATAGTCTTCTATTGTTAAATCTAATTTATCAGCACAGTAATCTGATGTTTTTTTCCATTTGAATGATGCCTTAATCTTGTCAAATAATGAATCCATTTATAATTTTTTTAGTTAATATTAAGCAAAGATACAAAAAATTTATACACATAAAAGAAAAGAGGCCCGGTGTTAACCCCAGGCCTCATACAATTAAGTTTTGGAAAACCAATAAACCATCACTTTCTTGTCTCTTTATAATGTTGATGCATAAATAGTTACAGAAGGGCAATTTGCATCTGATGCTATTATTCTTAATTCATATGCAGTAGCTGCAGTTAAACAAGCTATATTATAACTAAATGTTGTTGCAGATAAACCTGTAACAGCATCTGTCCATGTTGCAGTACCTGCTACTCTATACTGAACAGTGTATGTTGGCGCTGCTGGTGTTTGTGGTGCAGTCCATGTTATAAATATACTTGTAGCTGTTATTCCAGATGTTCTTACTCCTACAGCAGCTTTAGTAAAACAATCACCTCCTGCAGTTGCTATAATCATTCTTTGTAGTGTTGATAATAATCTTTCTCCATTCTCTACTATAATATCATTAGATCCGTTTACTGTATAACTAAATTTATCATAACAATGAGAAACACAGTTTGTACATAATAGCTCTTCACATCTTTCAATTGGTGTATTGCAATTAGATAGTTCACACGTATGTGTGTAAGCTGTTTGATCACAACCACAAGGAAGTTTATCACATGTATTAGTAGTACAATCGCTCATTTTAATTTTGTTTTATTTATTCTAGTTCTAAAGTTGATGGATCATTATATGTTTTCTTAGGTGCAGGACAAGTTGATCCAACATTTTGCCAAAAAGGAGCAGTTCTACTATACATAGCTAATGTGTTTCCTCCTTTAGTTCCAGTTACACAATACCAAGCGCCATTTAAACATTCTGAAGATACAGAAGGAACAGCACTTGTAAATGCTGGAATACTTGGGTCAAATAAAACTCCTGTTTCATTCCATAAATCTCTAGCATTACCACCTGCTCCGTCTATTGATCTAGCATTAGCAACTAAAGTAGTACATACATTACTGTGTATAAAGAAAGTATATATATCACCCATTCTTCCTACACTTAATTTATTACCTGTTTCTTCTAGTAGTATTTTTACTGTATTTCTAAGATCAGCAATAATAGTCCACATGTTTTTTACAGTATCTGCTAAAGTAGCTGCGCCTTGTACTAAAGGACCATTGTATTCTGTTAACGGCTGATTTAAATCTGCAACTTGATTACTAATACTTTTAGCTATATCCGTTGTTGTACCTATTAATTTTTCTGAGCTAACAACTTTTGCTTCAGTAGCTTGTACTATTTTTTCTATAGGATGTAGTTTGTTTTGTTCTACTGTACCACTAGAATATATTCTTGGATTAGCTTCACCAACTGCTTTTTTATTTTGTTCTAATAATTTTGTTTCTAAACCTTGTGCTATCTTTTTTTGTATACTAAGATCTGTATGTAGAACAGCTATACCTTTTGTAAGAGACTCTATTAAATTAGGTAGTGTAACCTTATCATACTGTGTTTTTGAATATCTTTTGTAAGCTTCTGATACACTGAATATCAGATCATTAACATCAACTTTACCATCATTATTAAGATCTTTAGTTCCTGCAGGTACAGCTTGACCAGCAAGGTTATCAATAATTAATTGTAATAGTTGTTCATCAGTAGCAGCTCTTTCACCTTTAAGGCTACCTTGGTTAATATTGCTAATATCTAAACGTGCTGTACGCCCATTGTTTAAACCTGATTTATCTGAACTTTCAAAAGCCATAGTTAATTTTCTTTACTAGTATATAATAATATACAAATTATTCATCTTATAAGCAAACATTTACCTAGCAATTACAACTACCACTACAGCTTGTACTTATCTGTACTTTTGATATACCCATGTATGATCCGTGTTTAGAAGATGCAGGGAATGAAGTACAAGAAGTACATTGGTTATAATCAGTAATTACGTACATGTGTATTCTGTGTTGTGATGCACTAGCTGTAAATGTAATACATTTTTCATTCCAATTAGAATGACTACCATTTGGAGCTCCTGGTGAGTTAACACCATTGCTGTTTCCAACATCGTTTGTTGCACATCCAGCGTTATGAATTAAAGCATTAGCTGTACTTAGAGTACCAAGAGCTACAGGATCATATAAATTAGAAGCAGAATTAAGATCAGACTGAGTAGGAACACCTGAACCTTGGTCTATTCTAACACCCCAACCTCCCATTAAACAATCAGAACATTGACCATTAGTTTTTAAAGCCATTACAATCTCAGCCCATGTTATACAATATTGATTACCTATAGTTAATGGAGGATTACCATTTGCAGCATCAGTACCTAATTCAAAGAAATAAGATTCTGTCCATACATTTCCTACATGATTACCTGTACCACCTAAAACAAAGCTTCCGCTAATACCTTTTGTAACGTGTCCACCATAGAATGGCTCACCTGTTTCATAAGGGAAAGCCTGCATATAGAAACTTGCACAACCAAAACCACTAACACCACTACCATCTTGTTGTAATAAGTTAGGAGTATTAATACCAAAGTTTGTAGTTCCAAGATCCATTGTAGGAACTGTTAAACAAGAACCATCATCTACTGTTGCAAGAGGATCATAGTTACAAGCAGTAGCGTCAGTACATCCTTGAATTGGATAAGTACAGCTTCCATCACTACAAGTTGCTAAAGAGTTATAATTAGAAGCAGTTGCATCCATACATCCGTAAACACAATATATACATGATCCATCATCTACGTTTGCAGTTGCATTATAATTCAAAGCAGTTGAATCCATACAACCATACACAGGTAATATACAAGAGCCATCATCTACATTTGCTTGTGGATCATAGTTTAATGCTGTTGGATCTGTACAACCAGGGTATGTACAACAGCTGCTACAAGCTACGTTTGCGCTAGAATTGTAATTACTAGCCGCAGTATCCATACATCCTGTGTATTCGCAAGAGCCATCATCTAAGCAAGCAGTAGCATCATAATTATCAGCAGTTGAATCCATACAACCTGCAACTGAGCAACAACAGCTTTCACATGCAACATTAGCACACGGATTATAATTTAAAGAAGTAGGGTCCATACATCCTACTATTGTTTCTATACAACTACCATCATCACAATTTGCAAGAGAATTGTAGTTAGTAGCAGTAGGATCTGTACAACCTAATACTTCTAAAGCTATATCTCCAGCTACTGTTTCTGTAGGTATACATGTGCATGCTACTGATTCTAAACCGCAAGTGTTACATTCAGTTATACCTTCTACTGTTATTTTGATTCTTTGTGAGTTACAACCTCCTGTTGTAGTAAAGCAGTGACAGAAATTAACTTTATGTTCTGTATCTTCTGCTGCATTTGCTATAGAGTGTCTTAACTCACCATTTTCATCTGTTTTACCTATAACTATACCATCTAATACTATTTCATAGTCTTCAACAACTTTATCATTTTTATCTTTTACATAAAAGTATATACACTCTGATCCATCACAAGGTGTTCCTCCACATGCAGAATCTACCCAAAGTGGTTTTGGTGTTGCATTTTTAGTATGTAAAGTTTTAGTATATGATTCAGTCCCAAAGTCTGGTAATAATTTATCATCCCAATCCATTGAGTATTTTTTACTACTATGACCTTCAAAGTTATATAGACATCCTTTGTCTAAACCATATCTTTCATATTTATATAAGTTAAATACATCAGTTGCAAATTGACATTCTGTATCTAATTTTACTTGTTCACATCTTGTAAGCTTCTCTTCTTCTGTTAATGGATACATGCAGGACCCATCATCTATACCAGCAAGTGGGTTATAGTTCCAAGATAAAGGATCTGTACATCCTGTAATACAATTTAAAGTAGATGTGTAATTTTTAGTTATTGTATTTATTGTTATTAAAGATTGTAAACAATCACCTGTAGCAACAAAAGTATAACAACCGTTTACAATTACTGAGCCAGGTGTAGTTATAGTTGTTGTAACTTGGCCAGCAGCATCTGTTGAGCCAATGTTTGTACCGTTTACTTCTACTGGATAACTTGCAACAGGAGCTCCATTTTCATCTAACACTTGTATAACTGTGCATTGTGATCCATCACAAGTTTGTGAATTTAAACCAAGAAATACTTCTAAGTCATTTTGAAAAATAGTTGGATCAAAAGGAACCTCATCTACATTTACACCCCAACCTGCTTGATCTAATCCTCCCCATGTTGCTGAAAGTCCTGTCCAATAATCATTTTGAGTTTCTAAAAGATCTAAACTTGCTAAACTATTTGTTGGTGTAGTTCCTGCTTGATACATCCCATCTGCAGGAATGTTATTACCGCTACTAATAGCAGCTAAAGCATGAAAAGGTAACATATAATGTCCTCCATTTGAAGATGGACTACTAGGTCTAGAAGGATACAAAAAGGCTCTGTATGAACCGTTGTGTGCTGCATAAAGTTGTTTAAATTTAGTATAATCTGCTTTGTATGTAGGAGTAGGCTGTATTGGATCAACGGTATAAGAATTACTACCTGAACCGAATGATGTACTGCCACCAAAATTATTTTGACCACCAACGTGATATGCCCAAGCAGACTCATCTGCAAAAATCACTACTAATACGTCATCTGTATTTGTAGCATGAGGAGGGAAACCAGTCCAAGTTTGTGCACCGTTATTATTTGCTGTACCATGATCAAACATTGGTTGACCTATCAAAGTACCTTCAGCAGTATCATAAAATTCATCTACATTCCACGTATATCCATTAGAGCTTTCAGTAGCTGTATCATATGCCCAGTTTAATTGTGCTATTGCTTTAGAATTTGTTGTAGGTGAAGTAAAGAAATTATCTACATAAGTATTACCGCTTAATTTTCTATTACAATCTGATCCACCAGTACAATGTTGAGTGTCGGATAATGTAGAATTACCATTTATTGAAACTGAATCATTTACATTGTTATTATTAAATTTACCTGTTAATACTGCTGATCCCCAATCTAACCACCTTTCTCCAGCAACTGCGGTATGATATACATTTTGTGTAGAAGATCCATGTACTGTATCTACAGTAAAATTTGAAATCCCTTTTAACCACCCCATTAATGCTTTATAAGCATCTTTAGCCGGGCCTGCACCTAAAGATGTACCATCATAAAATGCATAGACTTTAGTGTTAGAGCTTACGGTAACTTGCCCACACTCTCCAGCAGCCCATCCTGGTTGCGGTGCTGAACTACCTGCATCATAATCTTCTTTTTCATAAGAGCATTCAGCGCTTACGTTTATTGTTTGATTTTCTAATACTCCTGTAACAGTGATGTTAGTTGGAGTCCCACATGTCTGTGAATCTACTATTGTACCCTGTAATGTTGTTGTTAAGTTTTGTAAACCTATTCCTGCAGAAAGATCTACTGTTACTGTAGAAGTTCCATCTGCTTCACAAAGTTCTGAAAAGGAAACATCACATGTACCTGCTCCACCTCCTACTGTATATCTACATGTTGAATCATCACATGTAGCAGCAGCATTGTAGTTATCAGCACTTTGATCCATACAACCATATACACAATAATAACAACTTCCGTCATCAACAGTTGCTGCAGGATTATAGTTAGTGGCAGTTGGATCAGTACACCCTGTAGCATATAAACATGAACCATCATCAAAAGTAGCTGCAGGATTATAATTAGTTGATGTAATATCAGTACAACCTCCTATGCCTGGATTTAAACATGTTGTGCAATCACTATATGTAGCTGTTGTAGCTACACCAATGTTTTGCATTCCATTTGCAGGTGCAGTATTTGTTCCCATATACTCCCAACAATTATCAACAGCAGGTTTAGCCATGTCAAAATTGGTAATAGTTCCTACGCTAGGTGATCCTGCACTAATATAAAATGTATCATTATTAGCTGAACTGTTAGCATGACCTAAGGCTAATAAATTTATAACTTCAGTACCATTACAAATTTTCCATTCATGATATACTGCTATACTTGTACCTTGACATGCAGCACAATTATCATTATGTTCATAAGGAGTTGTATAAGGTGTTGATATTACATTAAATATTAGTGTCCCACCTGTTAATGCTGCATCTCCTATAGCATACATTCCTTTATATACATAACATATTCCGTTATATGTAGCTGTTTTATTTAATGCTGGAGAACCCATTCCTGCATAAACATTAGCATTTGATTGTACAGTTATTGTACCAGTATTTTCAACTCCTATAGATACAACACCTAAGTTGTTGCACATTTCAAAAGCATGATATGTTTGTTGTGCAGCACATCCAGACAAACATCCAAAACAATTAGGAAAATGATTTGATGATGTTAATGCAGGTGATGGTATTATAGCACCATATTCTGTTCCACCGCCTCCAGGATCTTGTGTAGTACCCATGTATTCATAACAAATGCCATTATAACATACAAATATACCTATTGCTGGTTGACCCATACCCTGATAAAAATGCCAAGAACCTAATCTTTGTGTATTAATACTATCAATTGCATCTGCACTAGTTATTGAACCTGTAGTAGGTGCTGATCCACAACTTCCATCATGCTTTTTCCAATTGTAAAAGAGTGTGTTATTTAAAGTCATGTTTAATTATCTATGCGTTTTGTGTTCTTATTATAGCATTTGATGCGTTTACACATCCTTTATGTACTACTTCATTATTATCGTTTGTAGTTTTTTGGCAGCCACATGAAAAAGGTTTTTGACAATGTGTGCAATTAGCACCGTTTACTCCTGACATTTTATCTGGTTTTGGTTATCTATTAACTTTATTTAGTCCTTCACATTGTTTACAGACTATTCTTTCTAATTTCTTTTTTGCAAAGTTAAATAATTCAATACCTGCATCAGGTTGAGAACAATATTCAACTTTAGACTTAGCTCCATCTATTAACATTCGTATTACATTCATTTCAGACATTAGTTTCTTTCTAGTAGAGTCAGGTTCACATGCTGCTAATTCTAATTTACATAGTTTTTCATAATACATTTTCATTAACCCTGTAGTTCTCAAATGATTATATTCTACATAAGTCTTATTATGAGGGGATAGTTGATACTTTATAACATATACACCATCTGGTATATCTGTTCTTATTTCATTACAACTCATAAGTTGTAAATTCATAGCACAAGCGGTTATGTTTAAATCAAAACCTGGCTTTACTTCTATTATTGATGTTTTTTTGTTTGTTGTACCCTTTGCAGGTGGTGGAGTTATTAGTAGTTCAGCACAATCTGTACCAAGACCTTTTGCGTACTTACTGGTGTCTCTAATAGACAAATATTTAGTATTTGAAACATCAAGAACTTCTAAACTTAGTATGTGTTTGGCAGCCATTTACGTATAGTTAATTAAAATGCATTTAGTATCTATTAATAATATACAAAAAAAGACTCAATTATAAAACAAAAAAGGATGAGAACTTAATCTCACCCTTTTAAGAATTATTACTATTAATGTAGTGTTACACTAAAGGAAAAGATTCTACTGCAACAGCAGTGTTAGCTTGACCTGCAATGTTTGTCCACATAGTACCTAACGCAGTAACCGCAGCAGCGTTGTTAACTTTGTCAGCAGCAACTTGAATTACATACTGATCATTGTCAAATACACCTGTTGGGTTATTGAATCTTGGCACACTGTGCTGTAAATAGAATACATCAAATCTGCTGTTTCTATCTATAGCAGTAATTACAGATTTTCCAGATTTTTCAATTTCTCTAAATCTAGCTGAATCTTTGTTACCTTGATTGAAAGATTCTTGTCTGTATCTACTATCTTGGATAAGTTCTCTAAGGATTGACTCACCGCTTGTTGCATCAGCTAAATCAATAATACTTAAACCTTCAACAGGCATATCAGCATTAGCATTATCCTTAATGCATCCTGACGTACATGCATCACCTTCATCATCAATCTCAGTTAAGAGTAATTTTACAGGCTCAGTGTTGTACCAGTCTCTTGTATCAAAAGAACAGTCATCAAATTTAGTCATACGGTCAGCTTTCATTGTGATTGTTAAATCAGAATATCCAGTTTGATCAGATGCAGTAGCAGAAATAAATTGCTCCATCATAACATCTCCGTTAATAATGTCTCTCCAAGCTTTTACAATATCAAAAGAAGTAAGAGATGCAGAATCACCATCCATTGTACAACATCCTTCAGAAGATAATACTTTGTAGTAATTTCTGTTGAATGCTCTCATTACTTCTTCACCTTTAAGATCAAGACGCAATTGAGCGTGTTTTGTACAAGTATAGCAATCATCAGTTACTCTGATTGTAATAGTAGGTGCACTGTTATCTACAGAAGCATCTTTCCATAATCTATTAATATACTTAGTTTTAATTACTTTAGATTTTACTGAAGCAGCATATCCACCGTGAAGTTTATTACCTCCTAAAGTATCATTAGCTACAGTTGCAGCAGTTCCTGCAGCAGTAGTCTTGTTTAAATGTCCTTGTACTAAAAGGAATTCATTTGGTACAGCAGTAGCATGATTGATTACAGAGTATGTAGAAGTACTACACATTCCAACTGCAGCAGCTGCTAGTGTGTGAGCTTTGTGTGACGTAGTAACACTCACTGTGTTTGCCAACAATGTTTTTTTGTAGGCGTGATTAAAATAACTCATTTTCTTAATGCCTGTTTTAGCAGGACTTTTTTTTATAGGACGGCTTTATATCACCATAATAAAGGTAGCCGAATCTTAACCTTTACTATTGTATACTATAATATAGGAAATATTAATACTTTTTCCTAGTCTTCTTAGCTTTTTTCTTTACACTTCCACCTTTTTTATAAGTAGTAGTGCTTTTTGACTTCATTGACATTTTTGATGCTTTTTTTGCTGGCATAATTTCTATTTATTAATTGTTTTTTTCAGCAGATTGTGAACCTCTAATTGTTTGTGATGCTAGCTCTATATCTCCTGCTACTATTGATACAGCTTCATCTATAAGTAATTCTACTACATCATCTTTAAATTCACATGTTACATCAGCTGGAGAAGCTACTTGTGTATAAGGATCAGTACAATTAAGTATTTCTATCATTCTTGGTCTCCTGTAATATGTTAATATAGGACTAACTACATTAAAATCTCTATGATATATTCTTATTGTATTTTGTTGCATTGTACAAAAAGTTTCTCCCCATTCAAAATCTGGTCTTTTTAAAGGATCTCTCATTATTAAATCTACATTTGCTTCTTCTGCTAAGTAAACAGTCATGGACCTTTCTGTTGTACAACACTCATTAGTAGCATTGATACTAACTCTTTTATATTCTAAGTAATTAGCAGGAAAGTTATTACCTTCAAAATGATCTGCATTATTTACACCAGTTAAAACTAATCTATTAAGTAAAGGTTGGAGGTCATCTATCCTGCGCTTAGATGCCTCATCACCTTCTTTAAACATATTATTACCATGCAAGTTTCTTCTACACCACTCAATTTGAGCTTTATTAAAAGCTTCAACAATCTGCCAGCATTCTATATTATCATAGTCATTACTAGCTAGCTTGTTAAGCCTTTGTCTAAATTTTATTTGTAATGTAGTGTTATTAATTGCCATGTTCTAGTTCTCATTATCCCACAACTCTTCTACCTCATCTAGATAGCGTTGTAGTGTGTCATCATTTTTTGGGTTCTTAAGATATTCTAAAACTTCAATAGGTCTTGCACCTAACTTAGAACCAGAATACTTATCATAAATGTTTCCATCTGCTTTAGTAGTCATTAGGTTATATGTTATTGCATCTTTAATGACAGCTCTTATTTTAAGATCTTCCATTGATGTGTTGGCTGCTTTAATAAAACTTTCAGCTGCTGCTTTTGTACGTCTTTCTGCACCCTGTCCGTTTATATAATCATCCATATTTTCATATAATACATCAATAGGTGTACCTTTAATGTATTGTGTACTGTTTGCATCAACAACTTTTGCTACATATAATAGTTTTGTTGTATCAGTATCATATAAATTTTGTAATGCTGCTAATGCTCTATTTTTTGTTTTAGATACAGTAGTTCTTGTAGCTGATGATTCTTTAACTCTGTTTAGATAAAATCTGTTTCCGTCTGCTTTTGCTCTACTTAAACTAGGTGCTACTATAGAAAAACCTCCTGCCTCTATAGCATATATTTTTATTAGATCATAAGGATCTATTGATGGATCAAGAAATATAGGTTCATTACCTACTTTTAATTCTATCTTTTCCCAGAACTTGTGATTGTCAGGTCTCAATACTTGGACTTTATTCCAAAAATCTTTATCATCTACATCTATTACATTAGATGCAAGTTCTTTTTCTAATTGAGAAACTACTTCTCTAATTTCTTTTATTTTTGCTTTCTTTGCTGCTGGTGCTAATTGTTTTACTTCTGGAGCAAACTCGTTTAGACCAGTTACATATCTAGCTATTCCATTTCTTTCTAAGCATGCTAAACTTTCATGGTGCCATACACCATCAAATAAAGTCATGTTATATTTTTCTAATCCCATATTCTGTATATCAGAATTAAAATAAGGTTTAATTGCAACTGTTTTATTTTTAGTTGCTTGATACTTTTCAGTAATTGTTACATCATTTACTTTCATAATAGTTTTTTATTGGTTAATTTTTTTTGTTATTGGTTTAGAAATAAGGAGGGGCATTACACCCCTCCGTCTTTCAAGTTGTTATTAGAATGATCCTCCAGTTATTGGATTCTTCATTACAATTTTAAGAACTTTAGTTGGATCTTCTACCCAAATAGCAGGCATTGTCTGAGTCATCATAACTCTGTACCCGTTAAATTGTCCTGTAGAAGCAAACCCTTGAGTTCTTCCCATGTAATCCATTGTACCATTTTGGTAGAACCATTTTAATTGGTTATCCCAAGATAGTTTCAATAAATGGATGTTATCACTTCCTGAGTCAGTAACATCAAAAATGATGTAGCTGTAAGAAGATAATGGACGACCATCTACTAAAGGATTCTCAATGTCATTAGTATGTAAGTTGTCAAACGCTGGGTTTAATACAAACTTAACATTAGCTAAGAAAGGAATAATGAAGCTAGTGTACGCAAATCCGTATCCTAAATCCATTCCTTTTCCAGTTACAGCACCTACTGCATCAGCATTAGTTGTCATAACAGTGTTAGCAGCAGCATCAGCAGCAATAGCTGTGTTGATTAGTTGCATACCTCCAATACCTGTTTGAACTACTAATTGACGTTTAGGGTCTGGACCATCAAACTCAACCTTACCAGCATAGAAGTTATATAGTTCATTTTTGAACATATCTAAATCAAATCCTGATTTGTTGTATACTCTTTTGAAAGAGTTGTCTAATTGCTTCCAAAGACCTACAGATAATCTTAAATCATCCGGTCCGTCTTGCTTGATCCTACCACCGTTACCCCACATTAAGTAAGTTTCAATGTCATTAGCAATTTTTGATAAGTGAGCTCCCTCCATAGAAGTTAAGAACGTTCTAGAAAGTGAACCATTATCAAATGCTTTTTTAACATAGTCTTTACCCATTGCAGATGCAATATCTTCAATTGAAGCTAATGATGGATCTACTGATTTGTCAAAGTTTCTCCAAATCTCAGTTACAGGTACAGAACCGTCAGCATTCATCCCACCTTTGATCATAAGATCAGCACGTGATGAAATAGAGTAGTGTACGTGTGCTTCAGCTCCTCCTACAAAGTTGTAGAATTCTCTGAATCCAGCTCCTGTAGTGATGTCAGAGAATCTTTCTCCGTATTCACCTCTTGCAGATCCTTTTCTGAAGAACTTAGTTCCTACAGCTAGGTATTTGTCAGCTAGAGCAGTTGTTGAATTACTGTTTACTAGTTCACAAGTATAAACCCATCCATCACCTACTTGCAAAATATCATCTGCAGTAATGTAAAGTTCAAGTCCATTGTACTTGTCATAAGTAATGATGTCTCCATGACCAAACTCTCTTTTAGATAATTTGATTTTGAATGATTGTCCATCAATACCTCTAGTCCCCGCATCAGCAGCATCTAATTTACCTAAAGAAACTGGTAATTCTTGAGCTACTGGCGTTTGCCATTTGTATTCCCCACGAGCATTGTCCACCATAATTGTATTCTTTCCACCGAATGAAGCCATTTGGTATAAAGGCATTTCTACCTTTTGCGTCATAGCCCATAAGTCCACAGGACCCATGTCAGTTGGCTCAGCATTACCTAACATATTTGTTAAGTGATAAGAATCAATATGAGAACTAGCTTTGTAATTAGTGTCTCTGAGGAAGAGACCGTTGTTTAAAACTGGTGTTGCCATAATAATTGTTGTTTTTGTTAATTAATAATTGTTGTTGTCTATTTTTTTAAAATCTTTTAAATATGTTGTTACCTCTAGGTATAGTTCTTTTAGGAGTTCTTGTTGT
>Ga0102886_1000083_pt1 | contig 36706 bp, 30 predicted proteins | sample Colrivmet1550A02_FD_84499 | JGI IMG/M metagenome (GOLD analysis project Ga0102886, IMG submission 84499) | Estuarine microbial communities from the Columbia River estuary - metaG 1550A-02 | ecosystem: Environmental > Aquatic > Marine > Intertidal zone > Estuary | place: USA: Columbia River... | reverse complement strand
GCAGATATTATCAAGCGCGCCTCACTTTTGCGCAACGACTCCGTACACGGTGCCTTCAAAGGAACGGTCATTGAAGACCTCCCTAACAAGAGCCTCATCATCAACGGGCAAATTGTACACATGATAGACGCTGCCAACCCAGAAGACATCGACTACACCATCTACGGTATTCAAAATGCCCTCATTATTGACAACACCGGTGTGTTCACCAACCGAGAAGCGCTTTCGCGCCATTTGCAAGCCAAAGGCGTAGGTAAAGTTTTGCTCACCGCACCAGGAAAAGAGATTCCAAATGTAGTATACGGTATCAATCAAGATACACTAGACGTCGAAAACGAAAACATCTTTTCCGCAGCCTCTTGCACGACCAATGCCATCTCCCCTATTCTGAAAGTCATCAATGATCATTTTGGGGTTGTAAAAGGTCACATTGAAACGGTTCACGCCTACACCAACGACCAAAACCTGTTGGATAACATGCATAAAAAACCACGTCGCGGTAGGGCTGCAGCGGTAAATATGGTCATCACCTCCACAGGTGCTGGCTCGGCCGTAACCAAAGTGATTCCTGAACTCAAAGACAAACTTACGGCCAACGCTGTACGCGTACCTACTCCGAACGGTTCTTTGGCTATTTTGAGCCTTGAACTCGAAAAAACCGTCGACCTCGAACAAGTCAATGCTGCCATCAAAGATGCTGCACTCCACGGCGAGTTGGTCAACCAGATTTACTATTCTTTCGACCCTGAACTCGTTTCTTCGGACATCATTGGCAATACTTGCTGTAGTGTTTTTGACTCCAACGCAAGTATCGTTTCAGTAGACGGCAAAAATGTGGTGCTTTACGCTTGGTACGACAACGAATTTGGGTACACCAAACAAGTGATCCGCATGGCTAAATACATCACGCAAGTTCGCAGAGCGATTTACTATTGATGCAAAAAAAAATCACCATAGCAATTGACGGCTACGCCGCCTGTGGCAAAAGTACTTTAGCCAAGGCCTTGGCCAAAACCCTCAATTACACATTCATAGACTCCGGCGCGATGTATCGCGCCGTTGCTTTTTATTGTCTCGAAAATCAACTCATTGACAGTGAAGGTGTCATTCAAATTCAACAATTAGAGCAACTCCTCCATAACATCAAGATCGAGATGACACCCGATCAAAAAATCTATCTCAATGAGCTAGACATCACGGACGCCATTCGCACCCCACGTGTAGCGGCTGTTGTATCACAGGTAGCGGCGGTCAAAGCAGTGCGCACCAAATTAGTTGAACTCCAACAGCAGATGGGAACCAATGGCGGTATTGTCATGGACGGTCGAGATATCGGAACGGTGGTATTCCCTGCTGCCGAACTTAAAATTTTTGTGACGGCTTCAGCTGAAGTGCGCACACAGCGCCGCTTGGCCGAACTCGAGGCCAAAGGAGAACACACCGACGCCCAAAGCGTTCAGCAAAATTTATTGCAACGAGACCACTTAGATAGCACCAGAAAAGAAAGCCCGCTTGCGCAGGCTTCTGATGCAATTGTGTTAGATACGACAGAATTGAGCAGAGAAGCTCAATTGGCTTGGGCGCTAGCGCGCGTGGCTTTACTCGTAACCGATTAAAGCAAATACGGAGAACGACGACAACCAGTGGTCGATGTCGTAGTTGCCTTTACCGATGCTTTCTTGCGCGTAGTCCCACATGGCATTCATGCTGCTTGCCCATGCTGCTTTGGTGTTGGCATCTAGACTTTCTGCTGGCAAAGATTTCAGCATGCCATTTAAGCACCAAATGCGGTTCAGATGATAACCATCCCAATGAGATTCATAGCCGTCGTGTTTGTCGGTTTTCTTGATTTGTAGGTCTTTTTTGGCTGTTTCAGCAGCAAACAAACCTGGCGCAAAACCTTTGACCCACTTGAGGTATTCTTCTTGCGTATATACTTTGCGCATGAGGTCAGTAACAAGTAAAGAAGCAGACATGAAATCGTATTCAAAAGGCTCTGCACGCAATGGCGCTTTGGTCATTTTGCTAAAATAACGCTTGCTCGCCTTGAGTGCAACCTTGAGGAGGTCTTCATCGCCAAAAGTGCGGGCGTAGTCGATAGCAAAAGAAAGGTTGAGCGAAGGCGCGTCGTGAGAACCCGACAACTTGACTTCTTTAATGTCTTTCCAGATGACCTGTGCGGCAGCAGCACACAAGCGGTGCAAGGGGCCGAGGTTTTCCAGCCAGCGCTCTGCGTCAGGATCGTTCCAACGAGCGAGTTCGTCTGCTACCTTCAGCAACCAACCTTGTCCGTAAGGAAATTCAAAAACATAACGCTCCTTATTGGTTTCGAAGTATTCGTATTCTTTGCGGATGTTCTCTTCGCTGAAACTTTCATCGAGCTTAGCGCGAATGGCAGCAGCCTCTGGAATATCGGGGTAAGTTTTAAGGATTTTAACGAGTGCCCAATGGTTATGAACTGCACTGTGCCAATCGTAACAACCGTAAAAAGATGGCCAAATATCGGTTGGCGTTTGGGTGTCCCCGGGTTGGCGCAACGCTTGATAATAATAGTGTGGCGTTGGCTTAGAGGTGCAATCCAAGGAAAGTTTAGCAAAATAAGAAGCTCCTTCAGCAGAAAGCGTGTAGCGGCCGTCGGGAGTGGTGCTCACTAATTGAGCAAAGTAAAAGCTTGCGCTGAAAACAGCGACAATAAAGGATGAAAATTTGAGCATGGGTTGAAGCGTAAAATTTAGAAATTAAGATTCAATGGGTTTCTTCTTGAACCCGTTTTTAAATATAGACAAGGACTCGGTACCGATGCCTACAATAGAAATGATATTTAAAGGGAATTCTAACAGTACATGAGAGAAACTCAAGAAAAATAAAAGGCTCAGACCTAAGGAGTAGTCATAGGTATAAAATACCGATGAGGCAATCCAGACGACCATCACTAATATGAAACGCACCTTTGGAACCTTGTGCCAACGAATGATTTCTGTTTTACTAAACCAATTGAGGTAGTGATATAGATAGGCAAACGCAATAAAACGCATCAGCATGATACCGAATTCTGAGAAATAAATGAGGCCGTCCATTTCTTTCTTTGTTTTGGATTTCATGACCTTTTTTGGCAAGGCTTCAAAGCGATATTCATTGATGCTATTGATATAGCGGCTAGAAGTATCAAAGAAATAAAGCAAGTGGTCAAATTGAAATTGAGGTGCAAGATTTGCCGTGTTAATTGGCATAGGCTTTACCACAAACGGGCGTGCTGCAATATTTTTGAGCGAATCTACGTGCGCATCAAAGGCTGCCGTATCGATGAGGCCTTGACGCAAGAAATAACTTTTATTTCCTTCCTTGGTAATGATATCTAGGTATTCCTTATTGGTGAGTTTTTGCTCTTCAATCAGATCAAAATGGTCGAGAATGAGGTAGTTTGTATTGTAAAAACCATCGCCTTTGGCATAATATGCGTCTTTTCCGAACTTGGAAAGAAACGCATTTTTGGTATCGACCGGCATGGAGAAAACGAGAATGACAGGAATCAGCACAAAACCTACCATTTGCCACATTCCTGAAACACTGCGCGCCTTAAGAGCACCATAAAGCATAAATAAACCAGTAAATACGTAGACGTGAATGAGTGTTGGGATGAGCGCAGTGAGGGCAAAAACAGTGGTGCTTTCTGCATTATCAGCTGCGCGTTCAGGACTGAGCCAGCCGGCTACAATGATGTACACAACAAAAATTGCGAATAATTTGATGAATAAATTCTTAACGAGTGCAAAGAGAATAGATGCGAAAAGGCCAAATACCAAAAGCTTGTCAAAAAGATTCATTTCAACGAAATAATCATATACATCTTTGCTAAAGCCAAAGTCTTTGGCAAATGCAGCATAGGAAAGTAAAATACCAATGATCCAAAGCGCAATGTTGTCCCATTTGCCTTTGGCGTAATATTGGCGGTCGTGGAGCCAACTGATTTCGGTGAGGTAATGTAAAGGTCCTAAATAAGCATAGGCTAAAAGGAAGGTTTCAAAAGGAAAGTAGTAGGCCAAAATGGCGGTAATGAGCATCAGGCCGATATTGAGGTAGTTGATGCGGTCTTCTTTGAGCAAATTCATTTTTGCAACTTTTTAGGATACATACAAAAATAAGCAAAGGACCATCGTGAAAAAAATGATCTCGCTCATTTATTTCTTAGCTGTTTAGTCGGCCTCTGGATCTTCGGTGAAAAGTGGAATTTGATCGGGGTTGTCGTCTTCATTTTTCGATAAATCCCATTCCATAGAAGGCGTTTCTGCTTCGTCTTCGAGTAATTCGGTTTCTTCAAGAATTTCTTCTGCTTGCGGCCAAGGCTCTGGGCTTTCGTCAATAGGATGCGTAAGTACAATTTCTTTGACCTTCATTTTGGTCATTTGATTGCCCTGTGCTTTCATGCCTTTAACGTCGATGAGATCGGCTAAATTCAGGACCTGATCTGGCAAATTCTTGGTTTCCTTGAGCAACTTGTTGAACACAATGCGCGCTTCGGGTCTGAATGCGGTGGACACCACATCTAGATAAGAACCTTGAGCTTCGGAAATATAACTCACGCGTTTGTCTTGGGTGACTTCACAGGTAAAGCGCTTGACATAATGTAATTCTTTCTCTGCATCGTAATAAACAGCAGATATGGGGCGGTCTTGGATCCATTTTTCTATATGAATCATGTCTTCGTCGAAGTGCGTGGCGAGGTCAAAACTACTGAGGCGGTACTCGCCATTTTTATAAAGTGTAAGGATGCGGTCTTCGCCTTTAAAGGAACCAAGGAACTTGCCCCGTCCTTCGTCGTTGAGGCGCCCAACAACGGTGTCGTACCAAATTTTTCGGGCCGCCAGCGTAGAGCCTCCCACCTCTTTTTGGACAATTTTTTGAATGATCTCTTTGGTAACACGGTTGCCCGCAGAGTTGCGTCCTTTGATGAGCAGGGCGCCGAGGTCGATATCGAAACGCAAGCGCTTGAGATGTGGGCGCGGTCGCAAGAGCACACTTACAACTTCGCGCTCACCGTTCGGATGCACGCTGAAATACAACATTTTGGATCCTTTGGTGCCTTTGGTGAGATCGTATTCGGTATCGCGGGTAATGGAATTGACGTAGAAACGCTTCATCATGGTGGGGCCACCCGTGCCATCTTGATAAAACAGATGGTAAATGGTGCGGGTGTCGCCTTTTTTCCAAACGTTGGCGTAAATCAGGCCTTTGCCGATGAATTTCTTATCGGCAACTTTGGTGATCATGAGCTTGCCCGAAGAGAAGAAGCAAATGACGTCGTCGATTTCAGAGCAATCGCAAACAGGTTCGTTCTTTTTGAGGCCATAACCAATGAAGCCTTCTTCGTAATCGACGTAGAGCTTGCGGTTGGCAATGATGACTTTTGAAGCGGATATGGTATCAAAAGTTTTGATTTCGGTTTTGCGCTCTCGGCCAGCGCCAAAGCGTTTTTTGAGGTCTTTGAAGTAATCGATGGCGTATTCTACAAGATTCGCTAAATGGTGCTTCACTTGGAGCATCTCTTCTTCAATTTTGAGCAAGGCTTCGTCAGCTTTATCGGCATCGAAGCGCGTGATGCGGATCATGGGGATTTGCGTTAGCTTGTGCAAATCTTCGTCTTGGATCTCGCGGAGGAGTTGTTTCTGGAAAGGTTTGAATCGATCATACAAATAAGCATATAATGCTTCTCTATCACTATAGAGCTTGAAATCGATGTACATTTCGTGATTGATGAAGAGCTTCTCTAAAGTTGAGAAATGCCATTGACGCTCGAGCTCGTCTAGTTTGATTTCGAGTTCTAAGCGCAGGAGCTTGACGGTGTGATCGGTGTTGACCTTTAAAATTTCGGTGATGCCCATAAAGCGCGGTCGTTCGCCGTCGATGATCGAAGAGTTCGGAGAAACCGAAACTTCACAATCGGTGAAAGCGTAGAGGGCGTCTATGGTTTTGTCTGGCGACACCCCTGGTGCTAAATGCACAATGATTTCGGCTTCTGAGGAGGTGTTGTCTTCAATTTTTTTGATCTTGATCTTGGCTTTGTCGTTGGCTTTGATTACGGATTCGATCAACGAAGTGGTGGTGGTACCAAATGGGATTTCGTTGATGATGAGTGTTTTGTTGTCAACCTTTCTGATTTTGGCGCGGATGCGCACGCGTCCGCCGCGCAGGCCGTCGTTGTATCCAGAGAAGTCGGCCATCCCGCCATTGGGAAAATCGGGTAAAATTTCGACTTTCTTGCCGCGCAAGTGATTGATCGATTGCTCGATAAGTTCAATAAAGTTGTGCGGTAAAAACTTACAAGCCATCCCGACGGCAATTCCTTCAGCTCCTTGTGCGAGCAGTAAAGGGAATTTCATTGGGAGTTGCTGCGGTTCTTTGTTGCGGCCATCGTAAGAAGAAAGCCAGTTGGTGGTTTTGGGGTTGAACGCAACGTGCAAAGCAAATTTGGAGAGGCGCGCTTCAATGTAACGTGGAGCTGCTGCGCCATCGCCGGTGAGTGTGTTTCCCCAGTTTCCTTGGCAGTCAATCATGAGGTCTTTCTGACCAATTTGCACGAGTGCGTCGCCAATGGAGGCATCGCCGTGCGGGTGGTATTTCATGGTGTTGCCGATGATGTTGGCCACCTTGTTGTAACGGCCGTCTTCCATTTCGCGCATGGAGTGCAAAATACGGCGTTGCACGGGCTTGAGTCCATCGTACAAACTCGGTACGGCGCGTTCTAAGATCACATAACTCGCGTAATCTAGGAACCAATTTTGGTACAAGCCATTGAGCGGTACAATTTTGTCGTCGACGTGTTGTTTCTCGAAAGGATTATGCCCACTTTCTTCTTGAGGCATTTGGTCTTCTATTTCGTCTTCTGCCATGTTAAGATGCTAATTCAGTGGTTTCGGCCTCTTCGGTTGCTTCGGCTGCTGGTGTTTCGGGTAGGTCTTTTTCGACGCGCAAGTTGTCGATGATGAAATCTTGGCGATCTGGTGTGTTCTTACCCATGAAATAAGATAAGATGGAGTCTATGGAGGCGTCTTTGGTCAGGATAACCGGCTCTAAACGGATGTCTTCACCGATAAAATGAATGAATTCGTCCGGAGAGATTTCACCTAAACCTTTAAAGCGCGTAATTTCTGGATTTTTGCCAAGTTCAGCCATAGCCGCACGGCGTTCGTCTTCGGAATAACAGTATATGGTTTTCTTTTTGTTTCGGACCCTAAAGAGCGGCGTTTGCAACACATAAACGTGGTTGCGCTTGACTAAATCCGGGAAAAACTGCAAAAAGAACGTGAGCAAGAGCATGCGGATGTGCATACCGTCGACATCGGCATCGGTGGCAATGACAATGCGGTTGTAGCGCAAGTTGTCCATGTCTTCTTCGATGTCAAGGGCTGCTTGAATCAGGTTGAACTCTTCATTTTCGTAAACGACTTTTTTGGTGAGGCCATAGCAATTGAGTGGCTTGCCTCGCAGCGAGAAAACCGCTTGCGTATTGACGTCTCTTGATTTGGTAATGGAACCACTCGCGGAGTCACCTTCTGTGATAAAGAGCGTGGTGTCTTCGCGGCGTTCATCTTTGAGGTCGGTGAGGTGCGTGCGGCAATCGCGGAGTTTTTTATTGTGCAAACTCGCTTTTTTGGAGCGGTCGCGGGCCAATTTGCGGATACCTGCTAAATCTTTGCGCTCGCGCTCTGACTGCTTGATTTTCTTTTCAATGGTTTCGGCGACGTCCGGATTGCGGTGCAGGTAGTTATCGAGTTTGTCTTTGAGAAAATCGTTGATAAAGGCGCGCATGGATTTGCCGCCCGGCTCGATTTCTTGCGAACCTAGCTTGGTTTTGGTCTGAGATTCAAAAACGGGCTCCACTACTTTAACAGCAATGGCCGCTACAATAGATTGGCGGATATCCGAAGCCTCGTAGTTTTTGTTGTAGAAGTCGCGGATGACCTTCGCCACCGACTCGCGGAATGCACTCTGGTGCGTACCTCCTTGGGTGGTGTGTTGGCCATTGACAAAAGAATAGTAGTCTTCGCCGTAGGTGCGGCCATGGGTGAAAGCAACTTCGATGTCGTCGTCTTCGAGGTGAATGATCGGATAGAGCGGATCGCCATCCATGTTGTTCTCGAGGAGGTCTTTGAGACCATCTTTTGAATTGAACTTTTCACCGTTGTAATAAATAGAAAGGCCTCGGTTGAGGTAACAATAGTTCCACATCATTTTGTCGAGGTAGGCCGTTTTGAAGGCATACTTCTTGAAAATGGTGTCGTCTGGGATGAATTCTACGTAGGTTCCGTTGGTTTCGTCTGTTTTTTCGATGGGTGTTTCGGAGCTGAGCTCACCGCGTTCAAAAACCGCAGTTTTCTTTTCGCCATCGCGCACTGCGTACAACATAAAGTAGGAAGACAAGGCATTCACCGCCTTGGTACCCACCCCATTCAGACCAACTGATTTTTTAAAAGCTTTGGAGTCGTATTTACCGCCGGTATTCATTTTTGATACTACCTCGACCACTTTGCCCAATGGAATGCCTCGGCCGTAATCGCGGACAGACACTTTGCCGTCTTTGACTTTGATGTCGACGCGCTTGCCATTACCCATTACGAATTCATCGATACAGTTATCGATAACTTCCTTCACAAGGATGTAAATGCCGTCGTCGGCAGCGGCGCCATCGCCAAGCTTACCGATATACATCCCGGGACGCAAACGAATGTGTTCTTTCCAGTCTAGGGAACGTATGTTGTCTTCGGTGTATTGATTTTCAGCCATGTAGCTTTAAAAAATTTGGAACAAACAAAAATAACAAACTACAGCACTCAGAAGTCGGTAGAGAATAGGAAATTATAAACTAAATGTGTTGATAACAATAGGAATTCGGCTATCTTTGCCCTCAAATTGAATCAGAATTATGGCAACAACTGCAGATATCCGCAACGGATTGTGCATCAAGCACAACGAAAAACTCTTTCAAATCATCGAATTCCAGCACGTAAAACCTGGTAAAGGCCCAGCTTTTGTACGCACCAAAATGCGTCAAATTGAATCTGGCAAGGTACTCGATCACACGTTTTCAGCAGGTCACAAAATCGAGCCTGTTCGCATCGAAAACCGCGAATACCAATACCTCTATCAAGAGACCGATGACTACATTTTTATGAACAACGAAACGTTTGAGCAAGTCAATATTCCGCTCAAAATGGTCGAAAAACCAGGCTTCCTTCAAGAAGGCATGACCGTAAACATCCTTTACCATGCCGAAGAAGAAGCGCCACTCGTTATCGAACTTCCGATGTACATCATTTCTGAAGTCACTTACACTGAGCCAGGTGTCAAAGGCGACACCGCTACGAACTCCATGAAGCCAGCCACAATTGCTACCGGAGCCGAAGTACGCGTGCCTTTGTTCATTGACAACGGCGAAGTAATTAAAATTGACACCCGTACTGGCGTTTACGTAGAACGCGTAAAAGGATAACATGAAAAACACAGCACTTACCCAAAAACACATTGCACTCGGGGCCAAAATGGTTCCGTTTGCCGGCTACAACATGCCTGTACAATACGAAGGCGTCAATGCAGAACACGACACCGTCCGCAATGGCGTTGGTGTTTTTGACGTTTCTCACATGGGTGAGTTCTTGTTAAAAGGACCAAAAGCCCTCGACCTCATCCAAAAAGTATGTAGCAACGATGCTTCTGTTCTTTTCGACGGAAAGGCGCAGTACAGCTGCTTGCCAAACGGCAAAGGTGGTATCGTTGACGACCTCATCATTTACCGCGTCAATGCTGAAGAATACTTCATCGTTGTAAATGCTTCCAACATCGAAAAAGATTGGAACTGGTTTGCCAGCCACAACGACCTCGGTGTAGAAATGCAAAACCTTTCAGACGACTACTCATTGCTAGCCATTCAAGGTCCTAAAGCTGCTGAAGCCATGCAGTCTTTAACAAGCATCGATTTAGCCAACATGACCTACTACACTTTTCAATACGGCACCTTTGCAGGCATTGAAAACGTAATGGTTTCTGCAACGGGCTACACCGGTTCTGGAGGTTTTGAGGTGTATGTCAAAAACGACGACGCTGCCAAACTCTGGGATGCCGTTTTTGAAGCCGGCGCGGCATTTGGCATCAAGCCAATTGGCCTGGCAGCCCGCGACACCCTGCGCTTAGAAATGGGCTTTTGTCTTTACGGAAACGACATCGACGACACCACTTCTCCTTTAGAAGCAGGCCTTGGCTGGATTACCAAATTCACCAAAGACTTCACTGATGCTGAATTCCTAAAAGGTCAAAAAGAAGCCGGCCTCACGCGCAAGCTTGTCGCTTTTGAAATGGTCGACCGCGGTATTCCGCGCCACGACTACCCTATTTTAGATGCGAGCGGCGCCGTCATTGGTAAAGTGACTTCAGGCACGATGTCGCCAAGTATGAAAATTGCGATTGGCTTAGGCTATGTGCAAACCTCACACAGCGCACTCGATTCCGAAATTTTCATTGAAATCAGAGAAAAAGGCATCAAGGCAAAGGTGGTCAAGCTACCTTTCTACAAAGCATAAATCAATCTCTAATGACCAACGCACCGCGCGGGTCATCAGCTAAAATGGCGAAGGGCTGCTTCTGAAGAGCGGCCCTTTGTTTTTTACTCGAGCGCATTTCAAATAAATAACAATCTTTATCCATTTGCTGCAATTGCAAAATTTGCGCTTGAGAGACATCCTTACTGCGCAGCATCAGCCCTTGGAGCGCAGGTACTTTCTGGAGTTGCTTCAGACCTTCTTCGACACTCACCGTTGAAAACACCACCCTAAAATCTTGACTCAAGGCCGCCAACCAATTCGGATTAGAAGAATCTAGTGTAATTTGTGTGCGGTATTGGATTGGAATTTCATAGAGCGCTTCTTTAAAGCGCTGCATATCCACATAACCTTCCGTGCAGGCATTCCAATGCTTGAGGTCGAGAATGATTTTGTGTTGTCCGAGCAGCGGCCAAACCTGATCTAGCCTAGCCAATTTTTCTTTGTGCAAACTTTTGTACCGAAGTTTTTCTAGCTCCTCATCTGTGGTTTCAAACACACAACCGACGCCATTCGTATGAGATTCGAGTAAATTCTCATGGAAAAGCCACAAAGTGCCATCTGCACTCATGCGCACGTCGACCTCTACTCCATCAATTGTGGGTAAAGAAAGTGCCAACGCAATCGATTCTATTGAATTGTCGTGGTACACGCTCAGGCCAATATCCATTCCCATTCCGGCATGGCCATAAATCTCTACTGCTGGATAAGACTCTTGCTTATTGCAGGAAAGAAGGATGCTCCAAAAAGAAAGTGCCATCCAGATAGAATTTTTGACTGTCAAGAATGGAAGCGGCTTCATTTTTTTCGAGAAAAAAGATAGTAATTGACTTGAAACTGTGGGTTCAATAAAATGTGGAAATCCTGAGTGCTGACGTTAGAAAGACCGTAGATTTTTTCGGCAAGAACTCCTAAGGAAAATTGTAAATCAACTCTTTTCTGAACTCCAAAAGCATATCCTAAACTAAAATATAAGCCATGATAGGTATCGATAATGCTGGCTTTTTGGAAGTCAAATTGATACCTCACCGTATAAAATGGCTGATTCATTGGGTAATGCCTATTTTTTAGAGGTATGGGTGCTTGCCAAAACAAAGCAATCTGAGGCGCAAGCGCACCTTGCAAACTGCGCTCAACTCCCAGACCTAAATCAACTCCTAAACTACCTTTCTCAAGGTTTTTCAGTGCTTTCAAACTCACAACTTGATCGTAGCGATGGATAGAAGCACCAAACCCAAGATGATATTGTGCGGAACTTCTGCTTTGAACAAAAAAAGAAATACCAAGAAGGAGGAAAATCCGAAACATGTGCAAAAATAAAAAAGGCCCTCCAATGGAAGGCCTTTCGTATGATTTATTCTTATGCTTAAACCAAACCTTGATCGATCATGGCATCTGCCACTTTCACAAAGCCAGCTACATTGGCGCCTTTGACGTAGTCAACGGTTCCTTCGGCATCTTTTCCGTATTTGACACAAGCTTCGTGGATAGAAACCATAATACCGTGTAAGCGCTGATCAACTTCTTCAGCTGACCAAGACAAACGCAAAGAGTTTTGAGACATCTCTAAACCTGAAGTTGCCACACCACCAGCGTTAGAGGCTTTACCTGGCGAGAACAATACTTTTGCCGCTTGGAAGGCTGCAATTGCCTCAGGAGTAGATGGCATGTTTGCACCTTCTGCAACACACATGACGCCATTTGCGATGAGTGCTTGAGCTTCTTCGCCATTGAGTTCGTTTTGTGTAGCGCAAGGAAGTGCAATATGTGCCTTAACTTCCCAAGGACGCTTACCAGCAACGAATTTTGCATTTGGATATTGTTTAGTATACTCAGAAATACGTCCACGACGTACGTTTTTGAGGTCCATTACCCAAGCGAGTTTGCCTGCGTCAATACCGTCTGCGTCGTAGATGTAGCCTTCTGAATCAGAGAGTGTAACGACAGTTGCGCCTAGTTCGGTTGCTTTTTCGCAAGCATATTGAGCAACGTTTCCTGAACCAGAAACCGCTACAATTTTACCTTTGAAAGTCTCACCTTTAGTAGCAAGCATTTCTTTTGCGAAATATACTGTTCCGTAACCTGTTGCTTCTGGGCGAATCAATGAACCACCCCAGTTGCGACCTTTACCAGTGAGTACACCTGTAAATTCATTGCGTAAACGCTTGTACTGACCAAACATGTAGCCGATTTCACGTCCACCAACACCGATATCACCAGCAGGTACGTCAGTGTCCGGACCAATGTGACGAGCGAGCTCAGACATAAATGACTGACAGAATTTCATGACTTCGTTGTCTGATTTACCTTTCGGATCAAAATCAGAACCACCTTTACCACCGCCCATTGGCAAAGTAGTAAGGGAGTTTTTGAAGATTTGTTCGAATCCTAAGAACTTAAGGATGGATAAGTTTACGGAAGGGTGGAAACGCAAACCACCTTTGTATGGGCCAATTGCGCTGTTGAATTCTACGCGGTAACCGCGGTTGACTTGAACGTTTCCTTGGTCGTCTAGCCATGGAATGCGGAAGATAATGGTGCGCTCTGGCTCAACAATGCGATCGAGGATCTTTGCTGTTTTGTATTTTGGATTGGCCTCAATAAAAGGAATGACCGCTTCGGCTACTTCCTGAACCGCTTGCAAGAACTCTGGTTCGTGACCATTCTTAGCACGAACACGATCCATGAAAGCTTCGATTTCTGCGTGATACTGATTTGACATAATAGGTGTTTTAATTTCTTTGATTTGGGCAAAAGTAATCCAAAATAAGGTCCAAAAACCATCTTTTTTCAACATTTTATTAGTGTCAAATTGACACTAATTTAAAGGTGTGAATAAAAGCCTGTCTTCAAATTTGAAAGAAGATAAAAAAGTACTTATTTTTACCCTGCGTAAAGCAACCCAAACCCTACGCCTTACGTTTGTGGAGCGTACCTTACTAAGAATACAACCTAATGAAAATAAAAAATACCCAACTACTCAGTCTTTCAGGAATATTTTTTCTTGTTTCTCTGTTGTTCAACCTGACTTCTACTTTTGCTCAAGGCCCTGTCACTTTGTGTCTTGGCCAAGATGCCACTGTTTGCCCTGGACAAACCGTCATCATCAACAATTGTAACACTGGAACTACACCAGGTACGGCTGCAGGTCTCTACCTAAACGCCCCAACCAACGTAACGCTTTCCGACGATGTTTGGTCTGGAACAGTCAATATTGGATTCCCGTTTAGTTTTTATGGCAATACTTACAGTCAGTGTGTAATTGGCTCCAATGGTTTGGTTTCTTTCAACCTCGCTAATGCCGGTGGCTATTGCCCATGGGCTTTAAATGGTGTTGGCACCTTGCCCAACGCAGGTTTTGCGGCCGCCAAAAACACCATCATGCTCACCTATCAAGACATCAACCCTTCCTTAGGTGGTCAGATACAATACCAAACCTTAGGAACCGCTCCCAACCGTAAATTCGTTGTTTTGTACAAAAACATCATGATGTTTAGCTGCACCGCACAGTGTAACTACATGGCTATCGTCATGTACGAAACCTCCAACATTTTCGAATTACACATCGGTAACAAACCAATTTGTTCTGGATGGAACGGTGGCTTAGCCATCCAAGGCTCTGAGAACAACATGCCAATGCCTATCGCGCACATTACGCCAGGTCGCAACAACTCCGTTTGGGGTGCCAATCAAGATGGCCGCAGGTTCTTGCCAACTGCACCAACAAACACAGCGTCTTACACCATGTCGCAAATTCCTTATTTAATGGTCAACAGCCCGGGCAGTAATTTCGTATGGGCAAACACCAACGGTCAAACCTTCCCTTACAACAACGGTACCTTAAATGTCAATATTGTTCCTCCCGGAACCACCGGTTATTTCTTATCTGGTGCTGCATGTGGAACCAGTATTGGTTCCATTACCCAAGACACCACTTGGATTACCCGTGCCACACCATCCGTTACCACAACTACCCTACCTGACGTTTGTACGCAAGGTGTTGGAAGTGCAACGGCCAACCCGGGTGCTGGCTCACCGACACCTTGCACTTACACCTGGAACCCTGGTGCGCTGACTGGCAATCCAGTGAACAACCTTTTCGCAGGTACCTATACCGTTACGCAAATTGATGGCAACGGCTGTAGTGCAACGGCAACCGCCGTAGTTGGTGATACCCCAGCTAGTTTTAGCGCCACCACCACATTAGTGTCTTGCCCAGGCGGCAACGACGGCACAGCCACTGCCAATGTCACCCCCGCAACGGGTGTCATTACCTACCAATGGAGCAATGGTCAAAACACCCAAACAGCAACCGGCCTTAGCGCTGGCAACTATTGGTGCTATGCCTCAAACACTACAGGTTGTTCAGATACTATTTATGTAACCATTTCAGAAGTTCCAGCAATGGTACTCAACCCAATAAACGTCATTGATGCCAACTGTTATACCATAGCAAACGGCCAAGCTACCATCGATGTGACGCTCGGAACAGCTCCATATACTTACGACTGGGACATCTCTGCATCGTTAAGCGCTACTGCCCTTGACCTCGGGGCCGGTTTGCACACTTGCACCGTTACAGACGCTAATGGTTGTATTCAAACGATATCAGTCAACATTAATCAGCCAAGTCCTCTAGACATCACCTTCCTGACCCAAGACACCATGATTTGTTCGGAGTCTAGCATCTTGCTTTCAGCAATTGGTGCGGGCGGCTCAAGTACTTATACCTATTCTTGGACAGAAAACGGAATTGCCATTGGCAACGGCGGAAGCATTACCGTAGACCCTATCAATTCAGGAACTGTTTATTGCGTCACCCTCAGCGAGGCTTGTGGATCTCCTACCACAACCGAATGCATGACCATCATTTTTCCTTTAGAAATCATTCCGGTCATTACCGCTGTAGACAACCAAATCTGTACGCCAGGAGACTTCCAACTTCACAATAATTCTACCAACGGACAAGACATCGCCTCTACTGCTTATCTTTTCTCTAACGGAGACAGCTACACAGTACCAAATCAAGACGACCTCTTCCACACTATTATTCAACCAGGTGTCTACGACCTATCTGTTGTCATGACCTCCATTCATGGCTGTATTTACAATGGCTTCTTTGACGACCACATTACAGTAACCGACAACCCAACTGCCAACTTCACGATCTCAAAAAATCCCGTCACTTGGTTTGAGACAACCGTTCAAACAAACGATGTTTCTATTGGCAATATCGCACAATACAATTGGTCTTCACCAGGATCTACCAATATTGTTAGCACCGGCTCAAGCGCACTCATTACCTACCCAGAAGGCATCATGGGAACTTACCCAATTATGTTAACCGTTACAACTGTAGACGGCTGCTCTGACTCCATAACCATTGATATCGATGTAGTTTCAGACGTCATCTTCTATGCACCAACTGCATTTACTCCAGACGACGACGAACACAACCAAGTTTGGGCTTTCTACCTCGAAGGTATCGACTACGAAAACTTCCACTTAGAAATTTACAACCGTTGGGGCGAAATCATCTGGGAAACCTACGACACCAAAGGTTTCTGGGATGGTTACTACAACGGCGTTAAAGTACAACCAGGTACTTACACTTGGAAAGCATGGTTCAAAGACAAAGACACAGACGGTAAAACCGTAAAAACTGGCATGATTCATGTGATTCGCTAACATATGAGACCAACAACAGCACTATTTATCCTGAGTCTTGGTTTTGTTCAATTTTCTTGCGGACAAAACATCAAAGGCTTGGTTAAACAAATTCCTACACAGCTTCCAACTCAAATACCAAACGGACAAAAACCAACGTTAAGTAATGACGAGGTGGTTGCTGGGCTCAGAGAAGCGCTACAAGTTGGGGTCAAAAACTCGGTCGACAAAAGTGCTGCCCTCGATGGTTTTTTAGGTAACCCACAAATCCGATTGCCGTTTCCGCCGGACGCGCTTAAAGTCAAGGAAAAAGCCCTACAACTAGGCATGAACAGCCAAGTTGAGCAATTTGAAACCACTCTCAACAGAGCCGCTGAAGAAGCCGTTAAGGAAGCCTTACCAATTTTCACACAAGCCATTTTAAACATGAGTGTGCAAGATGGTTTTGCTATTCTCAAAGGTGGCAACGGTGCAGCCACAACTTTCCTCAAGAACCAAACGAGTCAACAACTCTACAATGCTTTCCTTCCTAAGGTGAAAGAAGCAACGGCAAAGGTGAGCCTTACCGCCAAATGGACCCCCCTCATGACTAAATACAACCAAGCCATGACGCTCACCGGCGGCGAAAAAATCAATCCTGATTTAGACGCGTTTGTGACCGAAAGAGCTATCGCTGGCTTGTTCATGTTGGTGCAGCAAGAAGAAGACAAAATCAGACAAAATCCGGCCGCAAGGGTGAGCGATTTACTGATCAAAGTTTTCGGTTCTCTTTAGTTTTATTTTCATTTTCGATACGTACTGATGCAATTTCCAGCAACAGAATTGGTTCTCGATGCAAAAGGTGCTGTATACCACTTAGGTCTCCTGCCCGAACAACTCGCTACTAAAGTAATCCTAGTGGGCGATCAAGACAGAGTAGCAAAAATCTCTCGCTTTTTTGATGAAATCGAATGTCAAATTCAACACCGTGAATTTGTAAGCCACACAGGTACTTACAAAGGCAAGCGCATCACTGTTTTATCTACCGGTATTGGCACCGATAACATCGATATCTGCATGGCTGAACTCGACGCGCTGGTGAATATCGATTTGGAGTTACGTCGAGAAAAACAAGAAAAAACAAGCCTAGAAATCGTAAGAATTGGAACTTGCGGGATGCTGCAAGCTGATATGCCCTTGCATTCTTTTGTGTTGTCCACACATGCGCTTGGTCTTGATAACATCGCTCATTTTTATCCCATTGATTTCAGCTCAGAGGAGAGCCACGTCTTGACCCAAATTAAAACACAAGTACAGTTTCCGAAGGGAATTGAGCCATACTTGAGTGGCGCAAGTTTAGAAATGATTGAGAAACTCGATTCAGCTCAAGTTAGAAAAGGCATCACTGTAACGAGCTCTGGCTTTTACGGCCCTCAAGGTAGGTCTTTAAGATTGGCAAGCAAAATACCTGATATCCACCTTGCACTTGAAAAATTCAAGGACAACGGACAGCAAATTGTCAATTTTGAAATGGAAAGCTCCGCCATATTTGCACTAGGCAAAGCTTTAGGACACCATTGTACCAGCATTTGCTTAGGCGTAGCCAATAGGCCTCAAGAAATATTTTCTACGGGAATTGATGCTGCAATGGATGAACTCATTACCTACGTATTGGAGCGCATCTAGCTATTGAACTTACTTCAGGAATTTATCTAAGGTAATATGTAGGTTCAGGCCGCGCAGTTCTGCTCCGCTTGCCACCACCACCCCATTGCCATCGAGTAAGAACGCATTAGGTATAGTCGCTACTTGGTAATTGGCGGCGGCCAATCCTTGTGCGTCCAGGACATGATACTTCCAAACGAGTTTATCGGCAACAATTGCTTGTTTCCAAGCCTCTTGATCGCGGTCGAGGGACACACTGAAAACTTCAAATCCTTTGCCGCTTTTAAATTCCTTTTGACGGTATTTATGGAAGGCCTCTACTACATTCGGACTTTCTTTGCGACACGGACCACACCAAGATGCCCAGAAGTCTATTAAGACCATTTTGCCACGCAAACTAGAAAGTTTGAGGGTTTTGCCTTTTGGCGACAACAAGGAAATTTCAGGCGCGGTGGCGTCTGGTGGCAAGTCGGTATTAGTTTCTTGCCTGAAACAAAGCGCATAGCAGGCAAAAGCTGCTACAAGTGCAATGATGAGGAGACTTGACTTTCTCATCCGACTCTTCTGATGTCAGCACCGATGTTGTTGAGGCGGTATTCGATGTCTTGATACCCGCGGTCGATTTGTTCGATGTTGTGAATGACGCTTTTTCCTTTAGCGGAAAGTGCAGCTATTAACAAAGAAACGCCTGCGCGAATGTCAGGGGAGGTCATTTCGATGCCCTTGAGGTCGTGTTCGCGGTTCAGGCCAATGACGGTTGCGCGGTGCGGATCGCAGAGGATGATTTGCGCACCCATGTCGATGAGTTTGTCGACAAAAAAGAGGCGAGACTCAAACATTTTTTGATGAATGAGTACAGAGCCTTTGGCTTGGGTAGCGACTACGAGGATGATTGAAAGTAAGTCAGGGGTAAAACCAGGCCATGGAGCATCGTAGATGGTCATGATAGACCCGTCAATGAAGGTTTCTATTTCGTATTTTTCTTGAGCAGGAATAAAGATGTCGTCGCCACGACGCTCGAGCTTGATGCCCAAACGACGGAAAACATTAGGAATTACGCCGAGGTTTTCCCAGGAAACATCTTTGATGGTGATTTCGGATTGTGTCATGGCAGCAAGACCTATGAAACTACCAATTTCGATCATGTCGGGCAAAATGCGGTGAAAACAACCACCGAGTGACTTCACCCCTTGAATTTTGAGCATATTGGAGCCAATTCCGGTGATTTGGGCACCCATGGAATTGAGCATTTTACAAAGCTGCTGAATGTAAGGCTCGCATGCAGCGTTGTAGAAAGTGGTTTCACCCTCAGCCATTACGGCTGCCATTAAGATATTGGCTGTTCCGGTAACGGAAGCTTCGTCTAGGTGAATGTAGGTGCCTTTGAGTTCGGCGGCTTCTACTGAATAAAAGTGCTCACCGGCGTCATAGTTGAACTTGGCGCCAAGTAAGGCGAATCCTTCAAAATGGGTATCGAGGCGGCGGCGACCGATTTTGTCTCCACCTGGTTTTGGTATAAAACCACGGCCATAACGCGCCAATAAAGGCCCGACAATCATGATAGAACCGCGCAATGAAGAAGCTCTTTTTTTGAAATCTTCAGTTTCGAGGTAAGCTAAGTCAATTTCTTTGGCCTGAAAAATATAGGTTCCTTTCTCGACCTTCTCGACCTTAACGCCCATCGTTTGCAACAAAGCGATGAGCTTATTGACGTCAACGATGTCTGGAATGTTCGAAATCGTTACTTTTTCAGGGGTGAGAAGCGGTGCACAAAGCACTTGCAAAGCTTCGTTTTTTGCGCCTTGCGGAATTATTTCACCTTTGAGTGGCTTACCACCGTAAATTTCAAAAGAAGCCATGCCTTATTTTTTGATGAATTTTTTCTTTTTGTACTTGTTGTTGTTATTTTTTTGCTTGTTCAAGCGCATGTTTTTTTGCTGATTTTGGCCTATACCCATGGTTTTGAGCAGAGTGTTGGTATGCACTAAATCATCGGGATTTTCTAGAACAAGCTCTCCTTTGGAGAGTTCTTTGAGTTGTTGGGCAATGACGTGGTTCTCGACGGTATCGTTGTTGTAGGCCAAGAATTGTTTTTTCATGAAGTTGGCCATTGTGGTCTTGAGGAATTCTTTCTCCTCTGGTACTTCGACGTCTTTGGATGCTTCTAAAATGGTTTGAGTGTATTTGCCGTAATGTCCGTAGCGGATTTTGCTAGACGGATATACCATGCGCTGTGGCTTCTCGTTGAGTACCTCTGGCTTTGGTTTGTCGTAGGGAGAGTCAACATCGAACTCAAAGTTTGACATGACGAATAAGTGAGTCCAAAGTTTGTGTCGGTAGTCTTCGACGTCGCGCAAATGAGGGTTGAGTTGCCCCATTACCTCGATGATAGCCTGAGCGGCACGGTTGCGCTCGGAACGATCGGTGAGTTCCATTGCATGCGCAATCATGTTTTGAACATTTCTACCGTATTCTGGTAAAATTAACGGACCACGCGTGGTATTGTATTCCATGTTTAGTTTTCTAAGTGAGCGCCCAAGGCGTTGTCGTAAATATTTTTTGCTTCTGTAATAAAGCCGTAGTGTTGTTCGTCAATTTGAAGTTTGCCTTTGGTCACATGACCTAAGAGGGTAATGTTGACGCCGGTAGCCACCATGTATTCGACGAAGTCTTCGACGTTTTCTTCGGTAACGGTCACTACAACGCGGCCTTGGCCTTCGCCAAATAAGAAGGCATCTAAGCGGATATCGGCATCGCTGACGATGTCAAAACCTAAACCTCTTGGCATCGACATTTCGATGAGCGTCACATACAAACCGCCATCTGCTACGTCGTGAACAGCGTTGACGTGATTTTCGGCAATGAGGCCTTTAACAGCCTGTTGCATTTGGAATTCTTTCTCGAGGTCAAAATACGGAGCAGGTGATGCTTTGACGCCGTGGTATGTAGCGAGGTATTCTGAAGAGGAGATGTCTTCGGTGTAGTCGCCGATGAGAAAAATAACGTCGCCTTTTTGTTTGAAATCGAGGGTCATGACCTTGTCTTTGTCTGGGACAATGCCGATCATGCCAATGGTTGGTGTCGGGAAAACTGGTACTTCTTTACCGTTCATAACCGTTTGGTTGTAGAACGATACGTTACCACCGGTTACTGGTGTTTCAAATTTGAGACATGCTGCTGACATTCCTTTGATGGCGCCAACAAACTGCCAGTAGGATTCTGGGTTGTATGGGTTGCCAAAATTGAGGCAATTGGTGATGGCGCTTGGGTTTCCGCCTGCGCAGGTGATGTTGCGCGCTGCTTCTGAAACGGCGATCATGGTGCCAATTTCGGGATCGGCGTTCACGTAACGCGAGTTGCAATCGACGGTCATGGCGAGGGCCTTGTTGGTACCTTTGATATTGACTACGCCTGCATCGGAAGGGCGGTTGGTAGTCATGTTGCGGGTACCCACCATAGAGTCGTATTGTTCGTAAACCCAACGCTTAGAGGCGATATTTGGCAAAGCTAACATGGCGTCGGCAACCGCTTTAAGGTCGGTTGGCTCCGCAACTTGCGAAATATGGAATTTCTTGTATTCTTGGTAATAGGCAGGCTCGGTGTATTCGCGCTTGTATTGTGGCGCGCCCCCTCCTAATACGAGTGACTCGGCAGGAACGTCTCCGACCAAGGCGCCATCCATGTAGTAACGGATGCGGCCGGTGTCGGTAACGTGGCCGATTTCTTCGGCGTGGAGGTCCCACTTATCAAAGATGTCTTTCACGACTTGCTCTTTGCCTTTTTGAACCACCACGAGCATGCGCTCTTGAGATTCGGACAAGAGGATTTCGTAAGGAAGCATGTTGTCTTGGCGGGTTGGTACGCGGTCTAGGTAGATTTCCATGCCGACGTTGCCCGCTGCGCTCATTTCGCAAGTTGAACAGGTAATGCCTGCTGCACCCATGTCTTGCATACCGACAATGGCGTCGGTAGTTGAGAGCTCCATGGTAGCTTCTAAAAGGAGTTTTTCCATGAAGGGATCGCCAACTTGAACCGATGGAAGGTCGTTGGCAGATTCTTCGGTGATATCTTTGGAGGCAAAAGCAGCACCGGCGATGCCGTCTTTACCGGTGGCAGAACCGACAATAAACACAGGGTTGCCAGGGCCTTTTGCAGTTGCTGAAATGATTTTTTTGGTGTCGATGATGCCTGCAGAGAATGCATTGACCAATGGGTTGGTGTTGTAGGATTCGTCGAAGAAAACTTCGCCACCAACGATTGGAATGCCAAAAGCATTGCCGTAGTCGCCGATGCCTTTAGTGACACCTTTGACCAACCATTTGGTGCGCGCTTCTTCGATGTTGCCAAAACGCAAAGAGTTGAGCTGTGCAATTGGACGCGCACCCATGGTAAAGATGTCGCGGTTGATGCCCCCTACCCCTGTTGCGGCGCCTTGGTAAGGCTCTAGTGCACTTGGGTGGTTGTGAGATTCGATTTTAAATACGCAACCTAGGCCGTCGCCGATATCGACCAAACCAGCGTTTTCTTCACCGGCCTTCACCAACATGTGTGGACCGTCTTTTGGCAGCGTTTTGAGCCAAAGAATGGAATTTTTATAGGAGCAGTGCTCACTCCACATGACGGAATAAACGGCTGTTTCGGTGAAATTTGGAGTGCGACCAAGGATTTCTTTGACGTGTTCAAATTCGTCGGCGCGGAGGCCTAAATCGATGGCTTGTTCTAGCGTAGCTTCTTTTTGGTGATTGGTTTCCATACAGTATTGAGAATTCAGAGACAAAAGTAACGATTAATCGGATAGCATCTTTCAAATTTTCGCCTTAAATTTGTCACTTAAAACTTTCAAAAAATGAGTTACGACATCATTGTTGTGGGTAGCGGCCCAGGCGGATACGTTACCGCCATTCGCGCCTCTCAGTTAGGCCTTAAAACTGCAATTGTAGAAAAAGAATCTCTAGGCGGAGTTTGCCTCAATTGGGGCTGTATCCCAACAAAAGCACTCATCAAGAGCGCCAATGTTTATGAATACCTCCAACACGCCGCGGACTACGGCATCAATGTCAAAGAGAGCAGCGCAGACTTCGGCGCCATGATCAAGCGCAGCCGCGATGTCGCTAACGGCATGTCTAACGGCATCCAGTTCTTAATGAAGAAAAACAAAATCGATGTCCTTAAAGGCAACGGTGTCATCAAAGCAGGCAAAGCTGTAGAAGTTACAGACGAAACCGGCAACAAAACCACCTATACCGCAGCCAAAGGCGTTATCATCGCCACTGGCTCACGGTCACGCGAACTCCCTAACCTTCCACAAGATGGTACCAAAATCATTGGATATCGCCAAGCCATGACCCTCCCTACCCAACCTAAAAAATTAGTAGTTGTAGGTTCAGGTGCCATCGGTGTTGAGTTTGCTTATTTCTATAATGCCATCGGTACGGAAGTCACAATTGTAGAATACCTTCCTAACATCGTTCCTGTCGAAGACGAAGAAGTTTCCAAACAACTCGAAAAATCCTTTAAAAAGGCGGGCATCAACATCCTTACCAGTTCATCTGTCGAATCTGTCGACACCAGCGGTAGCGGTTGTGTGGTGAGCATCAAAACAGCCAAAGGCGAAGAAAAAATCGAATGCGATGTCGTGCTTTCAGCAGCTGGTGTAGTGACCAACATCGAAAACATCGGCCTCGAAGAACTCGGAATAGTCGTAGACAAAGGCCGTATTTTGGTCAATGACTACTACCAAACCAACTTGCCAGGCTATTACGCCATTGGCGATGTCGTGCCAGGCCCAGCCTTAGCACACGTCGCTTCGGCAGAAGGCATCATTTGCGTCGAAAAAATCGCGGGTCACCACCCAGAACCACTCAACTATGGCAACATCCCAGGTTGTACTTACTGCTCACCAGAGGTGGCAAGTGTCGGCATGACCGAAAAAGCAGCCAAAGAAGCTGGCTACGAAATCAAAGTGGGCAAGTTCCCGTTCTCAGCATCAGGTAAAGCAAGCGCTGCCGGTGCCAAAGACGGTTTTGTCAAACTCATTTTTGATGCTAAATACGGCGAACTCCTCGGCGGCCACATGATCGGCGCCAACGTCACCGAAATGGTCGCAGAACTCGTTGCCGTTCGCAAATTAGAAACAACCGGCGAAGAACTCATCAAAACAGTTCACCCGCACCCAACTATGTCTGAAGCCATCATGGAAGCCGCAGCAGCAGCCTACGGCGAAGTGATCCACTTGTAAGATTTAATTTCTTAATGAAATGAAAAAGCGCCTCAACGGCGCTTTTTTTTGTGCGAATAAATATTGAAGTAGAATTACGGACAGTGTGACATTTTTGATGTAGTTCCCTACAATACCTATTATCGTTTTCGTGTTGATTGAATTTAAAAACAATCAAAATGAAAAATAACATTATCGAAATTTATAAATGCGAGGATGGCACAACAAATGTCGAAGTCAAGTTTCTCAAAGAATCCGTTTGGCTCAACTTAAGTCAAATAGCGCAATTATTTAACAAAGACAAATCTGTTATTTCTAGGCATTTAAGAAATATTTATCAGGAAGGAGAACTCGATAAAATTGCAACTGTTGCAAAATTTGCAACAGTTCAAAATGAAAACAAAAGACTCATTAAACGTAGTATTTTTTACTACAATCTAGACGCCATAATTTCCGTCGGATACAGGGTTAACTCCAAACAAGGAACGCTATTTAGACAATGGGCTACCAAACTGTTAAATACACATTTACTTGAAGGGTTTACGCTCAATGAAAGAAGACTAAAAGAAAAACAAAAGGAAATCAAAGTTCTACACGACGGCATAAGGATTTTAAGCCGGGTTATTGAGAGCGAAACTGATTTTGAAAAATATAGTTTTCTAAAGCAATTTAGCCATGGTCTTAAACTACTTGATGATTATGACCATGATTTATTAGACCGTTTTGGCAAGAATAAAAACGAAATTAAATTCCCCGAATACAGCGCCTATCTAGCATTGATAAATAATATGCGCTTAAAAAGTAATTCGTCAATATTCGGAGTTGAAAAAGATGGCGGGTTTAAAAGTGCTATAGCTCAAGTAAGGCAAGAATTTGAAAGTGGCGAAATCTATACTTCTCTAGAGGAAAAAGCGGCAATGTTATTGTATTTTATTGTAAAAAATCATGCCTTTATCGATGGAAACAAACGCATTGCAGCGGCCTGTTTCTTAATGCTTCTTGAAAAAAATAATATCTTAATAAACAAAGATGGTCGAGCAATTATTAGCAATGATTCACTGGCATCCTTGACACTATTTGTAGCCATGAGTGAACCAAGCGAAATGGCAACTGTAAAAAGATTGCTTATCAGCATCTTAAATAGAAACCAAACAATTTACTAGTTGAGCAAATCAAATGAAAAAGCGCCCTTGTGGCGCTTTTTTTTCAACCAAATATTTTTAGTCAGCACTTCATCGCTACATGAATTAGAAACTTGTATCGAGAGTTTAATATCCTAACACCTGTGCACTAGCCAAAATAATATAAGTAACTAGTGTTACTTTCCCTTTTTTTCACCACTTTCTTTTTGATCGATATGATCTAAGTCTGGAGTGGCAATAATTTTCGAAAGAAACGTTGTTGTGCCTTGCTTTCTCCATATATTCGAAGCCCAAATTATACCTAAAATAAATCCGATGATGGCGCATATAACCCAAAGGACTTTCCCTATTGGATTTTGAAAAAAGTAATAAAAAACACCGCCAACAATTAGGCCTATCAATGTGGGAGAGGATACAATTCTAATCCAATTGATGAATTCAACAAGGAAACTTATGAATTTAAACATCGGTGTATCCGTTCCAAAACATAAACATCAGCACAACTGCAAAGCTGCGTTGCACCCACAATTGCTCGCGTTTAAATTTACTTTGCAAGCGCTTCGTAAATGTAATCGAAAGTGGAGAGGATGACTGGTTGGCCGTCGACTACTGCGATGTTGTGCTCGAAGTGGGCACTTGGTAGGCGGTCGGCGGTAACGATGGTCCATTTGTCGTCGAGGGTTTCGACTTTTTCGGTGCCCATGTTGATCATGGGTTCGATGGCAATGGTGAGGCCATTTTGGATTTTTTTACCGCGGCCTCGGCGCCCGTAGTTTGGCACTTGTGGTTCTTCGTGAAGTTCTTTGCCTAAGCCGTGGCCAACGAGGTCGCGGACAACACCATAGCCGTGTGCTTCGGCGTGTTGCTGAATGGCAAAGCCGATGTCTTCTATGCGGTTGGCGGTATTGGCTTGTTCGATGCCTAGATAGAGGCATTCTTTGGTGACTTTACACAATTGTTTTTTCTCTGCGCTCACGTTTCCTACTTCAAAAGTATAGGCGTGGTCGCCGTAGTAGCCTTTGTAGAAAGAACCGCAGTCGACAGAAACGATGTCGCCATCTTGGATGGGTGTGTCGGTCGGCAAGCCGTGTACGACTTGTTCGTTGACAGATATGAGGAGTGTGCTTGGGCAACCGTAAAGCCCCTTGAAGCCTGGAATGGCATTTTGAGTGCGGATGTAGTCTTCGGCGATTTGATCCAAGAAACGCGGCGTCACACCTGGCTTCATGTGCTGAGCCACCAAACCTAAAGTGCGGCTTACGATTTGCGCAGCTTCGCGCATGATTTCGATTTCTTGGGGCGTTTTGTAACGGATCATGAATTGAGCTAAAAGAGACATTAGGCAAAGTTACCAAGAAATTGCATGGTGTCAATGCCATCGGCGTAATCTGTAAGTTGCGGGCACTGCGCCGAACCAAAAGGAAGGTAGTTGTGCCCAACAATACATTGAATTTGCTGTTGGTTTTCCTCGAGGAAGGTCAAAACTTCATTATGGTCGTTGTAACGCTGGTAATGCAAGACGCTCAGTGGCGAATGCAAGTCATTGCTTTCCTTTAGCAAGACAAAATTGTTGTCGAGGATCGGGACTTGGTTCATGAGGTGCACCGCCTTGTTGTAGTCGTAGTTGTTGCCGTATTTTTTATGATTGATGACCTCTGCATACGGTAAAATAGCTTCAAAAAAGCGATTGAGTTCAAAGTTTTCGGGGATCCATAATTGCGTCACGTTGCGGCAACCTCTACCAAAATACTGAAAGATATCCTGCCCCAATGCGGTGAGCTCTTCAGGTGTTTCGCTGCCATTGAGAACAGCAATGGAAGTGCGGTGGCCTCTTAACAGATGAGGGCAATTAGCGAAATATTGCTTGAAATGCAGCATGCTGTTGTCAGAACCTGTGGCAATTACTGCATCAAATCCCTGAAGTTTGCCGCTAACAATAGTGATGCGTTCTTTTAATTGGGGTTCAAAGGAAGTAAGGATTTGGACAATAGCAGGTAGTAAACGTGCGTCTTCGCTACTGAGTTTAACCAGCGCCTTATGACCAGAGCAGAGCACACATAGAAAATCGTGAAAACCAACTAATGGAAGGTTGCCCGGTAAAATGAGTGCTACGTTTTGTGGTTGGTTTGCATATGGGTAGGCGGAAAGCCATTCTTCTAGGGTTGGGGCATTTAACCAACTCGAAATTTCTACGAATACATTTTGAATGGCCTCTTTTGTAAACCAACCATTGAAATGCTGTTCTTTTTCAATCAGGTTTTCAAGTGCTTCCCATTCGGATTGGGTAATGATTTGAGGTCGATTTTTTCCTGTTGCAAGTGCATCTAGTATGCTTCCGAGCGCCGCAAAGGCAGATATGATTTGGCTTCTTTCCACGGTGCAAAAGTACACTTTTCAATTTTTTTGTGGGCTAGCGCACAAAAGAATCGCTCAGTCGTTGTTATATTTGCATAAAAAATAGAATTATGGCCATCACGATCACCGACGAATGCATTAATTGTGGCGCTTGCGAGCCCGAGTGTCCTAACAATGCCATTTACGAAGGCGGCGCCGAATGGAAATTCGCCGACGGCACAAGCCTCAAAGGCCTCATCCAAACGCTAGATGGCGAAGAAATAGAAGCAGACCACGCCTTTGAACCTGTCAACATGGACGTTTACTACATTGCGCACGAAAAATGCACCGAATGTGTGGGCTTCCACGACGAGCCGCAATGTGCTGCTGTTTGCCCCGTAGACTGCTGTGTAGACGACCCCGACTACCGCGAATCCGAAGACGAATTAATGGCCAAAAAGAATTTCATGCACTTGTAAGGTGTTGAGAAGATTCTTATTCACGCTCCTTTTTTTTCTTAGCAGTTCTCTCCTCTTCGCCGACAACGGCAGAGTGGTGCACCTCGCCTGGACTGAAAACAAGGACGCCCACATCCAAAATGCGCCAAATACATTCCACGGCTTGTACTTTTTGGAACAGCGCAACCAATTTCTCCACTACAAAGACCCCAACAACCCGTTTTTCAAAATTCGCTACACCTGGCTTGGCGTAGAATGGACAATCGTTCATTTCATCGCCTTGCTTTTCACCATTCTGCTTCAAATTTTGACTTTTAAAAGGATCAATAGGCGCATGGCCGAAAGTCGTTTTTTCAAGCGTTGGTCTTATCGTTTGCTGAAGCTCTTTTTATGGTTTGCGGTAATTGCCGGCAATGCCGTTGCCATTTGGGTAATCGATTTCTACAACACCGAAATCCATTTTCGTTTTCATCAACTCACCGACTTTAAAAATGCAACGGTTACTCGACTAGACAACGGCCGCAATGACCGCACTTATTTTCTTCCCAAAGAAAGCACGCGTATTCGTTTTCAATTGTACCGAAAAAACGGCAACAAATGGCACACCCAAAGAGCATTAGCTGTTTTGTATTTTGAACAAGATGAAGCAGGGGCCTTACACTATAAAAACGACAAAAGATCCTATAAAGCACACCCCGATTCCTTGCGCAACAAAGCCAAAGAACAACTGATAGTTATTCGTCAAAACAGATCTAACGCACCTGACACCACCCTACTCTTTCAGGTTCAAAACCGTCAAATTGTGCCGTATCAGCTCAAAAAAGACCGCGCACAACGCATTTTGTTATTTGTCAATGGGTATCGTCCTGTTTCAGCAGAGCAAGACCCTGAAAAAGCGCTGCAGGCCATTAATAGCAAAGGCCTCGAGCGCCCTAGATCCAAGAATTTAATTTACAGCTCCGATATTTTCAATTATTGGCCTCAAGAAAAGTTTATTGCAGGTGTGCAAGCAAGATTTGCACCCAACCGAACTTTATTTGCCGATGGTCACCACAGTGTGAGCACCTCTAATCATGGCTCCTTACTGAAATTTGTGAGTAGCGCGGCACTCTATCCGCCGCCGTGTAGCGGTGAACACCATTGTTCCACTACCCAAATTGCCAACCAACAAGAGGTTCGGACCTACAGCTTACTCGCTACTGCACCCAATTACAATGGTTTTAGAAAACGCTATGCTGCAGGTAAGCAAGCGGGTCGTAACCTACTACAAGAACTCGCTCAAAATGGCAACGACCCTCAAAACGACACCCTTTATACCGTGAGCCACAGCATGGGACACGCCTATTTTTTAGGAATGACCAGCGTACTCAAAGGAAAAATTCAGTTGGGCTCATACTACGCGTTTTCACCTGAAAATCCGAAGGGAAAAACGATCAAAACCAGCAACTGGACCGCTGTGTTCCAATATGGCACCAAACTTTACGGCATGCAGCGCCACGCACCTTGTCAACAAGATGGCGTAGCTCCGCAATGGCGCATGAGTGGTTTAGCTCCTGCGGCGCACATTGGTTTTCCGAAGGCACTCAAAGCGCGTTTGGGTTATTTTAGCTCGCACTACATTGGCTATTACACTTGGGTTTTTGATATTCCAAAAGGAAAACCTGGCTACCTCGGCCTTGACTAAAAGCCTTTGAACTGATGGAGTAGCAATTCGATGCGCGAGGCACCAACCGCACCGTTGCTCCATTGCGCGTCGTGCACAGACATGCCTTCTTTGCCATTGCAGATTTGCCGAATTTCTTGCTTGAGCTTGCCTTCGCCTGCTCCGTGAATCACAATAAATTTAGCATTTCGACGTTGTGCCTGCCCGTTACAAAAGCTTTTAAAGGCGTTGATTTGCGCCAAAAAGACGTCATGAGCCGGAAGGTGAATTGGAATGGATAGTTCTTCTGAATGGAGGTCAATAAAGGGCAAGTTGCGTTCTTTGGAAACTTCTACTTTCTTTGCAAGCGAAATGCTTTTGACTTGAAGATCTTTAGAAGTGATCTTGTCAATGTTGATCTGCTGGCGGGCCACCACATCTTGTTTCAAATAGCGATAAGTGAAGCCGATTTCATCTTCGAGCACGAGGTGTTCCTTTTCAACAGAACATACTTTGAAAACGCCTGCTTCTCGCAGAACGCCCACCTCTTGGCCCACCAACCAACTCATTGGAATTTGAGTGCTTTGATGGGTGAAATACGCGAAACTACCCTACTTGGCAACAATAGAGCCACCATGCAAGTCGAGAAAGTAAGGGCGTTGATGAAAATAAAATTCCAGAAATTGAATTCGATGGGCACTGCGTCGAGGTAATATACTTCTGGATTCAGTTTGATAAACCCATATTGATATTGCAACCAACTCAGCGCAATTGCCAGGGTGTTGCCAATGAGCAAACCGCGCAGCAACAGATAAGCGGCTTGCCATAAAAAGATACGCCGAATAGAACGGTTGTTGGCACCAAGGGCCTTTAGCAAGCCCACAAAAGAAGTTCTAACCACAATTAAAACGAGCACAGCCGAACCTACATTAATGATTCCGATGATGAGCATTAAAAATATGATAATCAATACATTGAAATCTAAAAAATGCAACCATGAAAATAAATCGGCTTCGGTATCTTGAATATTAGTTACCTGCAACAAATGCTGATTGACTGGGCGCATTTCAACCGCATCTTTGAGTGCTTGCTCTACCTTTGGTAGCTCATCAAAATTAGATACCGCCACTTCAAAACCTGAAATAAAATGGACGCCTGTACCGTTGCCGTCCTTGAAAGTAAAACGCAGCGGTCCTTTTTGAGTGGCATAAACTTGCTCCGTTAGGCCATCAACCAAACAGACTGGCGTGCCGTTTTCAAGTTGTAAATTGCTGTAAGACAAAACCCCAGGGACCTTGATTTGAATTTGCGCGCTATCGATGAGCTTGGCCAGCCCACTGTTATTTTGATAGCGGTACGCGAACACTTTGAGCGTAGTGTCTTTCAAGGAAGTAAAGCGGTGTGCGGTATAGATGTCCTTACCTAAACCCCAATCAAATAACAAATTAGAGGCGTCGCCTTCTACCTCTACAGAAATTAAAAATTCGGCTTTGCCATTGAGCTGAGGGCGTAGTGAAATTTTAGTGCCGTTGTCGCTCATTTGCTGTACCAATGCTAAATTTCCGAAGACCAATTTTTGATCGTACTCCAAAAAACCGGTATTGTAGATCCCGACAACTTTGAGCTTTTTCAAAAGCGGTTGCTGCTTGATGTGATAGGCTGACACCTCATCATTTAAATTGATATTCAAATTATTAGCTGATGTCAATGAAAGCAATACTTCATTATTATTTTGAGCTTTAGGCAGCCTTCCTTTTACTAAATGTGAACGGATAAACGACCAGTCGTACTGCGCGTCTACGCCTTTTAACATGAGGCCGAGCATGTCTTGACGTTGCACCAGAGAATCTTTGCCATTGGCAGTTTGAATGGTGTCGTTGAAACGCGGCGATTGCAGGAGCAAAGGCTTAAAAGCAACTGGTTTAACTGCGCTTACACCAGGGATTTGTGCGAGTTCGGGAAGAAATGGAATGCGCCGATCGAGGGCTTCTGCTTCAAAAATATGTGCAGATCCGGCCTTCGAAATGAAAAGTGGAGCATTAAAACCCGTAATTTTGTCCTTGATTTTTTGCTGAAAACCGCGCACGATAGCCAAAGTCAAGGAATTGACTAATATCGCAAGCGCAATGCTCACCACAGAAATCCGAAGCACAGGCCTCGATACCCGAAGCCCGAGGTGCTTTTGACGAATCAGCCTAGAAGATATGAAGCGCTCAAATGACAATTTAACCTATTTACAAGTCCAAAAATACACAAAGGTTTTGGCATCTATTGCGCTGCTCTCATTTTTGCTCAACTCTTGTGCCTTATTTCCTAGCAAAGCATTTACCCCCACTCCGGTTCATTTTGCCGAAACGATCGTCATTGAAGAAGATTCCAATGCACTAGAAGGCTACCAAGCCATCTCTACACACCAAAAACCAAGCCTTGCCGCACCTCAACTTGGCATCGACCGCTTGCATCTGTTTGTCGACTCCTTAGCAGGAAAGCGCATTGCAGTGGTTGCCAACCAAACATCCGTCGTGAAAGGCGTTCATTTGGTAGACACCCTCCTCTCGCTGCAACTCAATGTTGTCAAAGTATTTGCTCCAGAACATGGTTTTAGAGGCGATGCCGACGCTGGCCAGCACATCGGCCACAGCACCGACGACAAAACAGGCCTGCCTTTGGTTTCACTTTATGGCTCCAACAAAAAACCTACCGACCAACAACTTGCCGATGTAGACATCGTTATTTACGACATCCAAGACGTCGGGGTGCGCTTCTACACTTACATTTCTACGCTCCATTACGTCATGGAGGCCTGCGCCGACAACAACAAACAAATGGTGGTTCTGGACCGTCCCAACCCCAACGGGCACTACATTGACGGTCCAGTTCTAGAATCTCCATTCAAATCTTTTGTTGGCATGCACCCCGTACCTATCGTTTACGGCATGACCATCGGTGAATACGCCATGATGATCAACGGCGAAGGCTGGTTGCACAACAGCAAACGCTGCCAACTTTGGGTCATTCCTTGCAAAAACTACAAACACAAACTGCCATACAGCCTTCCGGTGGCACCTTCTCCCAATTTGCGCACCGACGCCGCCATTGCGTTATATCCAAGTCTTTGCTTATTTGAAGCCACCACAGTGAGCGTGGGGCGCGGCACCGACAAACCTTTCGAAATCTACGGGCATCCAAAATTCCCGGTTGGCAGCTATCAATTCATGCCTATCCCAACCATTGGAGCGAAAACGCCCCTGCACATGAACAAACTATGTCAAGGCATAGAACTTACGCAGAGCACAACCAAAAGACCTTATCAAATCAATCTGAATTACCTCATTGAAGCCAAAGAACTGCTCGGAGACACCAACGTTTTTATCGACCAAACCGCATTTTTCAACCGCCTAGCGGGCACCGCAACTTTAAAAGAGCAACTAGACAAAGGTTGGTCAGCGAAGGAAATCAGGGCCACTTGGAGGCCAGGGCTAGACGCTTTTTTACAAACGCGCCGCAAATATCTACTATACGAGTAGAAGCGAGAAGATACTCAGCACTAAGAAAGCATTTAGAACTTACAGTTTGGCGTCCAGCACTTGCTGCGCCATGTCTGCCATGTAGGCATCTAGTTTTGCCTGAAGCTGTGGGTCAAACGCGCCTAGAATGCGCGCCGCTAGCAAACCTGCATTTTTAGCGCCGTTGAGTGCAACAGTTGCTACAGGAATACCATTGGGCATTTGCAAGATCGAAAGGATGGAATCCCAGCCGTCAATAGAATTAGAAGATTTAATAGGAACGCCAATTACTGGCAAGGTGGTCATGGATGCAGTCATGCCTGGCAAATGTGCTGCACCACCGGCTCCGGCGATGATCACTTTGATACCACGACCTGCTGCAGCCTTCGCGTAGGTAAACATCTTTTCTGGCGTGCGGTGCGCAGAAACTACCTCAGCTTCAGATTCTATACCAAATTCGTTGAGCATTTTTTGCGCTTCTTGCATAATTGGCCAGTCAGATTTGCTGCCCATAATGATGCCTACTTGTATCATGCGGTTGGGTTTGATTCGTTATCTTCCACGGGATTACCTGCGGTTACTTGTTGTTTCACTTGCTTGGGCATACTGCCGTAGTGAATGGTGTTGTCGATGTCTGTGGTCATTTGATCGAGCGGTTGCACGAGTGCCTCTTCGGTTTCTTTGAGAATGCCTTCAAGATTGAGGTCGGATTTCATTTCTTGACCAGACTTGCGGATTTCTTGTTGGAGGTCGTTGGATGCGTTGCGGATTTGGTAAAGTGCTTGCCCTAAGGACTTAGCAATGCCGGGTACACTCTTGGAACCAAAAAACAATAAGACGACTAAGACAATGACAATAACCTCAGAGCCAGCGACGTCGCTTAAAAAAAGGGGTATGCTCAGCATGGGGCAAAGCTACAAAGAAAAGTATTAAGATTGCTGCATTTTGGCAATGATTGCAGCGGTCATGCTTTGTGGAAGGAAAGGCATGAGCACTTTGATCAAGAACGTGAATTGAAACTCAGATATGCAAATCACTTTGCCTTGCTCCATGGCACGGTAACCTTTTTGAGCAGTTTTAGCTGCACTTGCTGCACCATCGAACATTTTAGAACCTCCAAAACCAGCTACTTTGGCAAATTCGGTTGCTACTGGCCCCGGGCAAAGTGCAGTGACGGTGACGCCGCTTTCTTTGAGCTCATGCGCCAAACCTTGAGTATGCGAGACCACAAAAGCTTTCGTGGCAAAATAGGTGTTTTGATACGGGCCAGGTAAAAAACCTGCGGTGCTGGCCGTTTGCAGGATTTTGCCCTTACCTCTGGCTTTCATGTCTTTGCCAAACAAATGCGTCAGCTTCAGCAGCGCCATGACGTTGAGGCGCACCATTTCTACATCAGCTTCGAGGTCGCGGTCTAAAAAAGCGCCCTTTCCGCCAAAACCTGCATTGTTAAATAGGTAGTGGACTTGCCAACCGTTTTGCGTCACGGTATCGTACAATTCTTGGGAAGAACCCACCACACTGAGGTCTTTTTGAATGACTTGAACCGCGACGTTATATTTTTGAACGAGTTCTTCTTTTAGGCTATCGAGCAATTCTTTTCTTCTCGCTACTAAAATGAGATCTCCTCCTTTGGAGGCATGGATACGTGCAAATTCTTTGCCGATTCCGGACGACGCGCCGGTGATGAGTGCTGTGTTTTTCATAGATTAATAACGATTTAAGAGGATCTAATGTTTAGAGTTGAGCTAAAATGGTTTGGTATTCGGCTTCATCGATGAAAACGAAGGATGCATTTCCTTGGAGCATGTCTTGAATGCGCAGTAAATCAGGGAATTGCTGCACTTCAAATGCGTAGGAAAACCATTTGGAACCAATTTGTTGTAGTTCTGTAAATTGATTGGGCGCAGTAATTTTATAGAGCGACCTACCATTCTCGAGTTTTCTGAATTGAGGAAAGACCATTTTGATTGTATCTTCGTGCAAAGTTAAACAAACATGCAAGAGCTCTCTGACAAAGACAAAGAAATATTGGCCTTAGCCAAAACCAACTTCAAGACCAATCAACTAGTGCTTCGGAAATGGAATAAAACCAAACCCAAAGATTTGGACCAGCGCTTCAACAACGCCCACGAAAAAGAATTTGCCAAGCGCGACTGCCTGAGCTGCGCCAATTGTTGCAAAACCACCAGCCCTATTTTTCGACAGCCAGACATCCGCCGCATGGCCAAAGCTTTGCGCATGAAAGAAAGCCAATTGGTAGCGCAGTATTTGAGACTCGATGAAGACGACGATTACGTCCTGAAAACCTCGCCTTGCTTCAATTTGCTACCCGACAACACCTGCGCTGTTTACGAAGACCGCCCCCTCGCCTGCCGAGAATATCCGCATACGGATCGCAAAAACATGTATCAAATCATGGACTTAACAGCCCAAAACACGCTCATTTGCCCCGCTGTGGCAAGCATCGTGGAGAAAATCGTGAATAGCTGAAATTGCTGAAAAAAAGCTAAATTTGCCCATCAATCAAAAGCCCCTATGGAACAGGTTCAACCTTATATCCCACAACATAAAATCCGGATTGTCACCGCTGCGGCACTTTTCGACGGACACGACGCCGCTATCAACATCATGCGCCGCATCATTCAGGCCACCGGCTGTGAAGTGATCCACCTCGGCCACGACCGCTCCGTTGAAGAAGTGGTCAACTGTGCCATTCAAGAAGATGCCCAAGCAATTGCCATGACCTCCTACCAAGGTGGCCACATGGAATACTTCAAGTACATGCACGACCTCTTGCAAGAAAAGGGCGCGCCACACATCAAAATTTTTGGCGGCGGCGGCGGCACTATCTTGCCTTCAGAAATTGCAGAACTTCAAGGCTACGGCATTACGCGCATTTATCACCCTGACGACGGCCGTTCTATGGGTCTGCAAGGCATGATCAACGACCTCATTCAAAAATGTGATTTCGCGGTCGGTAAAGCCAAAGCGGAAAGCGCGCAAGAAACCCTCGCCCAAATCGAAAATAAAAATATACCTGCTATTGCCCATTGCATCAGTGCTGCCGAGAACTTCCCAGAAGAAAACGCTGCGCTTTTAAATGCACTGCGCGACGCCGGAACCAAAAATGCCATTCCTGTGCTCGGCATTACCGGTACGGGCGGCGCCGGAAAATCTTCTTTAGTAGATGAACTCGTGCGTCGTTTTTTACTCGACTTCCCCGACAAACAGCTCGCGGTGGTATCTGTAGACCCCTCCAAAAGAAAAACCGGCGGCGCACTTCTCGGAGACCGCATCCGCATGAACGCTATTAAAAGTCCGCGTATTTACATGCGTTCTTTGGCCACACGCCAGTCCAACTTAGCGCTCTCCAAGCATGTAGCAGAAGCCATTTCGATCTTAAAAGCCGCTAAATACGACCTCATTATTTTAGAAACCTCCGGAATTGGCCAATCGGATACCGAAATCCTGGACCACTCCGATGTTTCTTTGTACGTCATGACCCCT
>Ga0102886_1000082_pt1 | contig 36711 bp, 42 predicted proteins | sample Colrivmet1550A02_FD_84499 | JGI IMG/M metagenome (GOLD analysis project Ga0102886, IMG submission 84499) | Estuarine microbial communities from the Columbia River estuary - metaG 1550A-02 | ecosystem: Environmental > Aquatic > Marine > Intertidal zone > Estuary | place: USA: Columbia River... | reverse complement strand
ATGCCTGTTCCTCTTTTAGAAGTCCATTTTGCTTTAGGTTTCTCTGCTGTCATTCCGTTTTCTTTACTCTTATTTAGTTTCTTTCCTTTGCCAGATAGGTATGCTGGCGTTTTATTTTCACCTTTGTATTTTGCTGGGTCTACCCCTTTGCCGAAAAATAGTTCTGTTAATGTCGGCCACTCACTTATTGGTTTCCACATTTTATTTCTCCTTATTAAATGATGTGTCACCTGGATAGATTGGTATCATCGCTCCGGGTTTACGTTTTGGTATTTTACTGTCTGCACTACTGACACAACTGTCACTAATACAAACTTTAGGGGCATCAAATAACTTGAACCCACTCTCTACATACCCAAGTGGCTCGTCCGCACAACTGTACGAACGTTTTATACTACCATCTGGCTCTCTAATAATGATACCTTTGAACCCACTAGTACATTCCCATCCCTTAAACTTATTAAAGTTAAAAGCATTGAAACGTTCTGCTTGGTCCATGTACCATTTCTTTCCTTTACTATCTTGAAATTCTACTTGCATCTGATGAGGGACTGACTTGTCATCACCGTTTATTGCATCCATTTTCCACATACTACCTGATTTAGGTTTTGGTCTTACTACTTTTACACCAGTTTCTTTCTGTAATTCTCTAGTATAATCACGTTGTGGCATGCCCTTACGCATTGTCTTTAATTGCTCATCTGTATAACCAGATACAACAAAAGAAGCAGTCGGGTCACTCTGAGGTTTTAATGTAACATTTATACCACGATTGTGAAAGTATAATGCTCTTTCCCAGTCTCGGTCAAACCACTCAGGAACAAGAACCATGTTGATTGTTACGTGTACATCATGTTCCATACAGTACAATAACTTATCAGCAAACTCCTCTTCTTTCGCATACTCACTGTGAAAAGATGCTGTAATACTTGCTCGGTTCATTTTTGCAACAGTCTCACAGTATGTTTTATGCCACTTCATATTGCGTGACATGTTGGTTGTCATATGAACAGAAGTATAATTAGTATTACCCACATCTCCAGCGAGGTGATTGAGGATGTCCAAATAGCCAGGATGAAAAGTAGGTTCACCACCAGATAAAGAAAAGTGAAAAGAGTTAAATCCATTTTGTCTTGCTTGCCTTTTTATTTCGTCTATCGTTGCTAGACATAGTTCAGTTGGTCTGTGGTCTTTGCGGTCACTTCTAGCATAAGGCCAACAATAAGAACACTTATAATTACAGAATCTTCCCAGCAACCAACTCACTGAAAACAAATCTCTGTATAAAAGAGTTCGTTGTCCTACACTAACGAGGTCATCAAAGGGTATCTTTGTGAAGTCGTATTGTGACCAATATAATTCATTTTCTTTATCACTCATTTACGAAGTCTCTCCAATTAGTTCCGTGTATTTTATCCATTATCTCACTTTGTTCTATCAATTGTTCTCTTAATAATTTATCTTCCATTGCATCTGGTGACATAAACGCAGGTCGTATAACTGGTGTCGATTTAAAGCAATTAATTTGATTATCATTACACCAGTCTATTATTTCATCCATGTTGTTATGATTAAAAACCATAGGCAAAACTGATACTGTCACATAAGAATTACTTGGTTTTAATTTATTGAACTTCACAAGATTTTCACTTGTTTGTTTCCAACTTGAACCGGGTCGTATATACTCATAGCGTTTGCCTATTGCTTCTATACTTACATTTATCTTTACTATTTTAAACTTTTCAAACAAATGATTCCAGTCTGTCATATCATAACTACCATTTGTTATCAAATTTAATTCAATATTAGAAGAAACATCCTCATCTATCAATCGTTGTATAATCTTTTTTACTTGTGGTATCATAAGTGGTTCACCACCCGTAAACTTTATAATCTTTGCGTCTAACATAAGAGGAGTAAATTCTAATGCCTTTTTTGTCCAACGTGTCTTGGGTTCTTCGTATCTTGCCTCATATCCATACCAATTATATTCTTTATTGTCTCTTATCAAGTTCGCCCATTTACTGCTACTTCCAGGATGACACATTCTACACGAAAAATTACAAGTATTATTTATTTTTAAATCCCAATGTTTAATGCCTACTTCATTTTCAAATTCCTTATTATACATTGTTCGTAAACTTTTGCCTGTTTGTTCTTCACTTAGTTTACATTCAGCACATCCATCTAGCCATTCTGTCTCGCTTCGCTTACCCCATTCAGCATGTCTTGTTTGCCAATCATCATTAAAATATAAAGGCTTTTCGTCTTTATTTGATAACCATGCACAACACGGTCTTATAGAAGACGTAGTGTCTATCACTACTCCGTGTTTAAATATCGCACACTCTGGCATTACTACTGTCCTACTTGTGGTCCATTCCACATTGCTTCATAAGTTAAAGGCATCATTTCTTTAAGAGATTGGTTTCGTATTTCATCTAATGCTTGAGTTGTTTTATAATAAGCATTCTTTGAAGTTATTTCATTTTTTGTTTGACCTTCGAAGAATTTTATATATTCTTCAGACATTTCAATTATTTTTAAAAGTCTTCTATTTTTGAGGAATGGAATATTCTTCAATTCAGTTATATACTCTTCGGCTTTTTGTTTTAATTCATTTTGATTTGATAACAAATTCATTCTATAATGCTCTGGATAAAATAAAAAGTTAGACGCTACACCACATTTATCAGCATCATCATTTAGTATTTCATTTATCGTTTTTAACCACCAAGTACACGTCTCTATGAAATAATTTCCATTCATTAATGACCATACCGGTGCCCAGGTGACTCTAATATTATTCTGCATCTTCATTGTTTCTAACCATTTTCTTACAGATTTTTCTGTTATATCCCACTTAGAGTTGTGTCGTATATATTCTTGTACTGTTCCTATGCCATCCATACTTATAAATATTTCACAAGACTTAAATTTTGAAAGAATATTTATGAGTTTTTTCTTAGGCACCCAACTTACATTAGTAAATATCTCTAAAGACATTTGAGGCTGATTTAATTTTTCTATAAACTCATAAAAATCAGGATGTAACATTGGCTCACCGCCAGTTATCTTTATGTGTCGCAAATCTTTAAAGTCGTCTTTGTGCCACTGTCTTTCAACGTTAGTTCGGGTTTCAAGATTCATACTACTTGGAATGATATCATACTGTCTTAGTTTTTTCTCATCTTCAATCCAACTGTGACTAAGGTCAGAACTACAAGTTCTACATGCTAGATTACAATAGTTGCCAAACGTCACTTCTAAGAATTCTAATTTTGGATTGTCTAAATCAGGTGGAGTAAAGTCACTAAACTCTGTGTGGTAGCGTTCAATAAATCCTTTTCTCACACTTTCGAGACCATTCTCTTCAAAATAATAACACTTAGAACATCCTTCTACTTTCTCGCCTTTCAACATCTTTTGTTGAATGTCTTTGACGAACGGATGAGTTAGGTGGTCACCTAGATTTTTATATTTTTTTATGTCTGATTGGCGGTAAAAGGCAGCATTCTTGGTATCTGATGCTAAGAATTTGTCTTCCTGTCCTAAGTCAAATGCACAACATATGTCCGCTTTACTAGTAGGAGTGATATATAAGTGATTAAACGGTAAGGGACAATAAGTTTTAGATATCATTTATGACTCATTCCACACGGCTCATCAAATGTAAAATTGAAGAACCTTTGTTTTTTATTATACTTGTTTATAACTGTTTCATAATCTATACCGACTGAATCAAGGATAGTTTTCATATCCTCTGTATCATCTTCGTTTAAGTCTTCTCTTATTTGGTCTTTGACATCTTGTGAAATCATATCGTAGATGCTACCGTAACACCATTCACAGAATGTAACTGGAGTCACACCAAAGTGTCCTTGTACTCCGCCACATGATTCATCATATTCATTGCCACAAATGTTACAGTTATCTGGTGGATTAAATGTCTCGATTTTCTTCATCATCTCTCCTATTCTTTTTAACAATATGTATATACCATTTCATTAACCATATTACTTTTTGAGGGTAATGGTCGGGATTAGGAATCTTATCTTCTCCAAAGTAGTCAATGAAACCTTGTATATCTTCATCACTCATAACGGCTTATCTCGTTCTTCTTTTACACAATTTGTTTGACAAACTTCTAAGCCACTCATATTATTTTCAATCCATTTAAAGATTGGACCTTCTATAATTTCTTCAATAGAATAATGATGTATGTTATGATACTTCTTATCTATGCCCGATTCATTCCATAGCCCAGTCATTCTTCTTGCGATGCCAAACCAACAACAAGGCAACACATATCCTTTTGATGTAATGTAAAGATTTCCCATTGTCTTGTGAAATATTCCTTTACCATTTCCAGTCGTTGCTTTGCATTTCGGCTCTATGTTATGTAGTTCTATCAATTCTTTCATATCCTTCTGGCAATACAATCTCATCTATTTCGTTATCGGCATCTTTGTTTCTAAAAGACTTAATGATACCAAATCTTTCAAAACCCTCACTTTCAGATAATTTTTTAATATCATCTATCTGATGTTGATTCCATTTAAAGACTATAAATTGCCACGCGGCTCTGCCACCTGATGAGATGTATGCTCTCCAGTTCTTCTGTAAAGTTTTCCAATCGACATTTCTTCTGTATAGATGATTAGTTTCTTCATCTCCATCTATTCCAAAAATAACTGTAAGACGATTGTTTAATTCTTTAGATAATTCTCCTAACTCGCTCCAGAAACTTTCACTTCGGGAACCACCATTCACATGAACCCAAATGTCTTTCTCTTTATTATCCAGATGATAGAAGTACTTTATAATCTCTATCACATCTGGATTTATTACAGGCTCATCAACATTTCCACACAAAACTATTTCATCTAAGTGTGTCCATCTATCAGGTAAAAATGTTTTCTTTATATCTGATATTGATAGGTACGAATTGTTAAGTTCAATATCGTAATCTAACGTAGGCTTTCTTCGTTCTTCAGAAGTTTCGTTCTGAAGTTCAATAATGTAGTTTCTTTCACACTGAGAACAGAAGGCATTACAGTAATTGGTTATTTCTAACTGTAACCGTCCTATATTGCCTTCATTTGCCCAAATCATTTATCACTCTATGTCCAGTTCAGGCCAAGTTGAAAGTGATTCAATCGCATCATAGTTAAATATCTCTGCTGTTGCCCATTCTTTTTCAATACACCACCAACATCCTTTACATTCTTTTGTAAAGTTCTCAGTCTCTTCAATCCAACCTTCACAAGACCTAGTCAATGCACCAAGAGATGCGAGTAGTCCATATTTTTTATAAAATGCTAGAACAAGTCTTTTGTCTGAATGAATGAACGGTAGATATTCTGTGTGATGGTCACACTTACACTCGGCTCTTTCATCAAGCCACCATTGGCGATTAGACCAATCTCTTCGTTCTGCTCTACGTTGCCATCTCTTTTTCCAAACTGGCGCACCAATTTCTTCTGGTGGATTAACAGTTACTCCATTGAATAATGCAGTAATGTTATACTTGGCAACCATGTCCCATGACAATCTAGTTCCATTATCAATGTAATCTTTTGCTGTAGTCATTCTAACCATATGCTCACCAAACTTTACATTAGGGAAAGCATTCATTACAAACTCACGTGCTTTTGCGGCATAGATATGTTGCCATGGCTTTTCTTCGTGGCAACAAGACCATACATAGATTGTAATATCTAGGTCATTCTCATTAATATGGTGTGCTAATAACCACAACAATATTGATGAATCTAAGCCACCTGACATTCCAATGCCAACGTTCTTATGAAATCCCCAATCTTTAGATTCGAAAGGCAATGTGATTTTATACTCCTCGGGGTGTGCTTCTTCCGCATTGTTCCCCCGTCTGTAAACAATGGCTGTATCTTCAATAATCATTTTAATATATTCCTTTTTTTGTTAGTTTTATGTTTAAATCGGAGCACCTCGTTGTGCATACTTTTAATTTCGGGTTGACTTCATCGTCATATCCGTTGGAGAAACTATCTTCTAAATCTTTAGTAAAGAAGGCATGGCTTATTATATCATGAAATGAATTAGAATGCAAGTTATTCCACCCCTCATTGTACTTTTTCGTGAATCTTAACCAATTTTCTCTACCACCAGCATCATATTCGGTCTTGTATTGATAGTTTGAATTCATCCAACAACATCTCCACACTGAACCATCGTGTGATATCTGGTATCTATTATTCGCACCCCATAAACAAGTTATTCCTGTTACTTCTCTGGCGTTCTCTAAGTTCTCCTCTACTGTTAGTTTAGTATCAATTGCGATATCATTGACTAAGTTCTTAGCCTTCTTTAGATTTTCTTCAACCAACTCTTCACTAATGTTCTGTAAGTCTTCGTCTTCTTCTTTCATCCTGTCAAGTTTATTCATCTTTTCACTCAAAGCAATCTTAACTGCCTTTTGTTCTACTCTTTGGATTCTATTTCTTTGAAATTTCTGAAAGCCATGTTTGGCTGCCAGTTCTTTTGCTTTTTCCTCTAGTTCGTCATTGAAATCAAAAGGAATCATTTTCCATACAGCCTCGCCGCCACCGCTAATAAATGCTTCTGCATTTTCTATTATTTTATCAAAGTCTGTCGCAATTCTGTACATGTTCTGTGTTTTATTATCTACGCCATCCAAGTCAAACATTACGTGATGCCTGCCTGGTAGATGTTCGTTTAATATTTCGCCAAGTCTTTTCCAAAAGGCTGGTGTCTTGTATGAACCATTTGTTGAAATAGTCATATCATGTAGCCCATCGCCATTAAATGGAACTGGACCTTTTAATTTAGATGCTGAATATTCTACTAGTTCTAAAAAGTCTGGATGAAAAGGACTATCGCCAAAACTTCCATCGTATGTTAAATACTTTACTTTAGATTTCTCAGCAAGGTCATCAATAAGTTTATTGTGAACGTCTACTGGTAAATTCCAGTTCTTAGGTGGAGCAGATACTACGTCTGTGTCCGGATTAAATACTTTATGCCTAATACATCCAGGGCATTTTGCTTGACAGTTAGAAGTTACCTCAATCGTTATTTCCATATCTCTAATCATTTATATAATCCCATACTTTAGGTGCTAATGTCTTACATGATACATCATATAATTCATCTTGTAATCGAACCAGTTCTTTAAACTTTGGCTCTTCTAATGTTCTCTTGCCTTTTAATCGTTTGGCGAACTCTGCTGTAAAATCATTTACAACTAATTCTTCTAGTATCTTATCTTTCACATCTTCTTCCAAGTTAACAATATCCATAGCCTGTGGCCAATGAACAAATGTAGTTCTTATATTTACTTTTTTTGTGGGTATTAACTTCTTAATATCTAAGAAGTCGTTATATATTTCATTCATATAGAACGCATGATACGCCGATGTAGTACAAACAAATAAGAAGTTATGAACAAGTGGCGCCACTTCAACAATGTTCTTCAGTACTGTCTGATAATCGCCATCTGTTCTGAAGTAGTTGAATAAATCTCCTGTGCCATCTAGTGATACAGTTACACTAACTCTTTTGAAGTGCGGCCATAATGTTTTGATTGACCATCCTTTATATTCAAGTATACTCATGTTACTATTGTAGACAAGAGATATCTTTTTTGTATCAATTCTCGGGTCATCAATCATTCGTTGTAATGTCTTATACATATCTCTTGTATAGAATGGTTCACCACCAGAGAACTCAATGTTCTCTACAGTTGGCAATACATTGTCAAACAAATCATCCATCACTCTGTCATCTGGAATATCTATTTTATTTGTAGGTGGTGATATGTGACTGAAGTTAAAATCTTTCTTTAACTTTAATTCTATTGTAGGATTATCTTTACCAGTCTGTTCAAACCTAGAGTTCGATGACGTGTCACAATGCCTACATTTATAGTTACATGCTCGTGTCATCTTTAACTGTAAGTCTTTTATGTGAATAGTATCTGACTCGTAATCTGGGTCAGTGTGTATTGTATTCTCTAGTGACCTAGTTCTGTATGAAGATAGTCCTGACTCTTCCTGTATCTGGCAATCAATACATCCAGCAGGCCATTCATCGTTTCTTAACTGCTGTCGAACTTTAACAAAATCAGCATTGTTGATGACCTGAGATGGTAGTTTATCTATGTCAGATTCTATGAAATCGTTACGTTTAAATCTAAAGCATGGCGCAAATCCACCTGACTTCAAATCTAAATGCGACCATGCGTACTTACACTTCATCTGCAACTCCTTTAGACTCGAACTTCTTACGAAGATATGAAAGGTCAAAGTCTTTCTCTTTCATTATCTTGTCTACTTCTTTGTGTCCTAGTCTTTGACACATATCATAAAGAATATCTTTCTCTCTCATTGCTTTCACTAGGTCAGGATTATAATCTTCTATGTTAGACTTATAATATTCTGTATCTAAGAGGTTAGTCTTTCTCAAAAATAAAAACCATGCATATTCTTTTTCGTGTTCGGGCTTTCTATTTCTTTCTAGTATTTTCTTTGCTCTATCAATCCTCGCCTGAGCGGCAGGTAAACGTTCTTTACTATTCCACTCATCTAATATCCATTGTTCATACCAATCTGGTCCAAAGTGTGGACAATATTCTCCTGTCTCTACCATCTTAAACGAACATGACCATGTAGGATGATTCTTAGCAAAATAGTCCATATCGTCTGCGAAGCCATTTAGATTTAGTGTGCTGTAAGTAGAATGTATGTGACCTTTTTCTATGTTCTTTAACTGTGAAAGGTATTCTTCATAGATTGATATTGATTCTTTCCAACCAGGTGAACCCCATCTTTGGTATTCATTGTAATCATTACAACCATCTATTGAACCTGTCAGTATGATTTTTCTAAAACGATTAAGTTTCTCAACCATTACATCATCTAATCTCTTTGTTGTGTTTGTGATTATTTCTAGTAGGACATTTTCTACTTTACATTTCTCAATTAACCAATCAATCAGTTTTGGAAAGTTTGGTGAGAAGAAAGGTTCGCCACCTAGTATCTTAATTTTCTCCAGATGTTGCCAATCTACGTTTAATTCTTTTAGATACTCAATTCTTTTCTTTGGTATTTTAGTTGGCTGTCTGCCTCTCATACCTTTGTCGTTTAAAAGAAAGTCATCTCTATAGTATAACTGGCTTGAGAATAAAGAGTCGCACATTTTACATTGTAGGTTACAAAGATTGTCTAAACTCAATTCTATTGAACGTAGCCTATCAAAGTCTTCAGTCAGAGTTACGTTTTCTAACTTGAAGTGTACATTATTCGCCGCCCATCGCATCGACTCGTCACCTTCTGCGTAACATAAAGAGCATTCTTTAGTCTGAACACCCTCTAGCATGTTCTTTCTTAGCCATTTAAACTTGTCATCGAATGGTTTTGATGCGTCTTCTTCTATATGGTCTTCGTCATTACCTACAGTAAATCTACAGCAAGGTCTGGCAACATTCTTCATAGACACCGCCATGTGTGTCCATGCTAACATGCATATTACTCCATTATCTTTCATGCATCATCACCTTAAATCGTTCATCTAATTCTATAATATTTTCGTTTCTAATTTTATCGTATCTATTTGTATGGTGAATAAATTTTTCAATGCCTTCGAACTCAGTATCTTTTAGAATATTTATTAGTCTGCTAACTGCTTCATATATTTGATGGTCCGTATCAATGAATTCTGCCGTCCGACAGCAGACATTAAATGCTAACGGCACATATTCTATTTTCCAATTCTCTAACCATGCTATTGATTTTTCTTTTACTTCCGGGGGTATACATGATACAGCCATTCCTTGTGGCCACCAAACTTGATTCGGGTCGAGTTTTATACGTAAATCTACTAGTTCGTCCCACCACTTATCTATGGTTACCATATTAATTGAAGTGCATGTTAATTGAATAGAAATTTCACAACCATCATTCTGAAAACTCGCTTCTCTATATTTCAGCAAATTCTTTTTAATTGTATTCCATTTAATATTACTTTTTCTTTGAAAATCTTGTGTTGGTCCTGCGGCATCTACTGATAATATAATTTGTAATCCTGCACCGTGACAAAACTTCATTAAAGTGTCAAACCACTTCTTTGATGCGTTTGTGGCATTTGTTGTTACTACACATCTAACATGAGGATAATTATCAGCAACATGATTCATAAATTTTCTTATTTCTAAATCAATTGATGGTTCACCACCTAGAATACATATTTCTTCACAATTAGATAAATCTAAACCATACACATCAGATGTATCTAAATGTTTCTGAAAGCCTGCTGGCTTTTCTCCAGTCATTATGAGTTCTTCTTCAAGTAAAGATGATGCTTGTGGTCCACACATTCTACACATCATGTTGCATTTGTTTCCTGCTCTAAAATCCATCCTTGCTATATACTTTAAACCAGTCTGTTCAAAATCTATATCTTCAAATTTATCATAGTATTTTCTTCTGGAGTGACCACCAATTTTCTCGTTGTGTGTGCATTCTATACAACCAGCCTCAGGCTCATCATTATACATGTTTTGTTTGAAGTTCTTTAAGTAATCAGATTCAGTATAGTCTTCGTAATTACCAGAGAACGAGGCATGTTTCCATTCACAACATGGTCTACAACCTACTGTGCCTTCATAATATAAACCCAGCCAAGGTGCTTTACAATATGGCTTATCACGCATGTAATATCTCCTTGAATCTGTAATCTAAATCACTTATGTTTTCATTTCTCCATTCATCCATAACTTTAACTTGATGTTTAAATTTCTTATTGTAATCCTCGTTGTATGGATTATTATTAAGAATACTTATGGCAACTTGGGCTTCTATTATTTGACGACTAACTTTATTTCTCTTCCATTCGTTCCAATCTGTAATCTTATGAAGTTCTGTTGCTGTTAATGTATCACCCGTGTCTACTTTTTCTATCCAATTCTCTAACCAAGTTACTTGTTCCTGTTTGTATTTTTCTGGAATACTTCGAAGGCTATATTCTTTTGGAAATAGTACTGGATTAGAGTGTATAGGTACATCTAGTTCCATAAGTTCTTCCCACCATGTATCTAGCATAGTAAAATTAATTGACGATGCTGTCAATTGAATAGTAACATCTCTGAATTCGTCTCTGTATTTTATTATATTAGATTTTACTTCTTCCCAGACACTACCCTTTCGTTGAAAGTCTTGTGCTTGTCCTGTCCCATCAATTGATAAATTAATTTCAAGTTTCTTCAATTGGCGCAAAGTATCAAACCATTTCTTTGATGTGTTTGTTGCGTTGGTTGTTACGTTTACTACCATATCTATATCTTTAATATGATTAATCCATTTTCTTACACCCAAATCAATAGACGGCTCACCACCTAATATCATTAGTTTTTCACAGCCCGATAAGTCAATATCATATGCATCGTCTGTGCTTTCTACTCTGAATATAGAATCGATAACACCATGTTTAATTGCTTCTTCTTCACGCAAAGATGATGCTTCTGGATGACACATTCTACACATTAGGTTACATTTGTTTCCTGCTCTGTAATCAAATCGAACAATTTTATTATCACCATGTTCATTGATTGTATATGATTCGTATTTCTGTCTGCGTGATGGATGGTCTTCTAGGTTTCTTTCTTCAAAGTCTATGCATTGTTGGCAACCTTTATTCATATCATCTTCGTACATCATTGCTTTAAAGTTCTTCAAGTAATCAGATTTTATATAGTCTGTGTAAGTGCCAGGAAAAGAACTATTTTCATCTCCTCTCCATTCACAACATGGCTTACACCCAACAGTACTCTCGTAAGTCAGGCCTATCCATGGGGCTTTACAATATGGCTTATCACGCATTTTTCTTAAATAGGTCCTTGTATTGTGGAACAATATCTAATATGTTTTGGTCACGGGTTTCATCTAAAGCGTTTGTTATCTTAACAAACTCTGGTGACCATTCCTCAGAATAGTCCTCACTCAACATAAATCTAACAGTTGAATCTAATACTGTACAGAAATGCTTCTTGGTTTTATTTGGATGGTCACTTGCCATTACCCATTCTTTATATTCTTCATACAATGCAACTACTTCTTGCTTGTTCTTTTCTGGTAATACTTTAATGTTATAGTATTTTGGTGAGTGACACATATGCTGTGTTATCGTTGGTCGTGGACTGTGATGAGGATTATACTTATCTAATCCAGATTCTTCTAACTTCCATTTCATAAACTCTGGCATATGATATACGTTCATCGGTGTGACTGTAAATGCAAACCATGCCTTCAAGTTTATACGTTCATTGTCGTTTAATGTTTTCATATGTTTATAGACTGCTGGAAACTTTGCTGGTGTTCTTTGATAATCAAAGACTTCATTGCATCCATCAATACTCACACCTATACGAATCTGTTTAAACTGTTCCCATAAATGAACTAATCTATCAGGTACCATTGTTAAGTTTGTGTTATACTCTAGTTGTATTTCATGTGCGTTGCCACTCGCAACTAACTTCTCTAAACTTTCTTGGTGTTCTTTGATGATTAATGGTTCACCGCCAACGATGTATAATTTCTTAGCAGTAGTACAATATTTCTCAAACTGTTCCCAGTAATGGTCAGCATTCTTAAACCAATCATATTGGTCTGTTGCCCATTTACCCTTGTTATTCTGTACTAATTCAATTCTGTCGTGTGTATCTTTGTAGTGAGTTCTTCCTGTTATCTTCACAAAATCATCATACCACATATGAGAATCTGTGGGTCCACACATTCTACATTTTAGATTACAGAAATTACCATAACGAATATCAAAGAAGTCAATGTTCTGTTCTTCAACATCAAGCGTACCATCTTCTTCTGTGACTTCGTGTATTCGTGCTTCAGAGAGTCCCCAATCTTCAGTTTCATATTCTCGTCTTGACCTGATGCCGTTTATTTCTTCTTGTCTACAACGTTCACATTCTGGATGCCATTCGCCTTCCATCATAGTCTTGCGGACGTCTTTCAATAGGGTAGCATTTCTGGCTACATTGAAATCATCACGACCAGCATTGTAAGGTGTGCCGTCTTCTTTTCTCATTATGCCACGTTGAGGTGAATACGAATTCGTATTACAACATATTCTCAAATCACCATTATTTCTAAGGTTGATTGAGTTCCATGGCATTGGACAAAGTGTGTTTCCTTTTGATTTTGGTACGTTATCGAAATCTTTACTCATAATATATCCTTAATTAAATCCCCATTCTTTTTCTTTACACCACCAGCATTCTCCACAATGTTCTAGTCCTGGGTCTGTTGTTCCTATCACATCATAGTAATCACAAGTTGGGTCCCATTCACAACTTCTTGTTACTGGTAACAAACTGTCTATTATATTTTCATCTCTGTACATCTTTGCAATGCCTTTTTTATTCGTATTAGCCCATGGCATATAGAACTTATCATCATTGTACCACATAACATTATCACCAGTATCACTTCTACTCATATCTGGAGAGACTGTGTGTTGAGATACTGTACCATCTGAATTTGTTTTAGATACTATCGCAACTAAAGTTGTTGCTACATCACGTGGTGGATTCATCGTTGTTCCGTCATACACTATATTTATTTGTTGCTTGTCTACATCTGTTAGTGGCGCATCTATCATTGAACTATCTGTTGCTGACTCGTCATAATGTATATGATGAACCACATTATTGTTTCCTGTTAGTTGTATACACTTCTCTACTACTCTTGGTGCAATGATTGAGTTTCTTCTAAACTTTTTATTGCTTCCAGTTGTATAGATATGAATAGTGTTCGGACAGTGTTTCATAAGATAGTATAATAACATAGCACTATCAACACCACCACTTAGCATTATTCCTACAGGTCCATCTTCGTGGACTATAAGTTCAACACCCGAACAATCTATGTTCACTTTACTAACTCTCCTGCTAATGGAAATATTTCTGTGATTACTTTAGCACAAGCGTGTGCAACTTCCATATGTTCTTTTTGTGTTCCGTTTGCGCCACGCAATTCAATATAGTGTACCCAACTACGAATTGTGCCATTCATATATAATCGTGTTTTAGTACATCCCTCAGGCAAAACAACTCTTGCTTGTTCTTTTGCAATGCCATTTTTAATCGCCCAATCATATGTCTCTTTTGCTTTGTCTATCACTTCTTGTTGCTTATCTTCCCAAGCATGTATAAGTTCTACGTTCTCAGTATCAATACTGTTTTGTCTATTTTCCATATCTTGTAATCTACATTCACGTGTGACAAATTGCTCACCCATCTCATCTGGATTAGCATATCTCTGACTGAACTCTTGGAATGCAAAACTTCTATGTCTTACCATTTGATGTGCGATGTCACGTGTTGTTTCAATCTCTAAACACACACTAACCATTTCAAGTGGACTCCAATGGGCATGTTTAATCAAGTACTTAATCAATCTTTCACTTGTTTCTTTATTGATTTGATTTTGTGGATTACTTACTTTGGCACAATAAGCAACCAAGTCTTGTACGTTATCTAATTCTGAATCTACTGGTGCTGTACTGTGTGATATTAATTTTACTGACATTTATTCTCCGTCTCTGTCTAATTCTGATGAGTTTACATGGAAGCCATCGTCTTCCAGTTCTCTTAGTAGTCTGTCATCGAACTCACCATCCCAGTCATCACCGTCTTCTGGTGTCCAATCTAGTAATGGTGCCATCTCTGGGAATACATCTCTAAAGTTTGTATCTCGTATTCCATCCATCTTGTTGATATATTCGATAAACTCTGGCATACGTTCTCTACTCCAGTCACCACTCTCTGAGAATGATAACATACCTCGCAATCTTTTAACACCATAATTTGCTTCTTTCCATTCTTCGAAACTTACTTCGGAGCCACGGGTACTTAATTCCCAGTTTGCTTCTAACCATTCGATGAACTTATCAAACTTGGCACGAGTCATTTCTTTAAACCAATTTGGTAATACTTTAACATTCAAATGTGGTGGATGATAAACAAAGTGATAGTTAATCATACCTGCGCCTAACGGCCACATATTAATCTTCTTAAACTTTCTTTCTAATTTCCACTTAATGAAATCTGGAAGATAATAAATGTTCAAGGCTTGAACCGCACAAGCGACTGTAACTTCAACATTAGGTCCAGTGTTGTCTAATAGTTCAAACATCTTAACAGTGTGGTCCCATTTACTTGGAAAACGAATGTAGTCATTCATCTCACCAATGCTGTCTACACTGTAATGAAAACGCACATTCTTAAACTCATCCCACAAGTCAAATAATCTCTGTGGCATTTCTACACCATTTGAGTTGTATCTTAATTCAATACCCTTGGCATATCCTGCCTTGACTACTGCTTCAAGCAACGTATAATGTTCTTCGATAATTGTTGCTTCACCGCCAGCAAAGTATAACTGTTTCATATGAGGTATCTGTTCGTACAACTGTTCCCAGAAAGCAGTATTCTTTTTGTGCCAGTTATAACTAGCACCATCAATCTGTCCTTTGTTGCCCCATTGCATAGTTTCTTTTAATGATTCGTTTTCAATACTTGGATGAAGTTTAATCCAATCAGGAACCCATAGTGAACTATCGTGTGGTGAACACATAATACATTTCAGATTACACTTAGAACCTAGACGTAAATCTAAGTAGCGAATCTTTGGTGGTATCTCACCTTCTACTGATGTTTCTTCGATTATCTCTTTTAAGTCTACTCGTCTTGCCCAATATTCTGTTTCCCAGAAACGCTTGGACATATGACCTGCATCTTCTTCAGCATAACACTTCAGACAAGACGCTGGTTTTTCTCCATTCAGCATTTGTGTTCTGACATTTTTCATGTAGTCATTATTCCAACTACTCATCAAGTCAGTTACATTTAGATTGGCTGGTTTGCCGTCTGCTTGTTTAAGAACACCCACTTCACCGCCATGCTCTTTATCATTAGTTGCGCCAACACTTGATGCGTTTGCTGTGCAACACACTCGCATGTGACCATTTGGACGGGTACTTAAATGTATCCAAGGCAATAAACAAAAGGTATCTGTTGGTGCTTTCGTTCTCTTTCGCCATTCTTCAACGTTTTTATCTGTCATCTTTGCCTTCTATTAATTTTATATACTGTATTTATCTACGTAGTTTTCTCGTATTGTGCCTTAAAGGCGTCAAATTCTTCGCCACATTTCTGGGCACATACCATTGGTTTTCCTAAATGAGTGTTTGGTTTATCCCAGGCATCTACTAATCTACCAGAGAAATATTCGTTGTTAAGTACTGATTTAACTCCATGCTTCTTAGCATCAAATACGTCTTTGCCACCAGATTGTTGTAGTAATTCCCAGACTTGGTTCTCACCTGGCTTTTGCCAAAACTTATACATACTTCCTGCAACCCAACAACACGGCAAGATTAATCCTTCTGCACTGAGATACATACTCTTTTCTTCGGCTACTTTACATTTGATTTTTACATTATCAAAGTATTTTTCTAATGAACCGTGCTTCTCTTCTAATTTTATAATATCTTTAATAGCCTTGTTTTGGAATTTCACTTCTTTTGGTTTCTGTAGGAGTTGTTGTTCTTCACCTTTTCGATTCATTGCTTGGTGTTCTTCTTTACCTGTCTTCCGCATTGTAGAGTAAAATCTACCAGTTTTCTTTGGTATGAATTTAAAAAAGCCTGTTTCTTTTGCAATTGCTTCTGCTTCTTCTACTTGATGCTCATTATGTGCAAAGATGAGAAAATCCCAATGGGCTCTGCCACCTGCTTCAATGAATGCCGTTGCATTTCTCCATGCTATATCCCAATTAACACCTTGACGATATAAATGATTTGTGTCTGCTAGTCCATCAAAAGAGAAAGTAACGTGTCCTTTGTTACCTAATGTCTTTGCTAGTTCTATCCACCAATCTTCTTTCTTTGCACCAGCATTTGTGTTCATGTTTAACCAGATGTTTGGATTTTGTTCTCTTAAATATTTGAAGACTTCTAATGTATCATTTGCGATAATTGGGTCACCAAAATTGCCACACATATAAAGTCTGTCAAGTTGTTTAACGAATTCTGGTGGTAATATCTTTTGAATATCTGTTACAGACAATTCATGCAGACCATTTTTGTCACCTAGATTAGGATTATCACGTCCGCCTTTAACATTTCGGTCACACATAGGACATGTCGCTTGACACTTCTCAGTGATTTCTAAATGAACTGCTCTGATATCTTCGTAGTTATATAAATTCATTATTCTTTTCTAATATTGCTATGTTGTTGTCGTTGTATTCTTTGAACTCTTTTTCTATAGTACTTCGATTCATATCAAAATGCTTTTCGTTTCCAAAGAATGCATACATCTTTCTTATCTCATCTCCATCATTATCCAAGAATATCTTTCTATAACTGACCGTCTCGTCACAAAAATCTAAACATCTATTTGCTAATTTTAATAAGTCTGGCAATCCATCTCTATTTATTTCTCTATGGTCAGTTTCTGTAGATTTTATTTGATTCAATCGTTGAGTTATCAGATATGTTTTATCATCAAGTTCCATTCCAAGAGACTTGAAATCTTTTGGTAGTTTTAGTCTAGGAGAATATGTTTCGTTTGGACTCCAATGAGTAATGACATATGAGTTTAGATTATTCTCCTCACATAACTTAAAATAATATTCTCTACACATAGCCAGATAGTTTTGTATTCGGGTCTTCAAGTATAGATACCTCTCGTCATCTAGTGAACTCTCAGTGAAAAAAGTATCAAAGCATCCAAAAGTATGCATAGACCAATCACCTTTCCAAAGATGCTCAATGTTCTCAATCACAATTGGTCGTTGAACATCTCCGTCATCCATGTATTCGTGGAGTTCTATTAATAGAGGCTTCATTATTTTGGTTTCTACAACTATCTCTATCGAAGGCTCAAACAAATCAAACAATCTAATTCCAAAGTTGCCTGTAGAATGAACTTCGTCAGAATTCCATACCTTTTCTCTTTGAAAATAGAACTCGTTTGTTGGCACATCAATCTCTGTATCTTGTCCGTGTTGAACTTCTGCTTGTTCAGTCCATAGACATTTTCCTGCTATGAAGTTGCTAGCCGCCCCTGGTTGTGTGTAAAATTCTCTAAAAGATGTCATGTATTTCCTTTGGCACATAAACAGATTGAGTTTTTAAAGTCTGTATGTTAGAGTTGTGATACTCTCTAAAGACTTTTGTAATATTCGTTCTATTTTCTTCAAAATATTCTAAATTATCGAAAAAAGTATATAATCTTTTAATCTCATTCTCATCATTATCAAAAAATATCTTTCTATAACTAATGGTTTCATCTGAAAGCCTAGCACTCTTATTATGCCAATCTTCGTGTGAGGTTTCATAGAAAGAAGGTTCTTGTAGTTCATCACCTTTCATATCTGCTAATAATCTAACATAAACATCAGTAACTGAATCAACTTCAATAGCCATAGTTTTCATGTTAGTTGGTAGAACTAACTTAGATGATACCATAGCATGTGGATGTTTATGTGATATGGAATCTGAACTCCAGTTATTGTTTTCGAACATTCTATAGTAGTAGTCTTTACATTGTATAAAATAATCTTCTATCACTTCCCACGTGGGTTGGTCTAAATACTTAAATGCCTCTATTCCATTAAAGATGCCATCAATCAAATCCAAGTAACCAGATAATCCATCATCATAAAACTTTTTAAGTTCATGAAATAACCTAACTCTTTCTGGCTGACCCGTGACTGTTTCACTCATTGTCTTCTCTATCACTGGAAGTATTTTATTAGTTTCAGTTTTTATATCAAACTTTTTGTATGGGCCAAAAACAGCATTGTCTGTGTGCTTCGTGACCTTAATCATATTGCCAAAATATTCGTTTCGGTTATCTATCTCCATTGTATCGCCGGATGTCCACAAACATTTACTTGCCAAGAAGTGCCCGCCCGCACCACGTGGGAAGTATAATTCTCTAAACTGTGCCATATAATTCATAATCCTTTTGATAGATGTCTTTGACAGTTTCTATGTTTTCTTCAGTTAGAATTTTCGAGTTTGCTATTCCTACAAATCTATCTTCTACTTGTTGTCTATTCTTATCCACATCATTGATTTGTATTTTTCTATTAGAAAAATCTTCCATCACTTCGTCAATAAAAGTATGCCCCACCATTTTGATGTTATCTAAATCTATAAAATACGCACAGTTATAATTCTCTAAAAAGATATGTTGAGGAATCATATGCATATCTATCCAATTACCTTTCTTTGCCTCTTCTAATAACATGTTAACATACTCCACAATAGAACTTGTATCTTTGTAATCTTTGGGTGTCCAACTGTCTTGTAGATGTATTTCTGGAATTATATTATCACTGTTATTATTTTCATATGCTCTATATAACTGTCCTATTATTCTTTTCGTTGGACTTCTTACAAAAGCAAATCCAGTATAATCACTTACATCAAAGTCTTTAACTAATTCAAAATCATAATCCTTTGCAAGAAACATAAACGAAGTATTCCCACATCTCCAAATAGGAACGAAAAAGACTTTCTCCTTCTTGTTAACCCACACAGCATTGTCCCAGATACTATCATCCGTTACGTTTTCTATTACATCCTTTGCGTTCATGCTATTCGAAATAGTTCTGCATACCACCTTCTCTAACAGTATCAACTGTCAAACAATGTAGTCCAGCGTCCCAAAAGTTTCTGTGTCTAAAACGGCAATAGATAGGTTCAATTCCGTGTTTTAGCAATTTGTCATGTACTTCTTTTTGATAATTTAAAGATAGAATAGTGCTTTCGTTAACACTCAACATATTAACTTCAAATACTGTTTCTTCTGAAAGTCCTACCCAGTCAGACAACCAACTGTCTACGTAATTTGCAAACTCTGGATTTTCTGCCATATCTGGTGTCCACCATCTGCCTTGTGTTAATTCTTTTTGATGAGACCATGGTCCCCAATCAGAGGTGATAGTTTCTGGGTCTTGAATTCTAAGTATGTCCCAACCAGGCAACGTGTTTTTAAATGCTTCATCTGGCATCCATGGCGCACATATTGCCAGACCAGGTTTAGGCAAGTTGAACGTGCCATCGTTGTGCCCACCAATTGCAACGTTTGGTGATTTGAATTGAGGATACATCTCTTCCATTACATTAGAAAGATTTTTAACATCATAGTTATCTACAATTAATCTATCGCCACAACGAGTAACCGTTGGTGCCCAAAATGCATGTGTAGATTTCAGATATTGCCAATACTTATGATATTTCGGTTCTTTAGAAAATCTTTCATCATTTTTAGGGTCATTAAATGCTAGGTCAAATCCTTGTTCTTTCATATAGTCATCTGAAAGTTTAAACGGACCGCGCCTGGAAGTCCACTCTTGCATAGTCATTGTGTCGTCTTGTTTTCCTAGTCTCATATCCATTACATCTGGACTAATCAAGTCTTCTGACAGCGGAAGAATATGTCTTAGGTCTGCTGGCATTCCAATATATCCACAAGTATATAATAACTTATCGCCCATTGTGATGAACATATCTCTTGGTGCAAGACATGGTTTTGGAATACCATTTAACTTCTTTCCAGTATCTTTCTCACTTTCCCACCATTCCATTACTGTAGTGTGTTCTGGTATCTCTCCGTTTCCTATAGTAGATAAGTTTGAAACCATCGTTGCATTACTCGGAGTTCTAACAACATCAACACCTAAATCTTCCATAGTCTTTTGAATATTGTCTAAGTCTTCGTGTGTTTCATACAACAGTTGTTGCATCAGGTCTCTAGTTCTAGGGTCTGGTAAATCTTCAAAGAACTCTGGCTTATAAATGTTACCAAGAATAACTTGCTTCAGTGGGTCCCATCCATTGTATGAGTTTATCTTGTCTATTCTATACTTCTTATCCATAAATTAATTCCTCTAAATTGTTATTCTTAATCAAGTCAACATTTTTATCATTGTACTCTTTAAATTGTGTTAGTATTTCTTTTTGGTTGTTATTAAAATAATCTCCATTATGAAAGAAATCGTACATCTTTTTTATTTCATAGAAATTATTATCAAAGAATATTTTTCTATAATCAACAAAGTTATCTCTATTCGTATCTATTTTAATTTGGGTAAATTCATTAAAATCTTCTATATTAGTAATGTTCTCAGATTTTTTCATCATAGCAAGTTTACCTTCCTCGATGTTGTTTCCCTTTATCATATCTAATGCAGTTATAAAAAGAAGTGAGGTCGTGTCTGTTGACATTGATAATGACTTATAACCATTTGGAAATTTTAGATTAGGCATCAATATAGATGGAGGTATATGAGTTATTGTATCAGAACTCCAGCCATTGTCAAGTATAACCTTAAAATAAAATTCTCTACATACTGTGAAATAATCTTGAACTTTGGTTACTATTTCTCTTACTTCTAAAGATGTTTCATTAGATGGAAGATTGCTAGGTCCATCAAATTGGCACAAAAATGATTGATGTTTAAATGTAGCAGGCAACTTCCAAAAATCATAAATTGAGTTGTTAATAATATCTTTTCGTAGTTCACTGTTGAACTCTGAAAACCATTCTTGCGGATACGTCTTTTTTCTTAAATCAATTTGTGCGTCTAATTGTTTTAGTAAAGGTAAAATTTCATCAGTCTCTTTCACTAGATGTTCTTCATCATTTACAATTTCAAAATTAGTAAAAGTGTCAATATTATTGCCTGTAATTCGATTTCTTTCAACAAAATATTCGTTAACTATATTCTTTCTTTTTTCCTCGTGGGTGTCATTGTTTGCTATCACAGAATTGGCATTTTCCGCCCATAAACACATTCTTGCTAGAAAATTGCTAGCCGCGCCAACTGGAACATAAAACTCTCTAATCTCTGGCATAGTTATTTTCTACCTATAATCATATAACGATTATATTCCTCTAGTGCTAGTGTGCCCTCGTATAATGTTTCAGATACATTTAATCTCTTAGAGAATTCTTCTAAACTAGTTACTGTGTCCTCTGCATGTTCGTGGTCTTCGTCATCAAAATCATTGTTCTGCATTATAACTAACATGCCTTTTGGAATACCAGCCCACCATTTATCAAAGTCTACGATATGTTCGCAACTTGTATTGATTACACAGGTTGCATCCATTTTAGCAGGCATTGATTGCTTTGTTATTTTGAATTCAGTCATCTCTGTGTATTGATAGTGATTAACATCAAACGACTCATTTTTATATTTCAATGAATGAATATCTTGTACTACTGCCTTAAACTTTAATCCATCAATCGTCTGTTCTTTGTTCAGTGTGTCAGCAGGATTATCCGTTGAAGCATCTGAATCGAAACTTAGTATGTTTTCTACTTTGTTTCTTTCAAATAGTATCGCCGGTAATACTCCATACCATCCAGCACAGACGTAAACCATATCACCCAAATCAATATCTAGGTCATTGATTGTATCACTTACCCATAATTTACTTCTGAGTTGTCCTCTACTAAATGCGTCTGTAAGTACTTTGCCTTCAAATCTCTTTACCATCTTTCCCATGTTTATTGGAAGAGTGAACTTTTCTTCAGTCAATCTATGTGCTAACTTTGGTATATTATTCTTATACAAGGTCACGCTTTTTAATGTGCCAATCCACTCATTCTTCGGGTCGATTGCCTGTAATACTTTAAACAATAAAAACATATCTGGTTCTGCTGCCGAAGATATCATATTCTTTATTGCATTCAATACCGATTCGCTGGTATCTCGTAAATTTATAATCAACTTAAACAATAGTTCAGTTTGTAACTGAACAAAATCGTCACTGTCAACTACATTCTGTAAGGCATTCAACGCAATATGGTCACCTTCTATACAATGAATAACTCTAAACAACACTGGCATGTTTATCTTAGAAGAACCACATAGATTACGCAACGCATGTAGCGCCTCTTCGTCCTCACATATTGCATGTATAACTTTGAATAGGACAAATATATTGTCTTCGGGCTTACGTTCATATATTAGATTCTTTAACGCACTAACTGTCTCTCTGTGTTCTTTACCTAAAAGATATGCTGACAAAACAAAGATATCACTTAGCACCTCAGTGTTGGTCACACGCTCAAGGCTATTCATTACGGGATGTTTGTTGCCGTATAATATTGTTAATCTATCTACTATTTCATGTGGTTGCATTATTTTAATCCTATTTTGAGATAATATTGCTTATCATCTATTGTCATAGTTCCTGAATATTGTTCAAATGTCATTGGAAATGATTCATTAAATGATTGAGAACTACTGAACGGGCGTAGTATCTCACCTTCTCCGCCTTCTCCCATAATAACTATCTTTCGTGTGTCTGGTATCATAGCATACCAATCATCTTGGTTTCTTAGTAAACTTACATTGGTATTAATTACCATTCCTGGTACTTCTTTAAACTTCTTTGACGTTGAGCCATTCGGTAATACAATTTCTAATTCATTCTCTATGTAATCAATACTAAACAAATCTTGGCACGATGCTTTAAATTTCCAATCTTGTAGCACTTCAGTCTTCATCATTTCATCTGCTAGGAACTTACAAGTTCCATTGATATCGAAGTTTCTAATATTCTCTATTCTTAGTTTTGTATCTAGTAACATAGAACTCAATACTCCCATGCCACCACCCAATACATACGCAGTTCCTAAATATTTCTCTCCATAAACTCTAGTAATGTTTTCTATTAACCATGAATATGTTATTGCATGATGTTTGTTAATAAAAGAACTCATGTCTACGTTTGGATAACTGTAGATTAAATCTTTAAGTTTGTCTACAATTTTATCATTTTCGTCAGTTTTTGGCAGTGTGCAGTGTGCGAGAAATTCCATTGCTTGACGATAGTTACCTAATTGTTGTGCTACATTAGTTTCAGAGTATTTGACTGCCATTGCTTCGTAATCATATTCTGCTCCAATCAACTGACGAAATCTTTTTCTTTCTACAGTCTTCATCTGTATCTCTTGGATATACTCAGGTGTTTCGTCAACTGGCTCTTTAGTAAATGAGTCGTATAGTTCCTCATTAGAAACTATATTTCTATCACCTCTTCTTGCTCTTCTCTTATCTCTTATTGTCGATTTACTCATTAGTATCTTCCTCAAACTTTTGATGCAACCAATCATAGTCATTAATTTTACTTAATGCGTCTTCGTCACCAGCATGTTTTGTTCCGTAATCTCTTCCTGAATTTGCACCTTTAATTGCGTATTCGCCAAACTTCGCATCATTATTTATTGTACACCACGTTTCTAAACGTTCATCACTCTCATCTTTCTTAGACTTTTGAATAACACTTGATGATAGTTTAGTACATTCTCTGAACGCTGACTTCCATGTGTCGTATGGATTAGTATTGAATGCTGTGTAGTTTGCTGTGCCTGGCATTGCCTTAAACTTATCAGAGATTGAGGTTGTAAAGTCAACTTTCCATTCTTTCGCATCACGGACCAACTGTGTTGGAAATAGTTTCAATCCACCAAAACCATACACTAATCCGTTAATTGGATTCTTAGATTTCCATACGTGAACTGTATCTTCATCCCACACAGTAGGAAAGTATTCAAATTCAAACTCGTCTAACAAAATAGCATCAGCATCAATTACATAAAACATCTTTGTGTCTGCTATTTCAGATGCTCGTTGGTGTGCGTTGAAGATGCCCTTTACTCCGTGAACTCTCTTAGCGTTGGGAACTTTCTCTAACAACTTGGCATAGTTTGCATCTGCTTCTGGTTCTCTATAACTTAACATAACAACATCATATGGGATATCTTGGGTCCTAACTGATTCAGATTTGATTGGCTTCTTATTCTTAAAACTCATCTTTCTTATCTTGTCTGTGTTTGGTTTAAGATGTTTTATTGCCTCTGCTGGAATTAATTTTAGTCCACCATATTGATGAATATATCCAGTAGATGGATTTACTTTTGGCCAAACATGAAAGTGCGATGCGTGATGCCTGTCTACGTAAAGTGTTCGTTCAAACTCATCTAATACGTCAACATCATTATCTATTGCCCAGAAATATCCAGTATCAGTCATGTTAGCCGCTTTCATATAAGTTTCTTCTAGCGGTCCCGATAGTACTTCAATTGTGTCATCGTTTTTGTATTTTTCAGTATTCTTTGCGTACATGCCCTCATCAAAATAGAACACAGGATGTCCAGTAACTTTTGATACTACTTCATCAACTCTAATAATATTCTTAAATCTGTCAAACGAGAAGTCATCTTTAGATGGTTTAAAACTAGCAAGATGTGGGCGATGAACTAGATATACACCAGAACCTGCCTCACCTTCAGATTTAAACGCAAATACGTTTTCAATTGAGAATATATCTGGATAGAAATCGAAGTCAAAGGTATCTAGTAATTCTACCACAGTATCAACGACCCAGTAGAATACATGCTTCTTTGCTCGTTGATATGCTGAGTATGGGTCACGTGTATGATATATTGGCAGTTTTTTGTCGGGCACTCGACATGCAAACTCGTCATGGAATATAATGTTCTCTGGATGATAATCTTTATTAGAGAATGCTATCCCACCATAGCCAAGGTCTTTCATTTCAGCAGTTTCTTTTCTTGTAGTGAATTTCCAGAGATGAGTTGGTCCAGTTTCGTACAGGTCTGGATAAAATTCATTTGACATATTTCGTGTTTCTATCAAATCTGGATTAATCATCCAAAAAGAATGGTTCTTTGCTTTCTTTATGGCTTCTTCAATAGTTCTTGCACTTACCTTTTCTATTGGTGGAATTGTGCCTATGACCATATCAACATCTTTTTCTTTTGGTCCAAATGGGGTAGCAAGTTTATCAAGTGTATGTGGAACTAGGCGTACGCCATTACGTACTACTTTACCACTTGGAAGTTTCACATTAAAATTATGAATATACTCTCGGTCATAACTCATAGGATAAAAGTCTGGATTAAAGTCTTTGACCTCATTAGATACGAGCCAATACATATCACTATCGACTTCGTGGTCAAACGAATGTAGGTTGTCAGTTCTTATTACTTCAAATGGCAAATCACTACAGGCTGGGTCTTTTTCATACACCGCTTTTCTTCTAAAGTTAAATATGTCATATTCTTTTTCTGTAAACATTGGTGCTTTCTTAGGAAACAGTCCAACACCATGATACTCACGTGATAGTTTTGTTTCTGGGTTCTCTTTTTGCCAAACAACTACCTTTTGTTTTTCTTTATCTAAACCAAATGCGAATGAGTAATCAAATTTAAATGAATCATATATTTTAGTATTTGGCATAATAAGATAATAGAAGTCGGTTCTTGCTTCTTTTCTACACTTCTTATGGACTTCTACGCTATTCTCACCTTCAATCAAGTTTATCGAATAGTTACTCTGTAACTTAGCCAACTCTTTATATCCATATCCTTTATCCCAAAAGAATATATCATATGTTTCTGTTGTTGGTTGATATATTACGTTATCTTGCTCATGTTCTTTATACTCTCCTGTTAGAAAATATGCACTACGAATATAATCGTCTTTATTTTTTAGAACTTCTTTTGTCTTAAATAATTTTACACCAACAACACGCCGAAACACATTACGTTCTTCGCAATTCCACAAATGAGTTACTTCGTCATCATAGTTATCGGTTTCAAAAGAGAAGTCGAAATTATCGTCAACTTTTACATCTGGGTCAACTATCCAAAAATGTTTAGTATTGGCAACAGAGGCAATCTTATTGATTGCTTCTTCAACTTTAGGGTTCTCAAAATCTTCTAAATTTATCTTAACCATACGAAAACTCGGATACTTTGTCTGTATCTTGTCGAACCGTTCATTGGTTTCTTTGTCTGCCTTATAAGTTAAGTAATATCCGTCATACGCCATTGAATATCTAGTCCGAATTAGTTATAATCATTACTTTATTATAACAGATTTTTAGTCAGATGTAAAGACTTTTACGTTATAATGTTTAGAAAAATCAATAGCATCTTGCTCGTCATTCACTATTGGCTTTCCTTTTATATTTAGTGAGGTGTTAACTAACATTGGACAACCGGTCTCTTCTTTGAAACTAGATAGTAACAAATATAAGTCGGGATGTTGTATTTGATTGACCGTTTGCACTCTGCTAGTGCCATCTACATGGACAATCGCTGGAAACTCTTTAGGGAACTTACATTTTGCAACAAATTGCATGTATGGAGACTGTGTTATATTCTTAGGCATTTCGAAGTATTCGTGTACATCTTCTTCTAAAATCATTGGTGCGAATGGTCTAAACTTCTGTCTGCGTTTAATCTCATTCATCTTGTCTTTAATTAACGGACCTCTCGGGTCTGCTGTAAGTGTACGATTGCCCAACGCTCTCGGACCAAACTCTGCTCTTCCGTTAGCAATACCGATAATCTCTCCATCAAGTAATGCTTTCAATGATTTCTCTACCGGATATTCGCCCTCAATGTTATATCCAAGATATGGTGTTTTCCAGTTAAGATTCCAATCTTCTCTGTTGTATTTCTGTGCGACTCCTATAGAACTGCCAGCATCACCAGGATTAGGCATAATCCATACATCATCAAATCCATAGTTTGAAGTTATCATACTATTTGCTTTACAATTTAATGCACACCCACCCATCATAACAAGATTAGTTGTGAATGAAACCTTTTCGTGTGCCAGTTTGATTACTCGGTCTAACATTATCTCATATATATTTTGTGTTGCGGCAGCCAAATCAAACAAGTCTTGTTCTGATGTTAAGTCTGGAAAAATCCAATTACATCCTCTGTGTAGATTTTGTTTAAATGTATGTAGTTTATGATTATGTGTTGTAATACCCAACTCGTTCATCAGTTGATGTTTTAATGATGTGCCTTTATATTTTCTATCTGCGTTTCCATAGGCTGCCATTCCCATAAGAATATACTCATCTTCTTGTGCTTTAAGTCCTAGTCTTTGCGTCATCGCACTATAGAATAATCCAAAACTATGTGGATATCCTTGTGAGTATACTTTAGATAGTTTACCACCAGAACCTTGCCAGATTGTTAATGTCTCCCATTCACCAATACTGTCTATCACAACAACTGCGGCATTAACAAATCCACTCGTGTGATATCCACTTGCGGCATGAGTATAATGATGTGATTGGTATTCAATTGGTATGCCGTTTAACTCTGGGAACTGTTTCAAATATTTCGATGGAAGTTCACTCATGTCAAATGCAGTAGAGTATTGACCAGCCCAGAGTTGTCTTGCTTTCTTTAGAAATGGATTTTCATACCAAGCAATAACATCTGGTGTTCCATATTTAAACGCATCTTTGAGTATCTCTGAGTTGAGAAGAGGGTCATTCTTAATTTTAGAATAGCGTTCTGAATGGGCCGCGAATAAAATTTCGTTGCCTCTAATCAGACTGACTGACGCATCGTGGTTTAACGCTCCGCCTATTCCAAGGACTGTTTTGTGGTTATTTGTATATGAATGGGTCACGTTTTTTCAATTCCGCTAAACGCTTTTTCATGTCTTTTCTATCCTGATACCAAGTCCACGGATATGTTACAATTGACCAAATCTTTTTTAATATATTTTTCATAATTTTATTTATCTTTCGTTTTAGTCTGAACTTCTTACTGCCATCTAACGGTCCAGGTCCAGGTGTGTAATGATTCACTTATCCTCTTTAAGTTTGTTCATTATCTTTTCTGCTAAGACTGTATGATACGTTCTGTTATAATGGCCATTATCTCTTGCGTTCTCGTGTCTACTTTCTTTCATAAGTTTCTGGAGTCCTTGTTCGTTATGTTCCTCATTCTTATCTTCAAAGTCCCAAGTATGAGTCATCTCAATAAATTTATAATTTAGAATTTCACCGAGACTACTAATATTGTTATATATTACATTCTTTCTGTATTCAAAGAAATTATCACCTGATAGAAGTAAGTTTCTATAAGCAGTTTTCAACCGATTATCTGGAAAATCTTCCATTATTGTAGGGTTATCTAACATCCAACTTCCCATCTTAGATAGATATCCATCTTCTAGTGGCATAATCATTCTTGTTATATCTGGAGTTAAAGAAATAACATAAGACGGTTTGAATTTTTTGAAGTAAGGCATAAGATGCATATAAGAATCTACTCCATTTCCAGATGAACCCAAGTTTATATAATTGTAATGTGTGGCGTCTTTCTCTTCAATCTGCTTATGCACTTTATGTGACCACACGTCCTCTTCTGGAAGACCAATACCAAGTGTATGACTGCACCCTAGATATATGACTGATTTCGAATCTTGCTTCATCGTATCAAAATTATCACACCTAAATCCATGTTTGTTCAAGTCATAATAAAAATCATCTGCTTTATAGGTATGAACTACACCCATCTCGGTAGTCCTTATATAATTTTCTTCTGTGTCACTATCTAACCACTGACTACTTATCTCTCTATTTTTAGACATGTTTGGGTTAGAATTTGGAGACGCTATCATAACCCAAATTAAATTGGATGGATATTCAGCAGTTGGGTCAAAAGGATGATTATCTCTTATCAGAAATTTTTTATCCATTTCCTTCTCTTGTCCTTGTTATATCTTTAAACAATATCTCGGCCCAATCACTGTGTGCTTGTTCGTCTGGATGCATATAGCGTTCATCTCCCTCTGTTGGGAAAAACATCTCTTTTTCATACATATATGTAAAGAATGTTTGGTCTTCATATATGCGAGTCATATCTAGTTGCGAGAATACATCTTTCATATCTGCTTGTTCACACAACTGAGTGAAATTAGTAGCCTCAAGTAAGTTCGGTGTTAAGTTAAGACTATTAAAAATAACATATTCTAAATCATTAGCAACAAGAAAATTTTGTAGTGTTAATACTTGAATAAGATAATTGTGAAAGTCATAAACAGGTGACCAGAAATGTTTCATATACAACTGATTAAACTTATCTAAATCAGTATTTGTTGCTTCGTCTAATCTAATATTGCCGTGATATTCGTGTGATGGTATGTTATGAATTAATACATTTTTGCTTTCAATGAAATGTTCTCTGCGATTAGGTGCGGTTAATCCTACAGCAACAAATGGTTTCTTTCCATTTGAAATATACTCTGAGACTTTTGTTATAGTTTGCCTAACAATGTATTGATTGCTAATTCCTCGTTCTGCGTCAGTTTCTATATCTTTTATTCCAAGTTTCTCAGCCAACATAAAAGGCCATGCTTTGTCCTTGTGTGCTAGTCCAGTACCATATGTGAAACTACATCCGTTTGCGTATAACATTATATGTTCCTTTACTTTTTAAGAGTGAATGATTCGCCACATCCACAAGTATCACCAGCAAGTGGATTTTCAAATTGAAAGCCAGCGTTGATGCCTTCTTGTTTGTAATCTAATTGAGTGCCGTCAACCATTATTAATGATTTTGGGTCAACAATCATTGTTATTCCTTTGTCTTCAAATATGGTATCATCTTCCTCAATCTTATCCGCAAACTCAATGCCGTATGCGAATCCTGAACAACCGGTTGTTGTTACTTTTACTCTAATGCCTAATCCAGTTCCTCTCGCTTTCAAAAAATCACTTACTCTTAAAGCACCCTTATCAGTTATTGTTAACATATTATATTCCTTTATACTTCATCTGGATAATCTCTATACAGAAAATGTTGAATTGTTTCTACGTCTACCATGCTATTAAAACTAACATGTTTTGTTTCGATATCGTCATCATTACGAATTACATGTGTCATCGCATCATCTAATTCTTGCATTGTGTGAAATTCCATATCAATGCGAAACTCTGGCAAGTCCATACTACGAAAGCCAAGTTTCATTCGTGTGATACGATAGTCGTGCATTGTTGGAAGTGAGTCCAGAAATGTTCTCATATTGGTGACAAACTCTACTGGATTTGTGCCTTCTTTCACGTCGGCATATATTGTATAAATGTTCATTAATTAATGTTGTTTCTTTTTGTAATCAGCGATTGCTGATTTGATTGCGTCTTCAGCCAAAACAGAACAGTGTATTTTTACTGGTGGTAATTCTAACTCTTCTACTATGTCCATATTTTTAACTTCTCCGGCTTCTTCTAGTGTCATGCCCTTAATCATTTCAGTAACCATACTTGAACTAGCGATAGCACTTCCACATCCGTATGTTTTAAATACAACATCTGTAATTATATTATCTTCTACTTTAATTTGTAGTTTCATAACATCACCACATGCTGGTGCTCCAACCATTCCAGTGCCAACTGAATCAATCTTTGGGTCAAACTTACCAACATTGCGTGGATTATTATAATGGTCTAACACTTTTCCTGAATAAGCCATTGATTTCTCCTAATTTATTAATCTATTATAACACATTTTATAATTAAATTCAACCATTTTCACATTATATCGGTGTCCACGATAGATGTTCTGGGTTCTCTAATGATTGAATTCTTAATGTTGGGTTTGAAGCAAATAATCCATTAGCATATCTAATATAAAGTTCTAGTCTAGCAAACTGGGTTTCATCTATGCCTTCTTTTTCTGCATTCTGAACTCTAACATAAAACTTTTGACTTACGCCATCTACTTCGGGTTTAGTAATTCCTTCTACCTGTTGTAGTTTAACTTTTATGCCTGATTCTGTACCAGGAACATCATATGCTTTTTCAGGAGTAACATATAGGTATGACTTTGCTTCGCTCATTTGTAGTAATTGATTTAGTATCTTTGAATCTTTTGCTAGTGTGTTATTCATAGTATCTATTGCATGATTGGCAAAGTCTTCGAATAATTTATTATGCCATGTAGCAATCTCTTTATCAGTTAAAATCATCTCTTGGTACCAATCACCAAATACACGTTGAGTTACGTTGTTACCTTTTTTAGCAATATCTTCAATTTGTTCTTTACTAAATGCTGTTCTATGCCAACCAGAACCTGACTTGCCGTACCAAAGTGTGTAAGTATTTCCTGGGAACCAATGTGCTGAGCCATCTAGTTGTGGTATATCAGCAATTTCGTTTTCCTTTGCAAAAGCCACAATTGCGCCATTTACTTTAGTAAGTTGTCTCTTATCAAGTTTCTTCTTTAATACTTCAGCATCTATAATGCCGTTGCTAATATAAGGTTCTAGTCTAGTCTTTAGTTCTTCGCCATGTTTATCATAATAATCGTTTTTATTATATTGTATTGCTCTTATCTTATCACTGCCACCTGCTGATAATAGATTACCTTTACTATCTTTTGGTGGTCTAGGAATTATTCTTGTAGGGGATGCCTCGGCTTTTTCTAATACTTTTTCTATAATCTTCAGTTTCCATTCTTCCCAATGACTTGGACTTAACTTTTGGAATATATCGCCACCCTTTTCAAATCCTATTATAGTAGGAGATTTATTAGTTAATGTAATACCAGTTGTATCTTTAATAGATATACCAGAGTGTGTGCCATCTTCAAACACTACATCTGCTACATCACCAAAGTTGCCTTGACCGACACCATCCCAACCTACTTTGCCTGTTAAAGCACCCTCTGGAAAATTATTTTTAATTGCGGCACCTCGAGCAATCCAGTTGTTCATTGTCTTTTCATTGTATAATTTTTCTATGCCGTTCTTTGCATGTGCCTTGAGGTCGCTTGGATTAATTATAAGTTCATCGTACTTACCTTCTATCAACTCTTCAACTGTAGCATCAGCGCCTATTAGACCAAGCATACAACCCAACTCACTATTATATTGAGTTTCGGCTGAAGATGCTCCTTCTTTGATTGGGCCTTTTGATAAAAATTCGTATGCTCTCATGTTTTCTCCTAATTAAAAATGAATGCGTCTACTCTATTTATCATATGTTATTCCTTGGAAGATACACCATAAATATATATTAGAGGAGAGAGTTATGTCAAATAGACAAGCAATACAATATGAATTGTGTTTTTCTAATGCAGGTAAGTTCTTAACAGCATTTATATCAACTCATTACGCATGTAAATCGATAATACATATCAAAACGTTAGACAACGAGAAATTAAACAATCATAATATAGGAACTGTCATAGTTCCATATATTCACACCTATTTCATAGAAAGATTAACAACTTTATGGGAGATTGATGTTGATATTAAAGAATTCGACAAGCAACACCGAATGATGGAAGATTATTTGTTTGATACTGGATATAAACACGGAAATCTATATAAAGATTTGAGAGATGAGAGAATTACAAGAGAAGACCCGCCAATTAATTTAATATTTGTTGATATCGGAAAGTTGCTTTCTTATGATGAACAAGAATACGAAAAGTTAATACAGTCTCTGAATACTAATCCATTATCTACTGAAGATTGGATTGGTGGTGATTGGAAGAATTATGTTGAGCAATATAGAACTCAATTAGAAATTATTAGTAAGAATCAAATGATTGTCAATCGTAAAGTTTAGTTACTATCCAAATTACTGCTACTGCTGGCGCAACCCATGTAAACATTTTGTTACGTAAATCAATAAGTGTATGTCGTACTCTTTTTTCATTCATCTTAAAAATCTCACGTTCTCTTTTAAGAAGTCTTTTTTCTTCTTTCCGACATTTATCTCTCATCTGAATGGGTAGTGGTTTGTTTCGTAGATAATCGTTGTAACTATATCGTTCGCCCTCAATTTCATCATTCAAGTCATCAATAATAAATCTAACTCTTTTGTGGCTCATCATACTGATATTATCTAACATAAGTTCAGTATCTCTATAGTCTTTCATTTTATTCTACTTTTTGTTATTTTCTTTGGAATCCTTTAAATCGTTGATTGAATTTCTCAACTCGTCCAGCAGTATCCATAACCCTAGACTTGCCAGTGTAAAAAGGATGACACTTAGAACAAACTTCTAATGTCATTTTATCTTTATTAATTGTTGAACCGGTAACGAACGTTTCTCCACAACTGCATGTTACAGTAACTTGTTTGTATGATGGATGTATGTCCTTCTTTGGCACTATTCTTTCCGGTTAATGTCCTGCTTTCTGTATATTTCTAACAATTTCATCTGTTAATTTAGTTGTCTTCGGTGGTACTTTATTATCTGCATCCCTTTCACGCACTATATCTCTCACATGCGTAAATGGACTCATTGGTGGTAATGGACTGGGCCTAGAATGTTTTGCTCTACTCTTCCTCGACAGAGTTAAGCCCTTTACTTTTTCTAGTAACTCTTTAATTTCTTCTATTGTTGGCATTAGAATTTACTCCTCTAAACCCAGTCATTAATCAATTGCGGTATTTTGTTCCGCTGTCTAGTTGTTGTACTTCTATTTATTTAATTAATCTAAAACTTAGTAGTTAATGATTAATTTTAGAGATTATTAAACATGTTACTTATATAATTCCATCATGTTTCTAAAAGGTTCGATAATTTCTTTAATGTTTGTTAATGGCTCTTCGTCTATTATCTCACACAGTTTTATATATTCTGATTCATCATTTAATGCTATTTTTCCGATATCAATAGTATGAGAATTGTCTCCATATCTCCAGGCATTTTCTTTGAGCCATGGAAACGTTTTATCCCACCACAAACTTTCCCATCGTTTTATATCACGAGTCGGTCCGCCCTCTTCTGGAGTGTCCTTGTGATTCTGAATATATGTTATCCATCTATTTAATAATTCATCTTTTAAGTAGTCTGATGCTACTGGAATAATTATTGACTTAGGATTAATTTCATCTATTACTTTTTTTAATAATCTTCGGTCAATTGATGCATCAAAATTAACCAGTTGAGATTGACAGCAATGATTGGGTATTATTTTTATGGCATCTTTAGTTCGTTTTTCATTATGAGGAATCATATGTGGATTTAATATTGCTCCATCTTCACCTTGCCATTTGCTTCTGCTTTCAGCAAATGTCTCATCGTCATGGTACCAATCTGCACCTAAACATCCTATGTCCAGTTTATGACCGCCTTTATCTGTATATTTCCAGATAAATTCATATTGTGAGAAGTTATTGTGTTGATTAATAAGCCAAACAAGAAAAGTTCCTGCATGACCTGCCTGATATAAAACTAAATGGTTTTCCATATTCATTGATTTTTATTTAAATTAGTAAGATTTATGTCGGTAATAATTCCGTTAGAAATTGACATGGTATGTAGTTTTTGGTTAGCAGTAAAAAACTTGACTGCGTATTCATACAATTCATCATAATTTGCTATCGTCTCTTTCTTAGATTTAGCCTGCTTCACACTAGACTCGATTGTATGTGTAGTATTAAGTCCAATTAACTTTGCATCTGTCGAATCGAATGCCAAATCTTCGTAATATATAATTTTATCACATTTTATTTCTTTTTGTGCAATCATTACTTCGTATATAGCGAGAATCTTATTACAGTTCTCTACAAAGTCTTCCATAGATATAGTAACAGTGTTATTATTGTAGGGTGGACGAAATGAACCAGTTCCATCACCAGTTAGACGAAAATTATGATATGCTAATGCAAAACTTAACGTAACATCTACTATATTTAATCGAATTACTCCTATCGTGTAATCAATCGTTTCTGTGAATTGTCGTATTAATGGCAACATATCACTGTCTGGTTCTCTTAGATATTTAAATTGTTCAACAGATGTATCATATGGAAATAACCAATTTGGGTGTGTCTTACACACCAAAGAATCTATTGAATTAAATTCATTTATCTGATTAGATAATTCTTTTGTATCTATATTAAATGCTTTCCTCTCTTCAAAAGGAGTCGGCACAATAGATATATCTAACATACGATTAATTAATGATTCTAAATAATGCGTACCACTCCTGGGACTAGAAAATATATGAATTTTATTCATTAATTTACTCTCCAAGTAATGCTTGAATTATAGGTTTATACCAATCCATGTTTTGTGCAAGTACCATCATACTCAGCCAAATCCAAAGAGTATTAAATCCAACTAATGTTGGCAATAACTTTCTGTTACTTGCCCAAATAAGAGTCATGCTTGTTATTAGTGATAAGAAATAAAGTTGCCAAATATTAACTCCAAATATTAATGCAGGAATAATAATGGATGCTTTAACTACCCAACTTACTGCCTCTATAATATTATAATCTGTCCAATATTCTCTAGTGAACCACATCTGATAACACTCATAAACTTTGCGCCATCCAGTTAATGTATAGACAATAGAGGTAAGAAATACCCAAGAAGTTAACGCAAATATTAATTGTTCAGAACTAAGTACATTCATGATGAAAAGTCCATTCGCCAAGGATACATTGTTTGTCCTAGTGGTTGTAAGAAGTATTCTTCAAACAATATAAGAACAACAATAGCAAACACAACCTTAACCCACTTGGGCCAAGTTGCTTGCCAACGATGAAATGGTCTTAGTATAAACATAAAGAATTTACCTAGTACATTTACAAATCTATCTTTTAAATTAAATGGTGGTGCTAAACAAACAACTGCGGCTAATGAAAGCCAGTATAACCATTTATCGTTTTGGTCGTCATAGTATAATGCCAATACTAAAAAGCCTGCTAGATACCAACCTATATATTTTTTTAAATGTTCCATTAAACTCTCTCTATGTTACCGATTTGCCATGCTTTGAATTGCTTAAGATAAACTTT
>Ga0102886_1000078_pt1 | contig 37372 bp, 32 predicted proteins | sample Colrivmet1550A02_FD_84499 | JGI IMG/M metagenome (GOLD analysis project Ga0102886, IMG submission 84499) | Estuarine microbial communities from the Columbia River estuary - metaG 1550A-02 | ecosystem: Environmental > Aquatic > Marine > Intertidal zone > Estuary | place: USA: Columbia River... | reverse complement strand
TGATTCATTAAAAAAATCATGATCTCCTTCACTACCAGTCCAGTAATAATCTTGAGCATGTAAAAAGTGGGATGAAAACATCACAATTAAATAGATGTGATTAAAAAAATTACTTCGTTGTTTTATACAACTGCTAAATAATGACATCTTTTTTGTTCATTATTGATATCACAAATGTAGTTTGGCAGATTGAAATTAAATAAAACAATTGGGTAAAACAATGTAAAATTTGAGGACAAACATATAATGTATAGATTAAATTTTTGAGAATTAAAATATTCTGTTTCATTTATTATTTATTGGATTTATATTAACAAAATCGGTAAGAATTATTCTCCCTTCTTTTTCGCTTCATTAGCGTCTTTTTGACACTTTAAATTAACATCTTGGATCATTTTGCTGCTGTTAATTTTAATCTGTTTTGTGATTTTATTAAATAATTCTCTTTCTTCGAAATGTTTCATTTTATTTTTTTTTAGAGGATTCTAAACCCCCAAAATCAGAATCAGAGATAATCCTTAACTCTTCTAATGTAAGCGTGTTACCATAGCCTTTTTTTAAATCATAGAGTTCTTTTTTTAAATGTTCTATCAACGTATAATATGACTTATTATTTATTAAATTATTCATTTCCGATGGATCTTTTTGAAGATCATAAAACTCCCAAATATCGACATCATAATAAAAATGAATTAACTTATACCTTTGGTTTCTTATACCATAATGCGGCTGAACACGGTGGTAGTAAGGGTATTCGTAATAGTGATAGTACATAGATTTTTGCCAATCTTTGGGAGTTTCCCCTTTTAAATTGTTAAAAAAACTTTTTCCCTGTACCTCATCAGGAATTGGAATGCCCGCCATATCCAGTAAAGTGGGTGCAAAATCAATATTTAAAACAATATCATCTATAACTGTACCTGGTTGTATTTTTTCTGGATAACGAATAACAAATGGCATATGCAATGACTCCTCATACATAAAACGCTTGTCAAAAAATCCGTGTTCGCCTAAAAAAAACCCTTGATCTGAACTATAAATAACAATTGTATTTTCCTCTAAACCATTTTCGGTCAAATAGGACAATACCCGTCCAATATTGTCATCCACAGATTTAATGGTTGCCAGATAATCTTTGATGTATTTTTGATATTTCCATTGCCGTATTTCTTGGCTGTTTAATCCTTTAATTGGGGTAACAACTTGACCGGGTTTGAAGCCAAATTGAAACCATTTGTTGCGTTCTTTTTTCGTCAGAGAATCTGGGGGGATCATTTTCATATCCCGCCTGCTGAAATAATCCATTGTCATTTCGGTATTGCCTGCAGTACGTTCCCTTCCTTGGTAGTTGTCATCAAAATTAGAAGGATAAGGCATTTCCTGATTTTTCCACAAATTCTCATATTTAGTATCAGGAGCCCATTGTCTGTGTGGAGCTTTGTATTGTAACAACAAACAAAATGGTTGATTTTGGTCTCTTTTTTCTAACCAATCCAATGCAAAATCAGTTGTTAAATTAGTAGCATATCCTTTTTCTTTGATTTTTTTGCCGTTGTCATTGTAAATAGGGTTCCAGTACAAGCCTTGTTGTCCTTTAGAAATGTGGTATTTATAATAGTCAAATCCAACAGGCTCTGATGCTAAATGCCATTTACCAACTAAAGCTGTTTGGTACCCCGACTCTTTTAGCGCCTGCGGATACGTCCATTGTTTGCTGTCAAAAACACCGCCTTTATAATTTTTGTAATATCCATTTATATGGCTGTATTTTCCCGTCAGAATTGATGCCCTACTTGGCCCACAAATAGCATTAGTGCACAACGCATTTTCGAGCAGCGCTCCTTCATTTGCAATGCGGTCTATATTTGGTGTGGGTGCAAGGCCTTTAAAAAGCCCACCATACACAGATATGGCATTGGTTGCGTGATCATCAGAAAAAATGAATACAATATTTGGCTTTGAAGATGATGAAGTGTTTTTTTGACTAAACCCTAGAAAGGTAGTTGTAGAAAAAATAACAAGTAAAACTTTATTTAAATACACAGTTGCAATTTAATAGATATTAAAAAGCTGATAAATTCAAGTTATATATGAATTTATCAGCTTTTTTGATGTTATAATTTATTGTTTTATGATCTTTTTAGTGAAGACAGTTCCATTATCTACTTTAATCAAATGAATTCCAGTGGATAGATCAGAAATATCAACTTGATTCGTATTGAAAACTTCTTTTTCTAAACTCCCTAAAATTGAATATACTTTAATAGACTTGATGTTTTGAGCACCCTCAACATAGATCTTATCTGTTGCAGGATTAGGATAAATCATAATATCTGAAAAGCTTACATCGTCTAGGCCTAGTGCCGTACCATTAACTGATAGGGATGAATAACCAATATTTCCGCTACTAAACTGGAATCTAAGGTTTCTGTCCCATCCCACACCATCAACTGTTTTAGAGTTTTCTCCTAAACTAAGTGTCCCTACACAACATGTAATATCATTTCCACTTGAGTTGGTCTTGTAAATCCTGTAAGAAGCACCTTCAGCTGGCATACAAGTAATTGTCATTTGAAATGAGTGTGGAGTATTCATATTAGTTCCTTCATCATTCTTTGAAGCAGCAATTAAATAATATGGCCAATCTGGACTATCTTGATTTACAAATAAGTCTGAAGATCCAATTGTGACATCATCGGGTTCACATTCTTGCGTTGGGTAGAGAACTTCACCATTATGTGAAAAATAATCAAATTCAATTACGCCTCCACCTGAAAACTGAAATTTAACTGCACGATTGAACGCGACCGCAGGAACAGTAATTGTATTTTCTCCCAATACTAAATCACCTTGTTGATCAAAGTTTCCAGCACCAGTCACAAGAGTTTTATATATCCTATATGTATATGTTGAGTCACCAGGCAAATCAGTTATGTTGATTACTACGGTTTGGGCGAGTCCACTGACTGCAACACCATCAGATGTTGTAACGGCTGTAAATACGTGTGTCCAAGTTGCATTGGTTGTTGTGATGAAAAGAGATGATTCTCCAATAGTGGTCTGAGCGAATATCACGCTTGTAATTGTTGTAATCAATAGTAAAGTAATTTTTTTCATGTTTTTTTGTTTTAGTTGTACTGTTTATATTCAGCCCATTGTTGCATTTTTTCTTTACCAAGAGCTTTGGTTAATTTTCCATACAATCGATTGAATGCTTTTCTTAATTCTTCTTTTCTTGTTTGTATATCATCATTGTACTCGTTTCGAATAGAAGCAACTTCTTGAAAACGATTAAGTTGAATTTTATAGACTTTCATTTTCTGTTCTTCATCCAAAGAAAGTGCGTCAGTCATTAATTTTGTGATTTCTAATGCTTTACTAACTGAATCTTCCTGAGCAAATGAGATGGTAGCTAATAGTGAGAATAGTAATATTAAAATATTTTTTTTCATGCTTATATTAATAGTTTTATTATTGTAAAACTATAAACCCAACAATATTGTGTGGTTGATAATTTGTTCAGATTATTAAATTAATTAACCAAAGCCAGTAGTTAGTAGCGTTTTGCTGAACTGTAGGGGCTAATGGAAGGAATTTATTTTTTCTACAGTTCCCTGTTTCCAAGAAATTCCTGGTTTCCATTTTGGGGCCTTTACCTTATGCAAATAAGCATCCAAAGTATTTTCAAGGAGCTGAAGTTTTTGAGGTTGTGAATTAACTAAATTTACTTGCTCCTCAAAATCGGTTTTAAGATTAAACAACATAACCTCATTGTTGTCATGAAATTTAATCAACTTAAAATCGTCAATTATGATGGCTGAATGTGCTCTTTTAAGTGCTATTCCATTTTCATAAGGAACATGAAATATTAATCCTCTGGAGAAACGAGAAACATCTCCATGCCCATTTTGCTCAAGTACTGATTTAAAACTCCCCCCATCAATAAGTTCTTGAGAAGGTAATCTATTTCCTGCTAAATCAATAATTGTTGGTAATAAATCTGAGTGCGTTATAGGAGTGTCTGACTCTATCCCAGCTGTAATCTTAGGGCCTGATATGACAAATGGAACTCGAATACCACCTTCCATGGCATCCCACTTTCCGCGACTTAAGGGAAAGTTAGATCCCCTATTATATTTAGGTTTTGGGGGCATGACTGGAACAGCACCATTATCAGAAGTGTATATAACATAAGTGTTTTTGTCTAACCCTAAAGCCTTCAATCGATCGAGCAACAAACCAACTCCATGGTCTAAATCTTCTGTCATAGCAGCAAAACCAGCGTGTTTTTGGTACTTTCCTCTAGGCTTTTCCATATATTTATCAATTGTTTTTTGACGCATCATTATATCAGAGTGAACAGCATAATGCGAAACCTGCATAAAAAATGGTTGTTTTGAAATTGCTTGGCGTTCTAAAAAATCGATCGCTCTATCAGTTGTACTGAATATTTTTTTAGGATCCTCGTCAACATTATTTTGCCACTGCTTACGGTTTGATTTATGGTTGAAGACCCCATCTCTATTTCCTGTTATCCCATCACTTTCATCATATCCAAGAACGGAGGGGTGGACATCAATACCCCACTTGCCAAAATGAGCTGATTTATAATTCTTATTGATTTCTTTTAATAGTTTAGGTATGGTATTAGAAGCTTGATGATTGATGTGGTTGGTATTCATTCCCACGCGAATCATTTTCAGGCGCGCTGGTGTTTGACCAAATTGAATACTGTACCGTGATGGAGAACAGACAGGGGCACTTGCATAGGCCGATGAGAATCGCATGCCTCGATTAGCAAGGCGTTCTAAATTTGGTGTTTCGTGATAATCACTTTTTGATTGTGGTACATCATCCATCATTTGAACAGAAGTGCCGTTCCATCCTTGATCGTCTGAAAGGATCAAAATAAAATTAGGAGCTACAGAATTATTATTAGACTTAGTACTTGAGCAAGCTGTACTAAAAATAAAAGTAAATATGATTAGTAAAGTAGAAAAACGCATATAATTTAGTTTATATTAGAATTAGCGGCTGTTTCAGAAATTGGAATTGGCCAAGTATAGTCTTCTGGCTGTCTTTGACCAATTGCACCTTGAACATATTGCCCTGAAGTAGTACCCAAAACATTCGAACAGTATTCATCATAGACTCCAAATCGTGTAAGATCAAAAAAACGATGACCTTCCATGTATAACTCAACAGCTCTTTCTTCTAATAAAGCAGTTCTAAAAGCATCCATTGTCATTCCTGCACCATTGAAATTGACCATTCCTACTCTAGACCTCAGGCTATTGATGTCTTGAGATGCCAAATCCGGGTTCTGACTTAGTTCTGCCAAAGCCTCCGCACGCATTAAATAAACATCTGCCAGCCTTATGATGTGCCAATTTTGACGACTTGTATATGCTGTTGTTGCTCCCGTATCGAGATATTTTGCCGTCCACACTTGCCATAACCTCCAATTGGCAGCAACACCAGTACTCAAAGATGAAGGCACATAGGCTGTGCTTGCATTATTTATTGAAAACGACCAATTAGTATTTTGGTATTCTCTCAAAATTGAATTTTGAAATCTAGGATCATCCTTGTTAAGATGAAAATTTACAAATCGGGGTTTCAATTTATTACTCCCGCCAAAACCTGTGCCACTTAATCCAGAATTTCGGGGAGTGAAAAGATTAGAAACAGCTGTACCTTGTCCGATTTCATCAGATCCTTGAACATCAAATAGCATTTCAGAGTTATTTCCATTATCAGCATCAAAAATAGACACCCAATTTTCTAAATTACTACTGAGGCCAAATCCGGTATCGATCAAAGCAGCGTCGCAATGTTCTTTAGCTGATTGATAATAGGTAGATACTGATTCGGATAATTCTAAATATTTATTATTTCCTTCAATACCTTCAAGTGCTGTACGTTTGCATGAAGCCATTCGAAGATATACTTTAGCCAACAAAGCATTGGCCGAAGCTTTAGTGGCTCGTCCTAGGTTATTAACTTCACCATTCCTTGATTCGTTTCGATCCCAACAATTATCAGCTGCATATTGTAAATCCCCAATAATACTAGTATAAATGTCTGAAATTGAAGATAAAGGAAGACCTTGCTGAGCTTCACTTGCATCTACTGGTGTAATTCTTAAAGGAACTTCCCCAAAACAACGCACTAAGTTAAAATAATGGAGACCTCGTAAAAATTTTGCTTCACCAATAATTCTTTCTTTAAATTCTTCGTCCATGGCAATTGCTGGAACTTTAGCAATCACATTATTGGCATCACGAATAGCCAAATAGATATCTTTCCAAATAGGTATGGTGTTTGGGTCTGTTGAGGTAACTGTTCCATTTTTAAAATTATTAAGTAAAAATGTAGATAAACCTTGGTCAGATGCAGCAAAAAGAGTGGACAAAAATTTTTGTTTATAATAGCCATTTCCACTTTTCAAACGTGCATATGCACTGGTTAAACCATCCAAGGCATCATTTTCATTTTGGTAGTAATTTTCCGTATCGGTTTGAACAAAGGGATTTTCTTCGAGAACATCACAAGAATATATACAGAAACATAGCAGCAATACTATTGTTTCAAACGATGTGTTAATTTTCATAATTAATGGTATTAATAATTAAATTTCAACCCGAAAATATAGGACTTTGTTCCAGGATAGGTTCCAAAATCAACTCCTCTTCTTTGTGGGTTTTTAGTATAGGTTTTAACTTCAGGATCGTAACCAGGATACTTTGTCCAGGTCAATAAATTTTGTCCTGAAACGTAAAGCCTAAGCGATTTTCCAGTTTTAAAATTAAAGTTGTATCCTAAATTAATATTTTTAAGTCTTACAAAGGAGCCATCAAAAACTTGTCTATCTGACGGCGTGTTTCGATTTCCATTTTCAATAATGGCTCCGGGATGAGTTGCACCAACAGTATTACCAACCGTTGGATCATATATAATGGATCCGTTGGAATAAGACAAGGGAGCTTTCCAGGAGTTTTCAAAAGAGTCTGACAACTGATTCCTTGTTCTAAAAAGCCCACTTAATTGCCAAGAGTCTACCCAAAACAAATCGCCGCCTTCCTGGCCAGTAAATAAAATACTTAGATCCCAATTTTTGTAATTAAATTCACTTCCAAAGGAGTACGTGAAATCTGGGTTGGGATCACCTATTTTTACATAGTCATCAAAATCGATGAGTTGGTTTTCTGAAGGATTACCAAATTCGTCATACGCAACACTGTGATTAACATAATTAATTTCGCCTGGTGCTGCATTAGGAATTCCGCTGGCATTTGCTTGTTCCCAATTTTCAAAAATCCCGTTGGTTTCAGCTCCCCAAAAAATTCCTAGAGGTTGACCAACCATAAACATAATAGGGCGGGCTTCTGTAAACCCTATTGATGGTCCTAATTGATAGTCCAAATTGGAATTTAGACTCATAAGCATATTTCTGTTAAGACTAAAATTTGAATATAAATTCCATGAAAAATTATTGTTTTTAATTAAATCCGCTTGAAGACCAATCTCGAACCCTTTATTTTCAATTTCACCAAAATTATCTACTCTGCTAGAATACCCATTAGATAGTGGTAAATTTACATTTTGAAGTAAATCATATGTTAATTTATGATAGGCATCAAGAGTAAGATTAAGTCTAGATTTAAACAAATCAATATCTAAACCAATATTGAATTGATCTGTTGTTTCCCAAGTCAAATCATCATTTTCGAGATTCTGTTCATAAAATCCAATCACCAATTCATCATCAAAATTATAGCGAATTGGACTCATTAGTGCCAAGGATTGATATGGAGAAATTGGATTACTCCCTGTTTTACCATAAGAAAAGCGAAGCTTTAAATTATTGATTTGCTTAATTTTTCTTAAAAAGCGTTCTTTAGAGATTAACCAAGATACTGCCAGTGAAGGAAATACAACACTTTTTTTGTTTTCTGCAAACTTTGAAGAGGCGTCAATTCTAGCATTTAAGTCAATAAAATACTTTCTATTGTAGTTATAGCCCACCCTTGTCAAGGCAGATAATAAGCCAAGCTCTCTGTATTGAGAAATGGGTACAAATATTTCATCAGCTGCAGTAAAATTGTAGAAAGTGGTATTATCGTTGGCAAAACCAGTTGCTTTATTGAATAGAGAAAGAATTGAATTTTGCTCATAGGTCGCAACCATTGTTGCATCAATTCTATGAAGGTTAAAACGGGTTCGATAGCGAAGATTTCCCTCGGCATAAATTTTTTGATTTTCTAAAGAAGATTGTGAAGCTTCACCATTATTGATGAAACCACGAGTTGTGTTTGATGGATAATAATTATCACGTGTGTTTTTTTGGTAATCAAACGCCGCTTTAAAAGTTGCTGTTAGTTGTGGGCTTAACTTTCCAACTATAGACAATGCTTGTCTGAGGCGAATGGATTTCTTTTCGTCCACAACAAACTTGGCCAAAGTATAAGGGTTTGAAATTACATCACCTTCGTTTAATCCTGAATAAATATCATCATTTTCTCCTGTTTCAAGCAATGAGTAAATGGGTTGGAATTGCAACACTTGAGAGACCACGCTTTTTTGCATAAAAATCTGCCCGTTCCCAACGGAAGATGCATTCCCTTTTTTGTATGAAAGATTTGTAATAGAGAACACGTCAATCTTATCATTGAATACTTTTCTTTTAATTCTTGTGTTTAAAAACAAGCGCTTATTGGTAGAATTAACAATTACACCTTCCTGGTCAAATAGACCTAAATTCAAGGATAGATTTTTCTTAAAGTCACCGCCTCTATAACTTAAATTAACAGAGTTGGTGTTTGCCAATTGATATGTTTCGTCTTGCCAATCTGTACTGACCCCCGTAGATTCATTGAATGGAATGGAATAATCTTCAAGCTCTGGATAATTTTCTAGTGTGAGTTCTTGAGAACCATCAAATGCACCGCCATCCCTGTCTGGATTAGTAATTTGCTGATAAACTTGATTCAAAGCACGTTGATTCATGTAGGCTTCAAATCCAGGGCCGTCTAAAAGATTTATTTTTTTTCTTACTGAGGTTAAATAGCTATCTACTGTTAATGTAATTTTATCCTTGCCATTATTCCTGTTTGCAGACTTCGAAGTGATGAGGATTACTCCGTTCGCACCTCTTGCGCCATAGACGGCAGTGGCAGCTGCGTCTTTCAGAACTTCAATTTTTTCAATATCATTTGGATTGATAAAGCTCATTGAGCTTTGTGTTCCTCCAGAATTTCCATTACCTTGGGCATCGGAAATTGGACTGATCGGAATACCATCCAATACATAAAGGGGTTGTGTTCCTCCAAGAATCGAATTTGTTCCCCGAATAGATACACCTACTCCACCACCAGGTTCTGCGCTTTCTGTAACAACTATACCAGCAACTTGTCCTTGTAAAAGATTCTCTAGAGAAGCTCCTCGGTTTTGCTCTAATTGTTCCGCTTTAATTTGCGTGATAGACCCCGAAAGGTCTTTTTTGCTGACATCAAAATAGCCAACGCTTACAAGGACTTCATCCAATTGATTTATATCGTCCTCTAGTCTTATAGTAATAGGAGAAGACAAAACGAGAACTTCTTGAGTTTTCATACCCAAAAACGAGGCAACTATAGTGTCGCCAATTTTAGTGTTAATTTCGAAATTACCATCAAAATCACTTGTTACTCCTTTCGCAGTTCCCTTGATTAATATAGTTGCTCCAGGAAGCGGCTCTTGAGATTTTGCCTCAACTATATTTCCCTTAAGTGAAATATTTTGTGCAATAATTATTGATGGCAAAAAAATTAGTATTAAAAGTGTTTTTGATATCATATTAGTTAGTTAATGTATTGGCAATTTTTAAAAAAAATTAAACCCTGAAGTTTAAATATTATTCAATAAGGTTAATTAATTGATAATATTAGAGTGCTTTGCTCAATCTCCCTAAACTATGTTCTACTTTGTTTTATAAAACTAAGCCTCCTCACTGTATTGTTTCGGAGTTTTACCATAGAACTTTTTGAATTGTGTGCTAAAGTACTTTGGGTCGTTAAACCCAGACTCGTAAGCAATTTCATTGACCCGTTTAGACTTATTCTTTTTAAGTAATTCTGAAGCATGGTTTAATTTAATTCTAATAACTAAATCTACAGGAGACATGTTAGTTAATCCTTTTAATTTTCGAAACAGATTGGACCTACTAAGCCCTGTTTCTTCAGAGATTATATCAATAGAAAAATTACTATTTGTTATATTATTTTTTATGATTTCAACAACATTAGATAAGAAATTTTCATCTGGAGATTTATCCTTGGAATTTAGTTTTGAGCTTGATGTTGAAGTTGAAATCTTATAAAGTTCTTTTCTTGATTTAATAAGATTCTCAACCATGACACTTAATATTTTCATATTAAATGGTTTTTCCAAATAAGCATCAGCTCCTATTTCAATTCCTTGAATTTTGTTATCAATATCGCCCAAAGCAGATATCATTATAACGGGTATGTGACTCGTTTGAAAATTTGTTTTAATAATTTTACAAAATTCCTTGCCCCCCATAACAGGCATCATTACATCTGTTATGATTAAATCTAGGTTTTTAGCTAAACATATCAACAATGCCTCTTTCCCGTTTGGTGCATCTATTACCTCATATTTTTTTTCTAACCCCCTTTTAATAGTCAGCCTTAAATCTTTATTGTCTTCAACGAGCAAAATTCGATAATTTGAATTGGTATTGGTCTTAATAACGGAATCAAAATCGACTACCTCTGACTCATCTATTAATAATTGCTGTTCTTTATAATGTTCACTTCCTTTTAGAAGAGTCACCGTAAAAGTTGAACCTACATTTACTTTGCTTTTTAATTGAATTTGACCTCCATGCAATTCAACAATTTTTTTAGAGATCATCAAACCAACACCAGAACCTAAAATATCTTTTTTATTAATATTAGTTCCTCTTGTGAATCGTGAAAAAATGAGTTTTTGTTCTTTTTCAGGAATTCCAAATCCATTATCTATAAAATCTATAATAACATTTTTTTGATGGACCGAAGCTTTAATTTCAATTTCACCTCCTTCATCAGTGTATTTAACTGCATTCGATATTAAGTTGTAGAAAATTCGAGACATTTTATTCTCATCAAACCATAAATAGGTAGTTGGAATAGAAATTGAAATATCGATTGATTTGTCCTGGATTAACGGCTCCACTTCAGCAACAATTCTATGTATTATTTTTTTTAAATCGACTTTACTAACTGATAATTTAAGCATTCCTTGATCAGCCTTTTGAAAATCTAGAAGTTGTGTAACATATTCATTTAAATTTTGTGTATTTCTATGTATAAGTTCAATAGTGTTTTTGTACTTATTTTTATCAGAAAGCTGAGAAACCAATAGCTGAATCAAAGTTACTGGAGTTCTAATGTCATGAGCAACTTCAGTAAAAAATTTGATTTTATTGTCGTTAAACTTTTTTTCAACTCTAGATTTTCGTATCTGATTAAAAAGGTAAACAAACACAAAACCTAATATTGTATACACTAAAAATGCCCAATTGCTAAGCCAGAATGGTTTTTTGATAATAATCTCTAGGGTGAAAATATCTGGAGATAGCACACCCTCCACATTAGTGACTTTTGTTTCAAGGAAATATTTGCCTGGCGGTAATTTTGAGTAGACCGCCTTTTCACCAGTTTTGGATATAATCGGGCGTTCATCATAGCCCTTGAGCTGCCAAGAAAACTCTTGTTTCTTAGACCCTTGCATTGTTGGAGTTTCAAAATCAAAACTGAGTGAATTTTGGTCGTAATTCAGTTCGATTTTGTCTAAATAATTTATGTTTTTAGCAATCATTGTAGAGTCTGGCACCACACCATTGACAAGAAAATTGGAGACATAAATTTTTATATTTTCTTTCTCGAATGCTATTTTTTTTGGATCGAAGACAGTTGCTCCCTTAGGACCACCAAATGCTAACCTACCATCGTAAGAGTTTGTAGAAGCACCAAAGCCAAAAGTTTCTATATTCAATCCATCAGCATTATCATATTTCCTGATCAATCCTTTCGCAATATCCAACTTCCACAAGCCTAAATAAGTTCCTAACCACAAATCATTTTGTGAAACTTTTTGAATTGAAAATACAGTTCCAGTTTCAAAATTTAACTCTTCGTTGATTAAATTGAATTTTTCTGATTCTAGATTGTACTTGAAAAGCCCCCTATTGTTCCCAATCCAAATACATTTGTTGTATTTATCGTAAAGTAAAGAGTATATCTGATCGATGTTTTTAAACGTTTCACTTTTAAGTTTTCTTGAAGTATTTGAAATTTTATTGATTTCGATAAGCCCACTTGCAGAACCTACATAAAGTAGGTCTTCATTATTGGAAATTATTGTCCTTGCATTACCGGTGTTGTATGAATTGATTAAAGATCCGTTTTTATAATGTTTGACAGGGCTATCTATTCCGCCTATCCAAAAATCACTATTCTCAAAATGGGTTGCATAAATCGCTTTAGATGTATTGTCGTTACCCATCAATGAGAAGCTTTGTGTTTTTCCTGAAATGGGGTCAAACTGTAGTACCCCCTTCCCATAAACACCTAAAATTAGATTATCACCATACTGGTTAATTGTTAACACTGCCTTGTTCTTAAGGCTAGTATTGTCGCTGTAATTTGTCCAGATTCCGTCAGATGAAAGTTTGCTTATCCCTCTTTCTGTTCCAAACCACATATCTCCATTATCATGGAAGTGTATAGATCGGATATTATTATCATTGATGCTGTTTTTTTTATAGGGGATGTAAGAAATATTTGTAAAAGGATTGTTATTTGGGTAAATCAAGTCAATACCAACCTCTCTCAACCCTAACCAATAAACATTAGATTCATCCACAAAAATCTCGTATATACTTTTTTGAGTAATTGATTTAAAGTTGTCGGAGTTGTGTCTAAATTTATTGGTAACTTTAAACTCGGGATTAACAACAAACAAGCCTAATCCTTCTGGGGCGATTAATGCATTATTATTTTTATCAAAAGTTACAGACCTAATAGTGAGACTTTTTAAAATGTGAGCGCGAATTAAGTTGAGTTGATTATTATTTTCAACCACAAAAAGACCTTCCTTATCTGTTCCGGCCCAAATGCGGTTTTTACTATCAAAATCAAAATCAAAAATCTCACTATTTTCAAGTAATGAATTTTGCTTTTCTAAATGACTGCTTTGTTTATCAAATCTAAAAACATTGATTCCCTTAGTAGAAGCAACAAAAACTCGATCGTTGTGAACTTTAATTTTTCTGTTAAATGTAATTTTAGGATATAATACCTTACTTAACTTATTAGATTTAAAATTATACACCAATAAGCCGTATTGAAGACCAATTAGTAAAGTATCCTCATTAATTAACTCGAAACATAAAAAATTTAGACTTTTTAAATTAATTATATTTTTGAAACTATCTTGTACATATTGATACTGAAATAACTCCCCTTTCGAACTCAACACCAAAAGTGTTCCACTTTTGCTTATAATATCTACAACACCATTGCTTAAAAATTGATTGTAATTTTTAAATTTATACCCAGAATATCTATTTAAACCTTGAGAAGTACCTATCCACACATAACCCAAGGTGTCTTTTTCAATGGCACTAACGGCTCCGCTTTGATTTCCATCGTTAACGCCAAGGTGTTTAATGTGTTGACCCAAAACAAGTTTGGGAAAGAAAATTAACACAAAGCAAACTACAATAGAAAAATAATTTTTCATATAATTGGTTTACATGTGTTAAATTACAGTTTTTTAATTAAATATGCTGATATGGTATTCAAATAAAAATATAGACATAAAAAACTAAAAATTTTTAAAGCTTTCTTTTTGATTTTAGGACTTCTTTAAGCCACCAATCTCTATTTGGGTTGTATCTGTATTGTACTTTCAATTTTGTTGACTCATCACGTAGCCACTGTTCAATTGTATCATAATCCGGCTCATTAATAAGATTTATCATTTCACCTGGGTCATTTTTGAGGTCATACAATTCATCGATATCATTAGCGAGGAATGCATCTACTAATTTATAGCGTTCAGTCCTAACTGCTATTTGACTTGGCCCTGCATACGGCCAATAGCTATCTTGAAAATATTCAAATAAAATGGATTCTCTCCAATTTTGATCATTTTCCCCTTTAAGTAACCCCAACATAGACTCACCCTGCATGTATGCTGGTTTTTCTATTCCAGCTAAATCAAGAATTGTTGGCGCAAGATCTATATTCAAGCATTGCTCTTTTATTTTTGTTTTTTTATTTATTAAATCAGGATAACGAATAAGCATTGGAACACGCATAGAATTTTCATAGGCTAACCGTTTATCCAAAAATGTGTGCTCACCCATAAAATAACCATTATCACTGCTGTATATAATTACTGTATTATCAAGCTCACCCATTTCTTCCAAAACTTTTATGACCTTGCCAAGAGATTCATCAATAGCTGACAAACAACGTAGAAGATCCATATTTCTGTCATAATTTATTGGCCATTCCATCTGAGGCAGTTCTAATGGTATAGGCAGATTCTTTCTCCAATCAAATCCAAAAGTCTTTTTTCGCTGCCATTCAGGCTTACCTTTGAACGTCTCTTTATGGGTATCATGAGGAGGTGTTGGTAATTGCTCCTCGGGGTACAAATCAGAATGTCTAGGAGCGGGCAAGTGAGGTTGATGAACAGCTTTATGCCATAAATTTAGACTAAAAGGTTTGTTTTCATCCCTTTGTTCCTTTAACCAACTGATCGCCTTTTCAGTAAGGATATCAGTAATATACCCTTGTTCTTTATACTCTTTCCCATTTTCATTAACCTGTGGATCAAAATATTCTCCTTGCCCAATAAAACTAAACCAATAATCAAACCCTGGCCTGATGTGGTCTTCACCTTTTAAATGAGCCATATGTATTTTGCCAACATGAGCCGTTTCGTATCCCGCGTTTTGCAAATGACTCGAGTAAGGTTCGAATTCATCCCATTTTGGGTCAACATGGCGATTGTTTTGATTGACTCCATGGATGTGAGGATAAGTTCCTGTCAAGAAGCTAGCCCTAGATGGAGAACATATAGACTGAGTGACGAAAAAATTCTCAAGATTGGCACCCTCTTCGTTAAGCCAATCTATATTTGGCGTTTTAAGAAATGGATAACGTCCAGAATACCCTACTGCATCAAATGGCTGGTCATCTACTAAAACAAACAAGAAATTAGGTTTTTTTGTTTTATAAGTTTGATTTTTTTGAGCATTCGATACTGTATAAAAAAACAGAACTGAAATTAAAATAATTAATCGTTTTGATCTCATTTATTAGCAAATTTATGACTTGCAAATTTGTATTGAAGAATATACTAAAGAGTTTTCTTTTAGGTCAAAACAATTGAAAAATTGGTCACAACCTTTTGTGGCATTAAAACAAAATAGATGAATGTTATTATTGGCTCAATTCCGATTTTATTGAAGGAAATCTCAAACATAAAAAAGGAGAACCAATTCCAGTGCATCGATTCTCCGATTTAGTGACCCAAACTTATAAAAGTTCAACCCTTTTGAGTAGTCTTTATTGTTTACTACTTATAATTTTTAATGAAAAATCCTTAATTAATTCATAACCACCCCTTTCTGCTAATAATTTTACAAATCGATTATTTTTTTCCATTTTATCATAGAGCATAAGATGATCCGCTGTATCTTTTCCTGTCAATCCTACCCAGTGAGTTGCTCCATTTGGCATACCAATGTCATAAGTTCCATACCCTACTACACGATCTTTAAACTCACTTTTAAATTCATCTACAATTTTATCATGAGCAACTTTAAATGCAGTTGGGTCTTCAGGGATAATATCCCATATATGAACTTCTGGATTAGTTTCTAAGTTGCCTTCTTTCCAACTCATCATTCTTCCTGAATATGAAACGCCCCAATCTTCAATATAATTGCCCATTTTAGCCCAAAACACAGCATTTTTATCTGAGGCCCAGAACTCATCTGCAATCATTTTTTCACCAAGAGTATATAAAAACACCAATCGATGTGTCATACCATTACTGTCACCTCCAGTAAATCTTTCAAGAACAATTGCACCTTTGTTCATTTCAACATCCTCAAAAACCTCTTCAAAAGCTTCTTTAATGTCTTTTTGTGTAAACGGTTTTACTTTTACTTCTATAGCAGAAAATGCCATAGTTTGCGCATTCATCCATTGAGTTGAAAAACAAATCAATAGTAGAATCATAAACATTTTTTTCATTGTCAGTTAATTTTAAATTCTGATAAATTTGCAAAATAAACTTGCAAAACAAAATCAATAATTAAAATTTAAACATTAATCAATACGCTAAAAGAAATAAATTTTGGTGGATAAATAAATTGTTAAGATTTGCATCCTTGGAGTTTAAATCTTTTAAAAATATCGAGGAAGCATTCACTTTTTAACTTTTCAGCAAACTTTTTTAATAAAATTATCCAAAAAAAAAATTATTCTTGGGAATAAATCTGTGACCCAAACTTACGAATATTGGAACTTTATAATATGCTTAAAAAATTATTTAGCTTTAAACTGTTTGATAAATAAAGAACTGGTAAAAAGGTCTGTTGATGTATCAGATTTACCAGCAGGGATATATATCATTGTAGTGGATAATCAACATTGTAAATTTTTAAAAAAATAAACTCTGAGATATTGAATTAGTTTTTCTATCTTGAAATGGATAATTTAATTTGATTAATATGCGATTTATAAAGTTTGGATGTTTGGTTTTATTGGCCCTTTCAATCACAGGATCAAAACCGTCTAAATCCAGTTCAAAACTAAATGTATTGTTTATTGTTGCTGATGATCTTAATTGTGCATTGGGGGCTTACGGCGACCCGCTGGCCATTACGCCTAATCTGGACAAATTAGCCCAAAAGGGTCTTGTATTTAACAATGCCCATGTTCAATATCCGCTTTGTGGTCCATCTAGGGTTTCTTTTATGACCGGAATGTATCCCGACCAAACAAAATCTAAGGTTTTGAGGTTGTATGTACGTCAGACCATTCCCGATGTTGTTACCCTGGGGCAAAAATTTAGAATGGAAAATTACCATTCCATAAGAGTGGGTAAAATTTACCATTACCACAATCCTAGAGATATTGGAACCGCTGGCCATGACGATTCTTTTACTTGGGATCAGACGGTCAATCCTTATGGACGTGATAAGGTTGAAGAATATAAACTTAAGAAGGTAAAGCCAGATTTTGATGGGGCAACTTTAAGTTGGCTGGAGTCTGATGGTGCAGATGAAGAACAAACAGACGGTATCGGAGCTTCCGCAACCATCGATTTTTTAGATACTTTTGCAAAAAGTAAAGAAAATTTCTTTTTGGCCTTCGGATTGTACCGTCCACATGTGCCATTTGTAGCCCCTAAAAAGTATTTTGATCTTTATGATATCAATGATTTTAGTGTTACAGAAACATCAGATGAATACCTTAAAACGATCCCAAAGCCTGCCGCAGCTTCACTCAGAGCCAGAAAAGAACAAATAGACTTAGACCCAGCTTTATCAGTGACAATTAAACATGCCTATTATGCAACAACAAGTTTTATGGATGCACAAATTGGTCGGGTTTTGGATAAACTTAAGGAAACAGGACTTGACAAAAACACCATTGTTGTATTTACATCCGATCACGGCTATCATTTAGGTGAACATGGGCATTGGCAAAAACAAACCCTCTTTCAAGACGCTACTCGTGTTCCTTTGATATTTGCTGGACCTGGCGTTAAAAAAACAAAAAAATCTGTTGGTGCACCAGTTGAACTTGTAGATATTTATCCAACGCTTATGGATATGGTCGAAATGAAAATACCATCATTTGTCAGTGGTGTAAGTTTGACGCCATTTTTTGATAATCCAGACAGCTCTGTTCGCTCATCTGCTTTTACTGAGCTACAAGTAAATAGAGGGAATATTAAAGCTCAAGGTTATGGGATTCAAACGACTCGTTATCGCCTCAACCAATGGGAATTTAATGGACGTACTGAGTATGAATTGTACGATCATAAAAACGATCCTGAAGAATTAAAAAATTTAGCTGATTTAAGTTCTTATAATGTTATTAAAGACTCTCTTTCCATTATTTTGAATCAAAGAATTGTAGCCGCTAAAATACGTCCTACAGGTTTAGGCCGACAAATTAACAATGCACGCCCATGGAATGAGCCCAAAAGATTTTTCCCAAAACCCAAATAATGCCATACTTAAAATAATATAAATGAGATTTAAAATAAAAACAAAATCTTCAAAATTTAGTGTTTCCATCCGGGTTGGGTTACGACAAGTCAAATGACCGAGTTCGAACCCCAAAAGTGAACGCTATTTTTGGCTCAACACCAATATTATCGAAGGAAATTTCAAATATTAAAAAAGGAGAACCAATTCCAGTGCATCAATTCTCCAGTTTAGTGACCTCGGCAGGATTCAAACCTGCAACCTCTTGAGCCGTAATCAAGTGCACTATTCAGTTATGCTACGAGGCCTTAATAGGGCTGCAAATATAACTTAATAATTTTTTACGCAAAAGAATTTTGGTTCAAATTCAAAAAACTTAAATTTGTTTCAATAAAGTGCTTTAGCTATGAAAATTGAACAAATCTATACCAAATGCCTTGCTCAAGGTGCCTACTATATCGAATCTAATGGAGAAGCAGCTGTTATTGACCCTCTAAGAGAACCCCAACCCTATATTAATAGAGCTTTAAATAGTGGTGTAAAAATCAAATATATTTTTGAAACTCATATTCATGCAGATTTTGTTTCAGGCCATGTCGATTTAGCTAAAAAAACTGGGGCAACTATCGTATTTGGACCCAACACAAAAACGACTTTTAATTGCTATAACGCTGCGGATAACGAAGAATTTAAAATTGGTAATATCACCATAAAAGCTCTACATACACCAGGACATACACTAGAGTCTGTCACCTATTTGTTGATTGATGAGAATAGTAAAAATCATGCAATTTTCACAGGCGACACCCTTTTTCTAGGTGATGTTGGACGTCCAGATTTGGCCATAAAGTCAGAGTTAACTGAAAAAGATTTGGCAGGTATGTTATTTGACTCTTTACGCTCTAAAATTATGAACTTAGAGGATGATGTTATTGTTTATCCTGCACATGGAGCGGGCTCAGCTTGTGGCAAAAACTTAAGTAAAGAAACTGTTGGAACCATTGGAGAACAAAAACAAACAAACTATGCCCTAAGATCTGAAATGAGCAAAGAAGAATTTGTAAAAGAAGTGCTTGATGGCATAAGCCCACCACCACAATATTTTGCTAAAAATGCACTTCTAAATAAGTCAGGATATCCCGATTTAGATCAAGTGTTAGTTTCAGGAAATATACCTCTTGCCATAGATGTATTTGAAGAGCTTGAAAACGACAACAAAACGCTCGTATTGGATGTAAGAACGCAACAAGAATTTGTTGAAAATCATATTCCAGGATCAATTTTTATTGGGCTGAACGGCGGGTTTGCACCTTGGGTTGGTGCACTTATTGCAAATATTACTCAGCCCATACTATTGGTTGTTCCCGAAAGAAAATCAGAAGAAGCAGTCACTCGTCTTGCTCGGGTTGGATATGATAACACTCTTGGATATCTTGATGGTGGTATTGAGTCATGGATTAATGCTGGAAAAAGAACAGATCAAATTACTTCTATCTCTGCAAATGAGTTTGAACAACACACAAAAAATAAACCTGTTCATGTTTTGGACGTCAGAAAAGATGGTGAATACCGCTCAATGCATCTCAAAGGCGAAACTGTTCAGCATTTTGCATTAGATTATATCAATACCCAACTTGATCAAATTAATTCGGACCAAAAATACTATATTCATTGTGCAGGCGGCTACAGATCTGTAATTGCTGCATCTATTCTGAAAAGAAATGGTTTTCACAATATTGTTGATATTGCTGGAGGATTTACTGCATTGAAAAAAACAGCCTTAGAAGTCAGCAACTACGTTTGTCCATCAACTTTATAAGCTATAGTAACTTAAATAATTTCAGCACTTAAGCCCGCTTGTAAAAGTTTTGAGCAACGAGGTTCTAGATCATCATAAGCCCCCGTCTTAACTGTGCATTTCCCCTTATAATGCACTAAAATTGAACATTGTTCTGCTTGTTCAAAAGTGTGGTTACAAACATCAACCAAAGTCTCAATAACATGGTCGAATGTATTAACATCATCATTAAATAAAACAATCTCATTAATTGGAGCTTGGTCTTCGATTGTTTGAACATCCTTTTGTAATTGCTCTTTATTTGCCATCAATTTTTTTAAATTTTAGGGCTACCCACTTATTTCGTAAAATTTGACCTTCCAAAACTAAGCTATGCATTGTACAAAGCTCCTGAATGGCTGGGATATCCTTTTCGTAAAATCCACTTAAAAATAATAAACCATTTGGATTTAAGCAAGCAACATATTGAGGAATATCGTTCAAAAGAATATTCCTATTAATATTTGCTATGATTACATCGAATACTTTAGTATCCAAAAGCTGAGCGTCTCCTTTAGAAACTGTAATATTTTGACACGAATTTCGCGAACAATTTTCAACACTGTTCAAATAACACCATTCATCAATATCAATAGCTTCAATAAGCGTTGCTCCTCTTTTTTCGGCTAAAATGGCCAAAACTCCGGTCCCACAGCCCATGTCTAAAACAGACTTGTTTGTAAAATCTGTAGCCAAAATATGCTGAATCATCATATGAGTTGTTTCGTGATGTCCCGTGCCAAAGCTCATCTTTGGTTCAATAACAATGTCATACTCAACACTTGGTTTGGAATGAAAAGGAGCGCGAACAGAGCAACGGTGGTCCACTAAAATAGGATGAAAATTTTCTTCCCATTTAGCATTCCAATTAACTTGCTCAATCTCTTCAGAAGTGTAATTTATTGTAAATGTATTGTTATTCAATATTTGGATGTCATCCAGAATACTTGGATAATAGTCCTCTTTTTGAATGTAAGCGGTAACTCCATTTGAATGTTCAACAAAACTCTCGAATCCTGCATAACCCAACTCAGCAATAAGAATTTCAACACCAGGATTCGAGGGAGTTACATCAAAGTTATATCCAACATATATGGATGCTTTCATTACGTTAAAATGAATTCACTATAGCACTAAAATGTTCTGCATCTAGTGCTGCACCGCCTATAAGCCCACCATCAACGTCAGGCTTTGAAAAAATTTCTTTTGCATTTGCGGACTTTACGCTACCTCCGTAAAGAATAGAAACTGCATCAGCTAAAGCAGGGGTGTACTGATCGGCTAATGTTTTTCTAATGAATGCGTGCATGTCTTGTGCTTGCTCTGGGGAAGCGGTTTCTCCTGTACCAATAGCCCAAACAGGCTCATAAGCCAAAACTATATGATCCCAAGCTGAGGCGGACAAATGGAATAATGCATTTTTTATTTGGCTCGCAACAACTTCATTCTCTTTTTTGGCTTTTCGATCGGCTAGCTCTTCTCCAAAACAAAAAATGATACGCATGCCGTGAGCAAGTGCAGTGTCAACTTTTTTGGCAAGCATCTCATCGGTTTCATTGAAATAAGCGCGGCGTTCACTATGGCCCAAAATAACCGTTTTAACCCCAATGCTGGTGAGCATACTTGCACTAACCTCACCGGTATAGGCGCCGTTTTCTGCAAAATGCATATTTTGGGCTGCAACCGAAATAGGGCTTCCTTTTAACGTATTTTTAGCTGCCAATAAATTAGTAAATGGCGGAGCTATTATGACATCGGTTGTCGAATGGTGATGTTGTTCTAAAAGTTTTGAAACTAATATTTCAGAATCGACATAATCCTTATTCATTTTCCAATTTCCGGCGACAATTTGTTTTCTCATTTTAAGTGTTTTCTTAGGTTTTTATCTTTAGTTTTTATGGCTTTGTATACCACTATTTTTCCACTGGCATCAACAATCATATAGCGTGGTATCCAGTCTAAGTCTAAAAAAGTTCCCATAGGTCCTTTCCAGCCCGATTGCATAAAGTAATGATCTCCTTTTAACTTGTGCTTTTGTATACCCTTTTTCCAAGCACTCAAAGATTTGTCTAATGATAAATGAACATAGGCCATTTCAGGGAATTCATTTTGCAATTCCTTAAATTTTGGTATCGCTTTTAAGCAATCCTTACACCATGATGCCCAGACATCTACAAAAATGGTTTTACCCTTGTGCTTCTCTAAAACCGTACTGAAGGACACCCGCTCACCGCTTAGGCTTATAAATTCATCGTTAAGTGCAGCTTCTGAAAAAGAGGTGAGAGATTCAGACTGACAGTTTAGTAAGGTACTACCAAGTAAAAAGGTAAAAAATAGTTTTCTCATTTAATTTAATTTGATTTTAGGGTCCAAATAAGCGTAGATAATATCAACAACAATATTTAGAAGTACAAAAATAGTGGCAATTATTAAAACAGCACCCATAATTACTGGTAAATCTAATGTATTTAGTGCATTTACGATTTCTTTACCTATACCATTCCATCCAAAAATGTATTCTACAAAAACAGCGCCAGCCAACAAGGAGGCAAACCAGCCTGAAATTGCAGTGATAACAGGGCTCATCGCGTTCTTGAGTGCATGCTTAAATAACACCTGCTTTTCGCTCAAACCTTTGGCACGTGCTGTTTTAATATACTCTTGATTAAACACTTCCAATAACGAATTTCGCATCAATTGAGAAACAACAGCCAAGGGACGGACCCCCAAAACAAGGGCAGGAAGGATTAAGTTTTGTAACTGAAGGTGTACGCGCTCACCAAAATCATCAAGTTCATAAAGGTTTCCTGTCATTTCTAATCCAGTAAATTCATGCCATAGAAAGCCAAACAGCCAAGCAAAGATAATAGCACTGAAAAATGAAGGTAAACTCATCCCAAGTGTACTGACCACTAAAATTAGTTTATCGACCCAATGGTCTTTATACAAGGCCGAGAGTATACCCAAAAATATTCCCAAAATCAAGGCAATAAAAATAGACGAGCTAGCCAAAACAAAGGTATTGGGCAACGTATCCCTCAGAATTTGTGAAACACTCATACCTTGTCGTGTGAATGATGTTCGCAAATACGGAAATTTCAAAACAAGTTGATTGTTTGGTGTTCCAATAAGGTTTACATGCTTGTACTTATTAGAAGAAAGTTGGGTGTAATGATCTTTGTTATTGGAATGCAAAGAAACAGGAGATAAATCGTTCAAATAATAAAGATATTGGGTAAATATTGGTTGATCAAACCCATATTTTTTTTGTACAATTTTCAATTGCTCTTCATCTTCATTTTGGCCAAGCATCATGCGCGCAGGGTCACCTGGTAAAACATTAAACAAATAAAATATAACAGATACGACACCAAAAAGCGTGATGAAAGTATAAATTGCTTTTTTTGCTATATATCTGCCCAAAATTTATAATTGTAAATCATCGATGTCATTCCAATGCACCTTTTGTTGTACTGTGCCGCTTTTTAGTTGCAATAGCCCAGGATTAGAGCGTACTACGGTCTTCAATGCTTTTTCATCGCAAATGTAAAACTCGAAATCAAGGTCATACAGCGTTGTGATTCTACTTTTTACTTCCTCTCCAGAAGCACTTAAACCAATAACAGTATATCCCTTTGTAAGGGCAAGATCAGATACAGATTTTAATTTTTGAAGCCCCTGTTGATTTGCAGTTTCCAGATTGTAGCAAACAATCATTAGCAAGCGTTCTTGATTAAGAAAATAATTGGTAAAGTCGTCCTGATCTGATTCAATAGAAAAATCTAAAATTGAGGGCTGAAAACCCTCTTCTATAATCTCAGTTTCTACACCCACATAGGTTCCGTCTACAGCTGGGTAAGACCCGTCGGTTACAAACGTTTGTTGCGTACCATTGACATCAAAAGTCCAAGTAAACTCTTGGACTGCTTTAGGTGCATTAGGTGGAGTACTCATGTTTTCAATCAAATTAGCTCCAATTTTGTACGCCCTAAAATCAATACTTGGTAAATGCATCAAAACATGATAGCCAAATGCCAAACTCAAAACTAAACTGAGCGTTGCAATGATGTTGGTCATGAAAGAATTGAAAATCGGTTTAATATATTTACGTCCATAAAAGATAATCAGTATAAGAACCAGTAAAACTACGTCCTTTGTAAAACTTTCCCATGGGGTTAATTTCAAAGCATCGCCAAAACATCCACAATCTTTGACTTTGTCAAAATACGCAGAATAAAAAGTCAAAAACGTAAAGAAAACAATCATTGACAAAAGACTCCAAAGTGTGAATTTGGGTTTATAGCCAATCAACAGAAACACACCCAACACAACTTCAAAAACAACAACAAATACTGAAATAGCGAGCGCATAAGGCTCAAAAAAAGGTAAATTTAACACATCCGCACTAAAATATTCCTGAAGCTTATAGGAAAACCCAAGTGGGTCGTTGAGTTTTATAAACCCCGAAATAACAAATAGTATCCCTACAAAGATTCTTGAAATAGGGGTTAATATTTTCATTGGTTGTTGTTTAAGTGAATAAGTGCAAAAATGGCATAATTGATAATATCTTGATAGTTAGCATCGATTCCTTCACTAACTAATGTTTGACCAGCATTATCTTCAATCTGTTTTACCCGCAACAATTTCTGTAAAATCAAGTCTGTTAGTGAACTCACTCGCATATCACGCCAAGCCTCGCCGTAGTCGTGGTTTTTATCCATCATAAGTTGCTTTGTTTGAGCCACTTTCGAATTGTAATCAGACATTGTCTCTTCAAAAGATAAGTCTGGTTGTTCGACTACGCCGCGTTCGATTTGAATCAATGCCATTACACAATAATTTATAATGCCGATAAATTCGCTAGAGGCACCCTCCTTTACCCGCTGGGTTTTATTTTGTTGCAATCCACGAATCCGTTGTGCTTTTATAAAAATCTGATCCGTCAGTGAAGGTAATCTTAAAATACGCCAAGCACAACCGTAGTCTTTCATTTTCTTGGAAAACAAATCTCTACAGCTTGAGACAATTGCATCATATTCTTTTGATGTATTTTGCATAAAATGGATTGAATTTTGCGTAAATTTCGCTTAAAATTTTCAAACCATCAAAATTTATGGTTTAAACTTTAGACTAGCCATGAAATCTAAAAACAAGAATATAAATTTAAGCATTAACTGTAATGGAAAACTGGTAGACCTTAACACACCAAAGGTAATGGGCGTATTGAACATTACACCTGATTCTTTTTATGATGGAGGTCGATACAAAGATGCTAAGAGTATATTAAATCAGACTGAAAAACTCATTTCAGAAGGAGCTACCTTTCTTGATATTGGCGCTTATAGTTCGCGGCCAGGTGCTGATTTTATATCTGAAAATGAGGAGCTAAAACGGATTGTGCCTGTAGTTGAGTTAATCCAAAAAAAAAATCCTGATGTTTTGATTTCTATAGACAGTTTTCGTGCAAAAGTGATTCGCGAATGTGTCAGTGCTGGTGCAGTCATATCGAACGACATTTCTGCTGGAAAACTTGACCCAGATATGATTAAAACCGTTGGGGAATTGGGCGTTCCGTACATCATGATGCATATGAGAGGCACTCCACAAACCATGAAGAACCACACAACATACCAACATCTAATAAATGAGATCTATGCCTATTTCTCAAAACAAATCGAGCTTGCGCGACAACACAACATTACAGATATTATTATCGATCCAGGGTTTGGTTTCGCAAAAACATTAGCTCAAAATTATGAACTGCTCAATCAAATGGAATTCTTCAAAAATTTGAACTGTCCTATTCTAACTGGCGTTTCAAGAAAATCAATGATTTATAAAGTCCTTGGCTGTACAGCTGAAGAAGCCCTTAACGGCACCACTGCCCTTAACATGGTGGCACTTATGAATAGCGCATGCATTCTTCGAGTTCATGATGTAAAAGAAGCCGTGGAGTGCATCAAACTGTTCAATCAACTCTAATGGTTTTACATTAAAATTGTATCTTTATTAAAATTTTATTTTCGTGGATATTCTCAAAGACCTTTTAAACTTTAACATCCTTGATACCGTAGACATCATTCTTGTTGCCCTTTTGCTTTACTACGTATACAAGTTGATTCGAGGCACAGTAGCCATCAATATCTTTATTGGAATTGTGATTTTTTATTTATTCTTCTTGCTTGTTGATGCGCTTGAAATGCATATGCTCACAAGAATATTAGGCGGATTTATGAGTGTTGGAATTATTGCACTAATCGTTGTATTTCAACCAGAAATACGAAAATTTTTATTAATGATTGGTTCTACAAATTTTGGAAAGAAAAGTGGCGTTTTGGGTCGTTTTAAATTCTTGGCAAATACTGTAAACGAAAATACAACAGATACAGAGGCGATTATCGATGCTTGTGTAAAAATGGGGAGCAGTAAAACTGGGGCCCTAATCGTACTTGAACGCAACAATAATTTGGACTTCCTTATTGAAACTGGAGATGAAATGAACATCAAAGTTACCCAACCTATTCTAGAAAGCATCTTTTTCAAAAACAGCCCGCTTCATGACGGTGCTATCATCATAGCAAACAATATCATAAAAGCCACTCGAGTTATTTTGCCTGTAACCAACAAAAAAAGCATCCCCTCGCGCTTCGGACTGAGACACAAAGCAGCTATTGGAATAACCGAAAAAACAGATGCTATTGCTCTTGTGGTAAGTGAGGAATCAGGGCAAGTCTCCTATGTTAATAACGGTGAGTTTGTATTGTTTAATGACACTCAAGAACTCAAAGAGAAAATTAAAGCAGACCTAACTTAATTCTGCTTGATTTAAAAACTGAGCCTCGTACAATCCTCGATAAATACCATCCTGATTTTTTAAAAGAGATTTATGTGTGCCAAACTCTACAATTTCGCCTGCATCCATAACAATGATCTTATCTGCTTTCTGGATTGTAGCCAATCGATGGGCAATTACAATAGAGGTTCTGCCTTTGGTGATTTTTTTTGTTGCATCCTGAATCAATTGTTCTGAATAAGAATCGATTGAGGCAGTGGCTTCGTCTAGTATTAAAAGTTTGGGGTTTATGATATATGCTCTTAAAAAGGAAATCAGTTGCCTTTGTCCAGAAGATAGCATGGCCCCTCGTTCTTTTACGTTATACTGATACCCCCCCGGTAGAGAACTGATAAAATCATGAATACCAATTTGTTTTGCAGCGGCCTTGACATCAACCAAACTGTGTTTTGGATCTCCCAAAGTAATGTTTTGAAAAATAGTGTCCGCGAACAAAAAGACATCTTGAAGCACAACTGCAACATTTTTGCGTAGAGATTTCAATGAAAATGTTTTAATGTCTTTACCATCAAAGCGAATAGCTCCAGAACTGATATCATAAAATCGATTCAAAAGATTAATAATGGTTGTTTTCCCAGCTCCAGTTGAACCAACCAATGCAATGGTCTGACCAGGCTCAACCTGAAATGAAATATTCTTCAAAACAGGCTCGTTTGCCACATACGAAAAACTTACTTTATCAAATTCAATTTCCCCTTTGAAATTGGTAAGTTTTTCGGTACCGAAATCTTCAATATTAGATTGTGTATCTAATACTTTAAACACACGATCAGCAGCAACCATACCCATTTGTAAGGTATTGAATTTATTTGCGATTTGATGTAATGGCCGAAACATCATAGGGACCATCATGATAAAAGCAGCCAAATCCCCTACAGTGGCTGTTTGTTCAAAAATTACATTTAGCCCACCTAGCCAAATAATAGTTCCCAATGTAATGGAAGATAAAAGTTCGGCAATTGGAAAAAATACTGAATTATACCAAACGGTCTTAATCCATCCCTTTTTATGCCGCTCGTTTATTTCTTTAAACCTTTGAAATTCTATTGCTTCACGTGCAAACAATTGAACTATTTTCATGCCTGTTAAGCGTTCCTGTACAAAAGAATTTAAGTTAGAAACCTCATTTCTAACATCTTCAAAGGCCTTTTTCATATACTTTTGAAAAATTTTAGTCGCAATGAGTACAATTGGAAGTGTACAGAAAACAATAATGCTCAAATGCCAATTCATATAAGCCATAACAGAACCAACGACCAACATTTTGAGAACATCACTGAAAATCATGAACAGGCCTTCACCAAATATGTCGGCGATTCGCTCCATGTCGGTTACTGTCCTTGTAAGTAAAACTCCAACAGAGGAATTGTCGAAATATTTCATCTTGAAGCCCAAAATCTTGTTGAATAATTTGATTCTAATATCACGAACAACAGATTGACCAAGCCAACTTGCATAATAAATGAAAAACAAATTGCAGACAACCTCTAAAAAAAGCAAAATAAGCATCCAAACAATATATTTCAGAAAGCCGGCTTGCTGTTGTTGCTCAATGTTCTGATCCATGGCTAACTGCAAAACCTTTGGCCGTAGAGCTCCAAAAACAGCCAACCCAATAACAGTAATTAATGCAAAAAAGAAAATCCCATAATAGCGCTTAGTATACCCCAAAAGACGGCCAAAGAGCTGTGCATCAAAAGCTATATTTTTATTTTTTTCAGCCATCATAAACTGAATCAGGGTAAACTATTTCACTTAAATACAAGCCCTTTGCAGGAGCCGAAGCTCCTGCATTAGAGCGATCTTTGGACTGTATAATCTTATGCAGATCGGATAGCGATATTTTATGATTACCAACATCAAGCAATGTTCCTACAATAGCGCGAACCATATTTCTCAAAAATCGATCAGCGCTAATTTTAAAAATCAACTCAGATTCATTCTTAGTCCAGTGGGCTTCGTAAATCGTACAAATGTGTGTTTTAACATCTGAATGTGCTCTCGAGAAACACTTGAAATCAGAATAATCCAACAATATGTTTGAAGCCTTGTTCATAAGGTTAAGGTCTAAATTTTTGGTATAATAAAAGGCCGTAGCAAAGCTAAATACATCTTTCGATGTCGCTATTTTATAATAATAAGTGCGTTGTGTAGCATCGAATCGCGCATGAGCATCAGCTTTAACTGATCTAATGTTGTGGACCGCTATGGTTTTAGGTAAAAAAGAATTCAATTTATAAACCAAGTCAACAGCATCAATAACTAGATCATAGTCAAAATGAGCAACCATCTTAGTGGCATGTACTCCAGTATCGGTTCGTCCAGCCCCCATTGTGTTTACTGGAATCTTGAGTAAAACCGTAAGTGCATTATCCAAAACGGACTGCACAGTTACGGCATTGGGTTGTACCTGCCAACCATGATAATCGGTTCCATTATAAGAGAATTCTATGAAATATCTCACGCTAATTTGATACTTTTGTTGCTGAAAAAACAAAGATAAGACTTTGAAGTGGAATCCCTTTGTTTTTAATCAATCCATGAAAAAAATATTACTCTTATCGGACACCCATGGATATATTGGGGAGGAAATCATAAAATATGTTCATCAGGCAGATGAAGTGTGGCACGCTGGGGATATTGGAGACTTAAAAGTAACCGATGCGCTCAAAAAAATAAAACCTCTTCGGGCTGTATATGGTAATATTGACAATAATCAAGCACGTTTAGAATTTCCACTCCATCAAAAATTCACCTTAGAGGGCGTTAAGGTTTGGATTACGCACATCGGTGGGTATCCAAATCGATATGCAAAAAAAGTTCGTGAAGATATTTATAAGCACACACCAGATTTATTCATTTCTGGCCATTCGCATATTCTAAAAGTGATGCAAGACAAAAAACTAAAGTTATTGCACATGAATCCAGGTGCTGTTGGCATACATGGCTTTCATAAGATGCGTACCATGTTGCGCTTTGAAATTTCTGATGGAACTATTCAAAACTTGGAAGTCATAGAATTTAAACGAAGTGCACAAAAAAACCCTGAATAAATCAAGGTTTTTTCTCGCACTAATATTACTAAGATAATAGGCTTATCTCAATCGGTCTACAGATTTTACGAGCGCTTCATCCTTTTTAATGGCTTTATTGGCTAAAACCAATAATACGATAGAAATAACAGGAAGAAACAACCCAATACCTTTCTCAGCATTTTCTAATGCTCCAGGTAAGTTAAGTAGTCGATATACAAACAATCCTAGTAAAATTAAGTTTAATATGATATTAAGACGGCCAAAAACAAATTGGTTCTGTCTAGATTTGAATGAAAAAACAGCTATAATAGACAACAAAGCAGAAGCTAAAAACAGGCATAAATAAACATTTTCGTCTTTTGCATAGAGTGAACTGTCTGAAATAGTCCAAAGGGGAACCAAAAAAGAAAGCACTCCTGTAGCTACAGCAGACAACAAAAGATATAAAGTTTGTATTCTTTGAAGCATAATTCTCTTTAAGGATGTCAAATGTAGCAGTTTCTTTTTTATTATTTTAAATATATTTTTAAAAATATTGTTGTATAATTGCAGTGTACAAATAATAAAGCATTCTTTCGCTTTTATTTATTTTCATTTTATCAATAACTATTTCATTTTATAATCATCTTCACACCTCTCTGCTTCAAAGCGGAACATATTCAATTTAATTATCATAAAACAACCAAAATATAATGTTTGAAATTTCACAATTAAAAGAAAAAAAACTACCTGAATTACAAGGAATTGCAAAGGATTTAAAAGTTGCCAAATTTAGAAGTTTAAAAAAATTAGACTTGATTTATCAAATTTTGGACGTTCAGGCTGCCACGCCGAATGCTGAGCCCAAAGCAGATCAAAATCAACCACAAAAACCAAGACGAGAACGCGTCAATAAACCTGCTCATAATAAGCCAAACAACAACGATCGTACTCAAGACCGCAACTCTAAAAACAACCCCCAAAACAACTCGTCCAACGACAACGCAAAAACCCCAGCTAAAGAACAGCAAAATAAGCCAAAACAGCAAAAACAACAAAAACATAACAACGGACAAAACCATAAAAACAACAACAACCATCAGCGAAAAGAAAATAACGGTAATAAAGACAACAGAAACCGTTATAAAGAACCCGATTTTGAATTTGATGCTATCATTGAGAGCGAAGGCGTTTTGGACGTAATGTCTGATGGCTATGGCTTTTTAAGATCTTCAGACTACAACTACTTATCTTCACCTGATGATATTTATGTTTCACAATCTCAAATTCGCCTATTTGGACTGAAAAATGGAGATACTGTATTGGGGCATGTACGTCCACCAAAAGAAGGTGAAAAATATTTTCCTCTGATCAAGGTGAGCAAAATCAACGGACTAGATCCACAAGTGGTCAGAGACCGTGTAGCTTTTGAACACTTAACACCACTTTTCCCAAAAGAAAAATTCAATATTGCTGAAAAACAAAGCACCATTTCTACACGAATTATGGATTTGTTTTCCCCTATTGGAAAAGGACAACGTGGTATGATTGTATCACAGCCAAAAACAGGTAAAACCATGCTTTTGAAAGATGTAGCGAATGCCATTGCCGCCAACCATCCTGAAGTATACCAAATGATTCTTCTGATTGATGAACGTCCTGAAGAAGTTACCGACATGCAACGTAATGTCCAAGGGGAAGTGATTGCTTCTACTTTTGACAAAGAAGCCCACGAACACGTAAAAATCGCCAATATTGTTTTGGAAAAAGCAAAACGATTAGTAGAATGTGGCTATGATGTAGTGATTCTTCTCGATTCCATTACACGATTGGCCCGTGCCTACAATACGGTACAACCGGCCTCTGGAAAAATATTAAGTGGTGGTGTAGATGCAAATGCCTTGCACAAACCAAAACGCTTTTTTGGTGCAGCTAGGAAAATTGAAAATGGAGGTTCGCTTTCCATTATTGCTACCGCACTGACGGAAACAGGCTCTAAAATGGACGAAGTTATTTTTGAAGAATTTAAAGGAACAGGAAATATGGAGCTGCAGTTGGATCGTAAAATATCGAACCGCCGTATTTTCCCTGCCATTGATTTAACCTCATCAAGCACACGACGAGACGACTTATTACTGGATGAGAAAACCGTACAACGTATGTGGGTAATGCGCAAGTATTTGGCCGACATGAACCCTGTGGAAGCGATGGAATTTATTAATGACCGCTTTAAACAAACCCGAAATAACGAAGAGTTTTTGATTTCCATGAATGGATAATAAAAACCAGAGCATAAAAAAAAGCCTTCCAAAATATGGGAGGCTTTTTTCTTTAAATATCTTGAAGCAATTACAACTGCGCAATATGGCTGGCTAATTTAGATTTCAAATTTGCCGCTTTGTTGTTGTGAATAATGTTTCTCTTAGCTAGCTTGTCAATCATAGAAGCCACAGAAGGAAACGCTTTTTCAGCTTTCTTCTTATTAGTTATTTCACGTAAACTTTTGATCGCATTACGTGTAGTTTTATGCTGATACTTGTTCAGAATACGCTTGGCGTTGTTGCTTCTAATTCTTTTTAATGCTGACTTATGATTTGCCATAATTCTTTAAATATTATACTATTATAAATTGTAGCCCGTAGGGGAATCGAACCCCTCTTACCAGGATGAAAACCTGGCGTCCTAGCCGATAGACGAACGGGCCGTTTTGTTTCGATTTAAATCATTTGTTTTTCAACTTGTTTTAAAATCCAAAACAGCTGCAATATTTCTATTGCGGTTGCAAAAATACAACTATTTTTAAATGCTACAACAATCGCGATTGTTTTTTTAGCTTTTTTTGAAAATTTTAATACGCTTTTGCAAATAAAACACGCCCTTTTGAAGCAGCACCAGAAAACACACATGCTCCAACTTCCTCGATTGAATCATAAGGAATACAACGTATGGTGGCTTTGGTCAATTCCTTGATTTTTTGCTCAGTTTCTGCAGTACCGTCCCAATGTGCTGAAATAAATCCGCCTTTGTCTTCCAAAACCTTTTTAAAATCCTCAAAAGTATCGACTTGCGAAATGTGTGCATCCCTAAAATCAAAAGCTCTTTTGTACAAAGACTGCTGGATTTCTGTGAGTAAATTTTTAATTTCTTTGGACATTCCGTCTAAAGGATAAGTCGTTTTTGAAAGGGTATCACGACGTGCGACTTCTACAGTGCCTTTTTCTAAATCTTTCGGTCCTATAGCAATACGCAAAGGCACACCTTGCAATTCGTGTTGTGCAAATTTAGCACCAGGACGTTGGGTGGTTCTATCATCATATTTCACACTAATATTTTCACTGCGAAGTGTGTTCATAATATCCTGAGCAACAGTGCTTATAGCATCTAACTGCTCCTCACTTTTATAAATGGGTACAATCACCACCTGATAAGGTGCTAAATTTGGTGGAAGCACCAATCCTTGATCGTCGCTATGGGTCATGATAAGTGCACCCATTAGTCGTGTTGAAACACCCCAAGAAGTGGCCCAAACATGATCTTGATCACCTGCGCTGGTCATGAATTTTACATCAAATGCTTTGGCAAAATTTTGCCCAAGAAAATGTGATGTTCCAGCTTGCAGTGCCTTTCCATCTTGCATAAGTGCTTCAATACAATAGGTTTCTTCTGCACCTGCAAAACGTTCGCTCTCTGTTTTTGTTCCTTGGATAACAGGGATGGCCATGAAATTTTGAACAAAATCGGCGTAGACTTGATTCATTTGTTTGGCCTCGTCTAGTGCTTCTTGTTTGGTAGCATGAGCCGTGTGGCCTTCTTGCCATAAAAATTCGGCGGTACGCAAAAACAAGCGGGTACGCATTTCCCAACGCACCACATTGGCCCATTGATTTATAAGAATAGGTAAATCTCTGTAGGATTGAATCCACCCTTTATACGTATTCCAAATCACGGCCTCACTTGTGGGTCTCACCACCAGTTCTTCTTCAAGCTTTGCTTTGGGATCGACACGAAGTTTACCCGGGTTTTCAGGATCATTTTGCAAACGATAATGGGTAACCACAGCACACTCTTTAGCAAAACCTTCAGCATTTTTTTCTTCGGCTTCAAACAAACTTTTGGGAACAAATAATGGAAAGTATGCATTCTGATGGCCAGTTTCTTTAAACATGCGGTCGAGTTCGGCTTGCATTTTTTCCCAAATCGCATAGCCATAAGGTTTAATGACCATACAACCTCGAACGGCTGAATTTTCTGCTAAGTCGGCTTTAACAACCAATTCGTTGTACCATTTGGAGTAATCTTCAGCTCTTTTTGTAAGGTTTTTAGGCATATTGTTGTAATTTGGCACAACTATTGTGTTGTAAATAAATGTATTAATTTTTACACAAAACTAAGTATTTTTAAAACGTCCAACAATTTAAATTACATCGTCATGAAATTTACAACAATACTGCAACCACTCAAATCTGCTTTTTTAGCCTTAATCGGGTTCACCTTTTTTGCCTCTTGTGGTTCTTACCAGTATGTTGGAATGTCTGAAGATGGAATTTATGGCACTTCCGAAAGTGCACCCAAGGAAGTTGTTTACAAAGATGATAATTCCAATAGTACGCATGAGAACAGTTATTATAGCGACTACTTCAAAGGCAAAGCAAATGAATACAACAGCGACGAAGCTGAAGTTTTTACAGATATTGACAGCTATAGTGGGACCTATGACGACAGTACTCTGAACTCAGATGAAGACGCTTATGCAGGTTGGGGACAAAATAACGACTCACAACTTGTTATCAATATACAAACAAGACCTTCATTTTGGGGTTTTGGATGGGGGCGCCCGTTCTACAACCCATGGGGTTGGAACAATTTTGGATGGAACGGTGGATGGAATAATTGGGGCTATGTCAATTATGGTTTTTGGGACCCTTTTTTCTACAACTCTTGGAATACACCTTTTCTGGGCTATGGACATGGACCATATTTTTACTATGGGCCCTACAGAAGCAGAAATGTAGCTTATATCAATGGATACAGAAACTCGAGAAATAGAACCTCGAGCTACCGAACAACTAGCTTAGCCAACCGCAGTGCCTTGAGCACTGTTTCAAGAACGCGTTCAAATGCAAGGCGAAATACATCAAGCAATACAAGTAGAACATACAAAACTAACCGCCCCACAAGAACTTCTTCTAGAACAACGACGACAAAAACACGATCTGTTCGAAACAGCGATGGTACAATAACCACAACGCGCGAAACAAGAACAAGCTCACCTAGTAGAACAAGAAGTGCTAAAACAACAACACCAACCACAAGAACAACAAGAACAACAAGAACAACACGTTCCCGCTCAACCTACAGCCCTGCTAGATCATCAACAAGATCAAGTGGCGGTTCAAGATCAAGAGGAGGAGGATCAACCACACGCAAAAGAAATTAACCTACATCTAACTAAGATATTAAAGCATTTAAATGAAAACACTACTTATTTCTTTTTTTGGCCTAATCTCATTTGGCTGTATTCATGCGCAAGATTTGACTGATGCCCTCAGATACTCTAGTGGCGAAACTCAGGGCACTGCTCGATTTAAGGCCCTTAGTGGAGCATTTGGTGCATTGGGAGGCGATCTTTCTGGGGTAAGCCTTAACCCCGCTGGTGCAGCCATTTTCAGCAGAAGCCAAGGCGCTTTGTCTGTGGCCAATAATTCTGTTTCTAATGATACCGAGTTCGGAGGCTCATTAAACAACCGAACTAATAACAATTTTGATTTACATCAAATTGGAGCTGCCTTTGTTTTTGAAAATAATAACTCAATGTGGAATAAATTTGTTGTGAGCTTGTTCTATGAACAACTACAAGACTACAATGCACGTTTTTTTGCTGCGGGTTCTACAAACAACTCTATAGCTAGTTATTTTTTACAAAATGCTAATGGGTTGAATTTAGAAAATATTAGTGCATTACCAGGTGAAAGCATAACTGATGCATATGGAGCTATTGGATCAAGTTTTGGATACCGTCACCAACAAGCATTTTTAGGGTATGACAGTTTTATCCTTGAACCCGTTTCTGGCGATGATGATAATACTGCCTATACCTCAAATATTGCTCAGGGAAACTTTAATCAAGAGTACGACCATTTGACTCAGGGATACAATGGGAAATTTTCTGCAAATTTGGCCATGCAGTACAATAAATCTATATCATTAGGATTGAATATCAATTCTCATTTTATCGATTTTAGAAAAAGTACATATTTGTTTGAAGAAAACACAAACGATGGATCCACAATTAACGAAGTGAATTTTGAAAACGAACTTTACACAACAGGTGAGGGGTTTTCTTTACAACTTGGTACCATTGTTAAATTAACCGACGATATCCGTATTGGGCTAAGTTACGCCACTCCAACTTGGCTTACCCTTCGTGAGGAAACCACTCAATATTTATCGACATTTGACGATGAGGCTAGTCAAGGGTATGTAGTAAATCCATCTATTGTTAATATATTTCCTGAGTACAATTTAAAAACACCGGGGAAACTTATTGGTAGTATCGCTTATATCTTAGGCAAATCAGGTTTTATTAGTTTTGATTACAGCAGAAAAAATTATGCTAATACTAGTTTTGACACCAATGACAATTCCTTAGACAACGCTTTAAATAGTGACATTAACGACACTTTTAGAGCAGCTAACTCATACAAAATCGGGGCTGAATTAAGACAGAAGAACTTTAGCTTTAGAGGAGGCTATCGTTTAGAAGAAAGTCCCTACAAGGATACATCCATAGCAGGAGACTTAAAAGGATTTTCATTGGGATTAGGATATAGCTTTGGAAATTCTAAAGTAGATTTAGCTTATGAAAACATAAAACAAAAAACAATGCAACAACTTTACCAAAACGGTTCACTTGATGCAGCTTCAATCAACAATAAAAACTCCATCGTAACACTTACTTTAAGTTTGGACTTATAATTTGAATTAGTCTATAAAAAAAACCGCGCAATTGCGCGGTTTTTTTTATCTATTATCGCTTCAGACTAAAGTGTGCTCTGAGTTGTTTAGGAACGCCTGTATTTAAATCATTGTATTCCAACATAAACCAATAGTCGGTGGTTGGCATCTGCTGGCCATTGTATGTGCCATCCCATCCTTCACCTGCAGGGGTGATTTGCTTTAAAAGCTTACCATAGCGATCAAATATGTAAATCTTTGAACCTAATTGACTTGAGAGTGCATCTATATTCCACGTATCGTGGTAGCCATCGCCATTGGGTGTGAAATATTTTGGATAATCTACAATATAAATCATCGTTGCTGTTACACCACAACCATTCACATCCCGTACGTAAACCGTATGATCACCGGGGTCTACC
>Ga0102886_1000067_pt1 | contig 38790 bp, 36 predicted proteins | sample Colrivmet1550A02_FD_84499 | JGI IMG/M metagenome (GOLD analysis project Ga0102886, IMG submission 84499) | Estuarine microbial communities from the Columbia River estuary - metaG 1550A-02 | ecosystem: Environmental > Aquatic > Marine > Intertidal zone > Estuary | place: USA: Columbia River... | reverse complement strand
ATCTATTATACTTACAAATGACGGTGGTAACACATGGAATAAAATTCCTTGTGAACAAATCCCTAAAGTGGAAGATGGGGAAGCTGCATTTGCTGCAAGTAATACAAATATTAAAGTTTTGGGCAATACTGTTTGGATTGTTACAGGAGGTATGAAATCTAGAGTTTTTAAATCTATTGATTTAGGAATTACTTGGAATGTTTATGAAACTCCTATTATTCAAGGTTCTAGTTCGGAAGGGATATACTCTATTGATTTTTTTGATGAAAAAAATGGAATTGTTATTGGTGGAGATTATTCTAAGCCTGAGAAAAATTTAAAGAATAAAGCAATTACTTTTGACGGTGGACAAACGTGGGCTTTGGTAGCAGATGGGCAAAACCCAAACTATAAAAGTTGTGTTCAATATGTACCCAATACTGAAGGAAAAGAGATTTTTGCAGTGGGTAAAACAGGGATCTCCTATTCTAATAATGGAGGATTAAATTGGGATGAAGTAAATAGTAGTTCTTATTATTCAATACAGTTTGTAGATAAAAATACTGCTTGGTTAACAGGTAACAACAAAATAGGAAAGTTAATTATTCCATAAAATGAAATTTAAAACTCTTTTACTATTTATAATAGTATTCAATTCATGTTCAAAAAAATCCGAATTTATAAAGGGATTTAATTGCGATGTTGAAACCTTTTCAAACCTAGAGAGAATTGAAGATGTGAAAAATTTATTTTCTGTTTATTATCCAGATCATTGGAAGACTAACTTCTATTATGATACGCATCAATCCTCAATTTTTACCGCAGACACAACGAAACAACTAAAAGAAACTACATTACTAGATATCACACATATTTCTAATAAAATTATTTTTGACGCTAATTTTTTAAAAAAATTTAAATCAAATTTATCTGAACTACAACTCACAGAAATACATGCAAACAAAATAATTTTTAAAGAAAAGCCTTCCTTTTATTCCGAAGCTACAGGGATGAATAATAATTTTAAATATTACGTTTTTAATCTCTTTATAAAGTTAGATGAAAATAATTATATTCACTCTAAAATTGAGGTTTATGGAGATGTGATGAGAGAGGAAAGAATTTGTAAAGGAATCAATTTATTAGAAAAAACAATATTTTAAGATGATAAATAAAGAACATATTACTAAAAGGTTTTTAAGTTATGTAACCATAGATACAGAATCTGATCCTAACAATCCTGCATTTCCAAGCACAGAAAAACAATGGGATTTAGCTAGGTTTTTAGTTAAAGAACTAACAGATATTGGAATGAACGATATAACATTAGATGAAAACTGTTATGTGATGGCAACTTTACCTAGTAATTTAGACTATGAAGTTCCAACAATTGGATTTGTTTCTCATATAGATACTACACCAGATTTTACTGGGGCTAATGTAAATCCACAAATTCATCACCAATATGATGGAAAAGACATTATTCTTAACGAAAAAGAAAATATTGTATTAAGCCCATCTTACTTTGAAGACTTACTTCAATATAAAGGACAAACTATTATTACTACAGACGGTTCCACACTTTTGGGAGCAGATGATAAAGCTGGAGTTACCGAAATTGTTTCTGCAATGGAATATCTAATCAATCATCCTGAAATTAAACATGGTAAAATAAGGATCTGCTTTACTCCTGATGAAGAGGTTGGAAAGGGGGCTCATAAATTTGATGTTGAAAAATTTGGAGCAGAATGGGCGTATACTATGGATGGTAGTCAAATAGGAGAATTAGAATATGAAAATTTTAATGCTGCAGGTGCAAAAGTAACCATAACTGGGAAAATTGTACACCCAGGATATGCAAAGGGTAAAATGATAAATTCTATGACTATTGGAAGTGATTTTGTATCTAGATTACCCATAAATGAAGTCCCTGAATCTACAGAGGGCTATGATGGTTTTTTTCATTTACATCAATTTGAAGGTAAAGTTGAACGAACTCTTTTAAACTTTATCATAAGAGATCATGATCGTAATTTATTTGAAGATAGAAAACAATTTATGTTAGATCTAGTAAATAAAATGAATATTGAACTTGGTATTAATGCAATTGAAATAGATATAATAGACCAATATTTTAATATGAAAGAAAAAATAGTTCCTGTAATGCATATTGTAGATATCGCTGAAGAGGTAATGACCGATATTGGAATCATACCATTAATAAAACCTATTAGAGGGGGTACAGATGGTTCTCAACTCTCTTTTATGGGGCTTCCATGTCCTAATATATTTGCTGGTGGTCATAATTTTCATGGAAGATATGAGTATGTTCCAGTTGAATCTATGATAAAAGCCACTGAGGTAATTATTGGAATTTCAGAAAAAGTAGCACTTAAATTTAAAAATTAGGACAATTCTGAATGACAACCTTTTACCCCTTTGAAAAATGCGTAAAAATATTCAAAATCTTTTTCTTTATTATCTGTAGTTTCGTAGGGTTTTGAAAATTTTATTTGCTTGTGTTCAAAGTCTAAAGTAGCCATAACTATAGGTACATTAGCCCCCTTTGCAATATAATAAAAACCTGTTTTCCAATTTGTTACTTTTTTTCGTGTTCCTTCTGGAGAAATTCCAAGACGAAACTCTTCCTTTTTCTCAAAAATTTGAACAATTGCATCAACCATATTACTATTTTGACTTCTATCTACAGGCGTACCTCCTAAAGCTCTGAATATAAATCCAAAAGGGCCTTTAAACAAAGAGTTTTTACCAATAAAATTTACTTTTTCACCAGAATAATTTCTAGCTAAAATAGCAATTGGAAAGTCTTTCCAGCTTGTATGCGGTGCAGCTATCACAACATATTTTTTTAAATGTTTAGGAAAGTCTCCTATTAATTTCCATCCTAAAATTTGTGTGAATATAAATTTTGATAATTTTTGCATCTTCAAATTTAAAAGTCATAAATTTAAGGACTTATTTTTAAATGATGATGGATTTACTTATTTACTTGATTATAACATTAACTAGTGTTTTTATTGGTTTATTTTTAGGGAAAAATTTAGTCAAATTGAAGTTTAAGAGTAAACATGCTGCTCTTAATGAAAGAAATAATTTTTTAAATCAAAGTTTAAACGATGCTAATGATGATTTAAAAAGTACGCAACTTGAAAAAGAAGACTTAATAGCTTCTAAAACTCGGTTAGCTACAGAGCTAAAAAATTCTGAACAAAGAATAGCTAAAAATAAAGAGGAATTGAATACAATTCAAGAAAAATTCACCAAAGAATTTGAAAACTTAGCTAATAAAATTTTAGAGGAAAAATCAACCAAGTTTACTGAACAAAATAAACTAAACATAACTTCAATATTAAATCCTTTAAAAGAAAAAATAGAAGGTTTTGAAAAAAAGGTCTCAGAATCTCAAAAAGAAAGTGTTGGAATGCACTCTGCATTAAAGGAGCAGCTCAATAATTTAAAGGATTTAAATTTACAAATGAGTAAAGAGGCTATAAATTTAACGAAAGCCTTAAAAGGAGACAGTAAAGCCCAAGGTGATTGGGGAGAAACACAATTAGAAATTCTTCTAGAAAAAGCAAATCTTGCAAAAGATATTCATTTTACTACTCAAGGTGGTTATAGAGATGAAGATGGGAGATTAAAAAAACCTGATTTTATCATAAATTTACCTGACAAACGTCACCTTATTGTAGATTCTAAAGTTTCTTTAACCAACTATGAAGCTTATTTTAATGCTGATGATGAAGAACAACAGAAATTTCACCTTAAAAAGCATATTGAGAGTATTCGTAAACACATCAGGGAGTTAAGTGAAAAAAAATATGAATCTTTATATGAAATTAATGCTCCAGACTATGTTTTGATGTTTGTACCTATAGAACCTGCATATTTATTAGCTTTAAATAATAATAATTCATTGTATTTGGAAGCCTTAGATAAAAATGTTGTTATGGTATCTACTTCTACACTTCTTGCAACTCTAAGCACAGTTTCATCAATGTGGAGACAAGAAAATCAGAAGAATAACGTTCTAGAAATTGCTAATCAAGCAGGAAGGTTATACGACCAATTTGTAAATTTAACAGATGATTTAATTAAAGTGGGTACTCAACTTAAAACCGTACAAGGTAGTTATGACACCTCTATGAAAAAACTAACAGGTAAAGGAAACCTTGTAAAAAAAGTAGAAAAAATTAGAGAGTTGGGCGCAAAGACTACTAAAATAATGAATAAAAATTTATTAGACAGAGCTTCAGAAGGTTAGTCTATAATTAATTTCAGGACCTCATTTTTAGTTTCAGAACTAAATCTTCCAATATAAACTCCTTTTTGATATTGACTTAAATTAATTTGATCATTGTTTTTTAAATCAATTTTTTTAGTGATTAACCTCCCTGAAATATCAAAAACTTGTAAACTTACTATTTCCTGATTTGCAACTGATATTTTAAAAATTCCATTAGCACTCGGATTAGGATATATACTAAATGTAGTGTCTTTTAGGTTATTTACACTACTCAATACACCACTTCCTTCTTTAATAGTTATGGCTTGATTTGCAGCTATATTATTAATAATTTCTGATTCTCCTGTTGCTGTCCAAGTAACTTTAACATAATCAACCTCGGTTGCATTAGCTAATCCAAAAAACTCATAAAATGAATTTTGAGATAAGTACCCCTCACCTGCTAATGTGTATCTATATTGTGATTGACCACCAATATTTATTTCTATGGTATTTCCAATTCCATCTCTGTTAGAAATAACGCCCTCTAGTTTAACTTTCAACCAATTATTTTCGTTGACTGTTTTATTTGACCATAAAAAATTTGGCTCAATATCATTACCTACTATAATATCTGGTTTTCCATCATTATCAATATCACCTATGGCATTTGTATAACTTTTTCTGGTGTCTTCTTGAAAGCCAATATTTTCTGGAATAATAAATGTTTCATTATTTTGTTGGTGATAAAAAGCAGAGGATAAAAATGAACCAACACTTCCATCAAAGTCACTACTAACATACAAATCTAAAAGCCCATCTAGGTCTGCATCTAAAAAAACTGCACCCCAACCAACACTGTTAAAAGTGGTTGCTGTAGCTTCTGCAACATTTGTAAAAGTACCATCACCATTATTTCTTAATAATTCATTGCCTTCTGGTGTATTTGTAATGTAAATATCAAACCATCCGTCATTATTATAATCTCCAATTGTAGTTGTCATAGCGTTAATACCTATACCTGCACCACTATATTCAGAAACGTCATCAAAGGTTCCATCTCCGTTATTTTTGTATAAAATATTAAGATTATCAGGTTTATCGTTAGAAATATAAATATCTTGAAAACCATCTTTATTATAGTCGAAAATAATACTGCAAAATGATAGATGACTACTCATAGATAGTCCAGCTGAATCTGTTATGTCTATGAAAGTTCCCTCATCATTTCTGTATAAATAATTTCGTTGATCATCAGCTTCTCCATCTCTATTTGAGATAAATGCATCTAAATCACCATCGTTATCCATATCTGCAAAAGAAACACCATAAGTAAATAAATCTGTTTCAAAGAATCCAATAGATGAGGAAACATCTGTAAAATTCATATCACCATCATTTTTGTAAAATTTATTTACGCCTTCAAATCCTGTGACAAAAAAATCTTGATCACCATCATTATCATAGTCAATCCAAATTACTTGTTTTGTCTTAAAAGTATTTGAGATTCCATTTAGTGTTATTGAACTAAAGTTTCCATCATTATTTTTTAAAAAGTAAATTTCAGTACCCTCTTCAGTAGCAAAGGTTAAATCATCCCAACCATCATTATCAAAATCTGCAAAAGAAACTCCACCTCCCCAAGTAGATGATCCATAACTATAAGCTGTACCTATATCGTCTGCAACATCTTCAAAAGATATTTGGGCGCTTGTTATATTTACAAAGAAAAGAAAAGCAAAAAAAAATATTTTATTCATCTAAACTAAGTTAATGATATTATTCTTTGAATAAAGGTCTATGACTCATTAAATTGTGTACTTTATCTTTTACTGAATTCAAGATGCCTTCATTTTCTGAGTTATTAATAACTTCATCAATTAAATTAACAATTACAATCATTTCATCTTCCTTTAAACCCCTTGTTGTTATGGCAGGAGTTCCAATTCTTATCCCAGAAGTAACAAAAGGAGACTTATCATCAAAAGGCACCATATTTTTATTAACTGTAATTTCTGCCTTTCCTAGAGCTGCCTCAGCTTCTTTACCCGTAATGTTTTTATTTCTAAGATCAATTAACATCACATGATTGTCTGTTCCGCCTGATATTAAATCATACCCTTTAGCAACAAAAGCTTTTGCCATTGCTGCAGCATTCTTCTTTACTTGAATCTGATAATGTAAAAATTCATCAGTTAGCGCTTCAGAAAAAGCAATTGCTTTAGCAGCTATAATATGTTCTAAAGGCCCTCCTTGATTTCCAGGGAAAACACCGCCGTTAAGAAGCGCAGACATTTTTTTTAATTTTCCGTTTTTTAATTTTAAACCAAAAGGATTATCAAAATCTTTACCCATTAAAATCAAGCCACCTCTTGGACCTCTTAGTGTTTTATGTGTAGTTGTGGTTACTACATGACAATGAGGTAATGGATCATTTAAAATTCCCTTTGCAATCATTCCTGATGGATGGGAAATATCAGCCAACAATAATGCATTTACACTATCTGCTATTTCTCTGAAACGTTTAAAATCTATATCTCTAGAATAAGCTGAAGCTCCAGCAATAATTAGTTTTGGTTGCACCTTTAGTGCAATTTCTTGGATAGTATCATAATTTAAAATACCTGTTTCTTTATCAACTCCGTAAAAATGAGGCTTATAAAGTTTACCTGAAAAATTAACAGGTGATCCGTGAGTTAAATGACCACCATGTGATAAATCAAATCCTAAAATAGCATCACCTGGTTGTATACAAGCGTGAAAAACAGCTGTATTAGCTTGTGAACCAGAATGAGGTTGAACATTTGCATATTCAGCACCATACAATTCTTTTGCTCTATCTATAGCTAACTGCTCAACAATATCTACAATTTCACATCCACCATAATACCTTTTGTTAGGGTATCCTTCTGCATACTTATTTGTTAAAACAGAGCCAGCAGCTTCCATTACCTGATCACTAACAAAATTCTCTGAAGCTATTAATTCTAAGCCATTCAATTGTCTGTTTTTTTCAGCTTTTATTAATTCAAAAATTTCTGTATCTCGTTGCATTGTTAAAATTTAATTAAGAAACTCAAATGTACTTAAAAAACGTTTTTAAGATGATAACTTTCCTTTATATTTGAACAAACTTTATTAACAATTTTTAATGAAAATAACAGCCAACAACCCAAAAAGAAAATCTTGGTTACAAGTTTATGATAATTCTGATTTTCCAATTCAAAATATTCCTTTTGGAGTATTTATCACAAAGGATGATATTATAACAATTGGAAGCAGAATTGGTGATTTTGCGATTGATTTAGGAGCAGTTCACCAACTAGGATATTTTGATGAAATCCCACTTACGGATGATATTTTCTTACAAGATAATTTGAATGATTTTATAGCCGATGGTAGAAAAACATGGAGATTAGTAAGAAATAAAATTGCTGATATATTTGATGTTACCAATGGTACTTTAAGAGATAACCCCACACATAAAGATAAAATTATTTTCAGGATGGATGAAGTAGAAATGTTATTGCCAGTAAGTATTGGTGATTATACAGATTTCTATGCGAGTAAGGAACATGCTACAAATGTTGGAAGTTTATTTAGAGACCCTGAAAATGCCTTATTACCTAACTGGCTTCATATTCCAATCGGTTATCATGGACGAAGTTCTTCTATAATCCCTTCAGGAACAAAAATAAAAAGACCTTTCGGACAAACAAGACCATCAGAAGGGTCAAATACACCAGGATTTGGACCTTCTAAATTATTGGATTTTGAATTGGAAATGGCTTTTATTACTACTGCTTCAAATAACCTAGGAGAGAGAATTCCTGTCGAAGAAGCTGAAGAATATATTTTTGGTTTGGTTCAGTTTAATGATTGGTCTGCAAGAGATATTCAAGCTTGGGAATATGTTCCATTAGGGCCATTTTTAGGAAAAAGTTTTGCATCAACAATTTCACCTTGGATAGTAACTTTAGATGCCCTTGAACCCTTTAGAGTTGAAAATCCAAAACAAGATTTTGAGCCACTTCCATATCTTCAAAATGAAGGAAAAGGAAGTTTTGACATAAACCTTCAAGTCGGAATTCAACCTGATGGTGAAAAAGAAACTATTATCGCTAATTCAAACTTTAAATATATGTATTGGACTATGGCACAACAATTGGCTCATCACACAGTCAATGGATGTCCAGTTAATGCAGGTGATATGATGGGAAGTGGAACAATATCAGGCCCTACCAAAGACAGCTATGGGTCAATGTTAGAACTTACGTGGAAAGGTCAACATCCAATTAAACTAAATGATGGATCAGAGAGAAAGTTTATTAACGATTTTGATACTGTTATAATGAGAGCACATTGTAAAAATGATAATATTAGAATTGGTTTTGGAGAATGTATAGGGCAAATCATACCTGCAAAATAAATCTTTGAATTTATGTCAAACAAAAAAAGCTTTCTGTATTGAAAGCTTTTTTTATTTAGGTATGTTTATTCCTCAACAGGAGGGTGACCATGAATCTTTTCAAAATCTTCATCAAAATTTGCTCTCAAATAAGCCTTTAGTTTTTTGCGATAATCCTCTTTTAACCAAGTAATAAAGTTATGTGTACTTTTGGATATACATTTAGAGTATCTATTAATACGATCATCTATTTCTTCACCTAACAACTTCACTAGAGCTAAAGAATCATATACATCTTCACTGTTTTCTATACATATTTTAGCATGGTGCATAATAGACCTTTCAAGAACTTTTTTTGAGGACTCGCCTGCTCTAATGGTACTTAAATATTCCTTTTTTATGTCAAAATAAAGTTCAGTAGACTTAGAAAACTCTTTTTTAATCTCTACAGGGAGTTCAAATCTAAATGTACCTTCTATTTCTTCATCAGATAAAATTGCATCTAAATAATAATCTGGTGCTCTGAACATTCTTTGCCAATCTAAATCTGCACCCCAGGCTCCAAATCTATGGAAGTTATTCCCTAAATCTATGACGTTAAAAGTTGTTTTGTTGTCTAATATTCTAGAACCACGACCAATCATCTGATAATATAAAGTTAAAGATTTGGTCGCTCTATTTAAAATAATAGACTCTATAGTTGGTTCATCAAAACCAGTTGTTAAAATACTGACAGATGTTATGATTGCATTTGGTGTTTTTTTAAACCATCTTAGAATAAAATCACGCTCTTTTTTTGTATTTGTATTATCTAGGTGTGCTATTGGATATCCAGCTCTTTTAAATGCGTGAAAAACCTGTATGGAGGTATGGATACCATTATTAAAAATTAATGTCTTCTTTCCCTTAGATGTCTCCTCATAAGCACTCACAAGTTTTGATAGCATATCAACATTTGTATAAAGATCCTCTGAAGACTTCACGGTGTAATCTCCATTAGCTCCAACTTCAAGAGATGTTAAACCAACATTATAAGAATACATATTTGCACTTGCTAAGTAATGATTTTCTATTAAATGCTCTATTGTTTCTCCTACATATAACTCTTTATAGTTTTCATACATAGGGAGTTTTATATTAGAACTTAGCGGAGTGGCTGTGACACCTAGAATAAAAGATTCATCAAAAAATTTAAAAATCTTGGTAAATGAATTATAGTGAGCTTCATCTACTATAACAAGACCTATATCAGAAATATCTAACTTATCATCAGTTAATCTATTTTTTAAGGTTTCTACCATAGCTACAAAACAATGATAATTGTCTTGATCATCTAAATTGGCTGTACTATTTATAATTTTATTGGGAACTCCAAATTCACCAAGCATGTTTGAAGTTTGTTTGCTTAATTCAATTCTGTGAGTTAGTACTAAAACTTTTTTATTATACTTTGAAATATACCGTCTTACTATTTCTGAAAAAATAACAGTTTTCCCTCCTCCAGTAGGTAATTGATATAATAAATGGTAGTCATTAGCAGCATTATCAAACCGCTGAAATATTTCTTCGATGGCAATTTTTTGATACTTATAAAGTTCTTTTCCTGAAGTATTTTTTACTGTGGTTATTTTGGACAAAATTTAGATAATTTTATTGAAAAATTTATTAAAGATATTTATTGATGTTTACTGAGGTAATATCATAATGTGAGGCATCTTTTACAGCTACCTCATTTCTAATAATTAATAATTGAGGTGATTGATGCTCTACTTTAAAGCTATGCCCTACTTCGTCTGAAATAGTTCTGAAACTAAGCAGGTCTAGGTAAAATACTTTTACATTACTTTTTGAAATTTCAAATAAGCTTTCAAAACGTTTTTTTACAATGCTGCTAATACCACATCGGGTTGAATGCTTAAAAATAAGAATAGTTTCAGATTTAGATAACTCCTTGATCATTTTTATTTGATCTAAAGAATTAAAGGGTATCCAATTAACAAAAGTTTCTACTTCTACTTTCTGCTTACTTCCCAAAATTCTATTAAATAACCCCATTGAAATAATTGTTTCACAAAAATACAATCTAAATATTAAAAAATAGTAATCAAAGTAGTATTAATACATGAATAAAAAAGAACATTTTTAAACAATAAAATTGTAGAAAATATTTAGGCTTAATTCTATTATTATTATATTTAGATTATCTTAAAAAATTCAAATAATGAAAAAACAAATTCTAACTTTTATCTTTTGCACCCTAAGTTTAATTTCCTTTGCCCAAGAGGTCACTACGTATTATTTCATTCGTCATGCCGAAAAATTAAGAATAGATAAAACAGATAAAAATCCAAATTTAAACTTCAATGGATACAAAAGAGCCGAGGCTTGGAGAAATGTATTTTCAAATATACCATTTGATGCTATATATTCAACAGATTACAATAGAACTAAATTAACAGCTAAACCAATAGCCAACAGTAAAAATTTACCCATTTTATTGTACAATCCAAAAACGATGTATTCTGAAGCTTTTCAAAATAATACAAAAGGGAAAACTGTACTTGTCGTTGGACATAGCAACACAACTAATGTATTTGTAAATAAAATTTTAGGCATTGAAAAATATGATGAAATTAATGACAATAATAATTCAAATCTTTATATCGTAACTATTTCTAATGGAAAGAGTTCATCTATTTTATTAAAAATTAATTAAATATAATTTTAATATCCTTTAAATTAATTTCAGAAATTTTTTCCAGCTCACCTTTTTCGAAAATTTTATCTAAATTTTCAAGTTTAATATTAGAATTTTTTGGTTTATAATTATCATAATCTACAAAACTAATTCCGGCAATAATATGTTCTTTACGAACCTCTCTAAAACGCATGCCACCACCGTTTGTATGAAACAAATAGGCAATATAACCTATTTTAAAATCTCCCTTTCTAATCCAGTAAATAAAAATATCATCGAAATCTACTCCCCCATTCTCTTTTGAAAAAGTGATTTGTATCTTATAATAATTATCTCCTCTAATTTTGGTTTCACCTAACAATTTCTTTTGCACAGCTTTATCATTTAAACCATAAGGTAAAATAGAAAAATAATGAACAGAATTAACAGACTCACTAAATTTAATAGCCATAGAGTCTTGAATTTTTAGAGGTTTAGAGTTTTTAATCCTTTTAAATCCAGAGTTTGATAAAATATCATTAATTGTATCATTATTTTTTGTAAAAACTCTACTTAATTCAAACATTCCATTATTTCTTACAGCAAAATAATTTTTATCTCTAAATTTAAAAGTCAATATGGAATTTGCAATTTTATCTACACCAGATACATTTATAGAAGTATCAATAATTTCATGTGCTAAAAGATTATTATCTATTGGTTTACAAGAATACAATAAAATTGAGATGCAACATGAAATTAATAAAGACTTCATAAAATGTTATTTGTTAAATAGTGCTTAAATATATACCTCAAAATTACGGTTATTAAAGCGTACTAAAAATGTATATTTGTGAAGGTTTACATAAAAACTTCTATTTCTGAAAGTAATCAATGGCAATTCAAAGAAAAATAAACATACAAAATAAAAAGGCTCGTTTTGAGTTTGAAATTTTGGATAAATATACTGCTGGTATTCAATTAACTGGTACAGAAATTAAATCAATTCGAGAAAGTAAAGCTAGAATTACAGAAAGTTTTTGTGAATTTAATGATAGAGGAGAACTTTTCATTGTAAACATGTATATAGAAGAGTATTTATATGGACATCATTTTAATCATAAAACCACCAGTGAACGAAGATTATTACTCAATAAAAAAGAATTAAGAAGTCTAAAAAAAGATGTTGAAGCTAAAGGAAATACGATAGTTCCTTTACGTCTTTTTTTAAATGAAAATGGTTGGGCAAAACTTGAAATAGCTTTAGCCAAAGGAAAGAAAATACACGACAAAAGAGAAACCATAAAAAATCGTGATAGTAAACGTGATCTGGCAAGAATAAAAAAAACATTCAATACCTGATTTTTTTGATAAAGGTTTAGTTTATTTATTATTACTTAATTATTATTATCGTTAATCCTATAAAATGCTGCGAGAAAAACTTTCAAATTACAATCTTATTCTAGCTTCAGGTTCTCCTCGAAGACAACATTTCTTCAAAGAATTAGACGTTCCTTTTACCATTGTCATCAAAGAAGTAAATGAAATTTATCCAGATCATTTGAAAGGAGTTCAAATAACAGATTATTTAGCAGATCTAAAATCTAAACGTTTTAATAATTTACAAACTAATGATTTATTGATAACATCTGATACTATTGTTTGGTTTGAAGAAAAAGCAATTGGAAAACCAATAAATAAAAATGATGCATTTAATATGCTAAAAAAAATGTCTGGAAAAGAACATGATGTTTATACATCAGTAAGTATAAAAGGAAAAACTTTTCAAAAGATATTTAATGATAAAACTAGTGTAGAGTTTGAAGAATTTACAAATGAAGAAATTAACTATTATCTAACAAAATTTGCTCCATTTGACAAAGCTGGAAGTTATGGAATTCAAGACTGGATAGGGTTAATAGGAGTAAAAAAGATCACAGGAAGCTATTTTAATGTAATGGGTTTACCTGTTCATAAATTATACAAAGAATTGCTAAAAATTGCTCAATAAGGTTTAAATAATAGTTTATTTTTACCTTGTAAATAACAACACAAAGAATGAAAAAATATACATACACAGAAATGAAAGACACTCGCTCTGGTTTTGGTGATGGTTTAACAGAGTTAGGAAAAACAAATCCTAATGTAGTTGCACTATGTGCTGATTTAATAGGGTCATTGAAAATGAATGATTTTAAAGACAATCACCCAGAACGTTTCTTTCAAGTAGGAATAGCGGAAGCTAATATGATGGGTATAGCTGCGGGTTTAACCATAGGAGGCAAAATACCATTTACGGGTACATTTGCTAACTTTTCTACTGGTCGTGTATATGATCAAATACGTCAATCTATAGCCTATTCAGATAAAAATGTAAAAATTTGTGCATCTCATGCCGGATTAACACTTGGGGAAGACGGTGCAACTCATCAAATTTTAGAAGATATTGGTTTAATGAAGATGTTGCCAGGATTGACAGTTATTAACACTTGTGACTACAATCAAACAAAAGCAGCAACTATTGCCATAGCTGAGCATAATGGCCCTGTTTATTTACGTTTTGGTCGCCCAAAAGTGCCGGTATTTATGCCTACAGATCAACCTTTCAAAATTGGTAAAGCCGTCACATTAACCGAGGGTACTGATGTAACCATTGTTGCTACAGGTCATTTAGTTTGGGAATCTTTACAAGCTGCCGAAAAATTAGAAGCTGAAGGAATTAGTACTGAGGTTATTAATATTCATACGATTAAACCTTTAGATGAAGAAGCAATTTTAAAATCTATAGCTAAAACAGGATGTATAGTTACGGCTGAAGAACACAATAAATTTGGAGGTTTAGGAGAAAGTGTTGCGAGATGTTTAGCTCAGAACTGCCCTACTCCACAAGAGTTTGTAGCTGTTAATGATACTTTTGGTGAATCTGCTACACCGGCTCAATTGATGGAAAAATATAATATCAATGATGAAGCAGTTGTTAATGCGGTAAAAAAGGTCTTAAAAAGAAAATAGTTTATTCATGCGTTTTAATTTAAAATAAAAATTATGAAAAAAATAATATTTACTTGTCTTTTATTAATTCTTGTAACTAAAAATTCGCAAGCTCAACTACAATTTGGATTAAAAGGTGGTGTTAATTATAATTCAGACTCCTTTGAAGGTGTTTCAAATGATGTATTAAATGGTGCAAAAACTAAGACTGGAATTCATACAGGATTATGGCTTAGAGCAAAATTACCAGTGATAGGTTTATATATAAGACCAGAATTAGTATATACTGAATTAAATAATAGTGTAAACTATGAGAGCCCATTTGCTGCTCCAAAAACTACTGACTTTAAATTTAGAAAAATAGATGTTCCTGTATTAATTGGAAAGAAGTTTTTAGGTATTGGCAATGTCTTTGCTGGCCCATCTTTTCAATATATCTTATCCTCAGATTTTGAGTTAAATGATTTAAGAGAGGTTTCTACTGAAAGTTTTTCACTGGGTATTCAACTCGGTGCAGGGATAGAATTAGGGCGTTTAGGAATAGATTTAAGATGGGAAAGAGGCCTATCTAAAACTGAAACTGTTTTCGTCGATAATACAATATTTGATAGTAATTTTAATTTCGATAAAAGAGTGAGTCAGATTATTTTTGGAGTTTCTTATCGACTAAGTAAAATCAAAAAAGAATAAAAAAAAAGCTCTTGAATAATCAAGAGCTTTTTTTTTGATAAATATTATATTTAATTAATGTCTGGATTTAAATAATCCGGTAACGTTGGATTATTTGGATCATTAAAATCGTTTGTCGGATCACCATCAGCACCACCTTCGTCTTTTGTTAAAACCCCGTCATTGTCATCATCTGGGTCGGAGAAGTTTGGAAAACCATCACCATCAGTATCGTCATTTCTTGGATCTCCATCTCCATCAGGGTCTTCTAGTATTGATGGAACAGAATCTAAATCGTGATCAGTGTTTTCTATTAGATCATATAATTCTATATAAAACATCAAACTCGAACTTGGAGGAATTCCAGCAGTTCCAAATTTACCATAAGCTAATCCAGAGGGAATGAATAACACACCCTTACCACCATTTTCATAAGTGATTGGACCATTATTGGTAATATTTTCACCACCTTTAAAATTAGTAAAGCCATGAGACCATCCTCTGATCACAGAATTTAAAGTAAGCCATAGTGGATTTACTAAACGTTCATCAAAATCAATTAATTCAACTGTAGAATTAAAATATTGACCTTTATATTTAACTAAAACTGAATCAACTTCGGTTGGATAGCCTTTATCTGGTGTTGGGCTCCCTTCATTTTTTACAAAAACATATAGTTTATAATCAACATCAAAATCTGTTACGTCTTGTGTTAATAACCTAGAATCATTAATAAGTGCAGTAGCACCTGTAATCAGGGGTTGAACTGAATCTATTACATCATTATAATAATGATTTTCTAAAAAAACAAGAATAGAATCATTGTCAATCAATGCTTGTCCTTCATAATCAAAATCATCTACTGGCACTCCAAAAGTATCATCATCACAGGCATAGCCTATGAACAATATTGATAAACATAAAAATAAAAACTTTCTATTAAACATTTAAATAAATTTAGTGCTGCAATTTACCATTTTTATACCTTTGTAGAAAGTGATTATGCTTTTTTTAACTTTTTTATGAGAATAGATAAATATCTTTGGTGTATTCGTATTTTTAAAACAAGAAATATTGCAACTGAATCTTGTAAAAAGGGACAAGTTAAAATTGATGGCACTAATTGTAAACCCTCTAAAGATGTTTATGGTGGTGAAACTATTTCAGTTCGTAAGAATCAAATAAACTATAAGATTGAAATACTTACTATCCCTGAGAGTAGAATTGGTGCCAAATTGGTACAACAATTTTGTAAGGACGTTACTCCAAAAGAAGAGTTTGAAAAATTAGATTTACTTCAATACTCAAAAGATTATTATAGAAAAAGAGGAACAGGAAGACCCACAAAAAAAGACAGAAGAGATATTGATGATTATTATGAATCTCCAGAACAATAAATAAAATGGAACAAACAACTATTATTTTAAATCACATTCAAATTAATCAAAAAATTAAAAGGATTGCTTATCAAATATATGAGGCAAATAGTTCTGAAAAAGAGGTTGTAATTGCTGGCATACAAGGAAATGGTTTTTATTTTTCAACACTATTAGCCAAATCTTTAGATCAGATTTCTTCTTTAAAAATTTCACTTTGTGAGGTATATATTGATAAAAAAAATCCTTTAAACAAAATAACTACAAGTATTAAAACTTCTGATTATGAAAATAAATCTATTGTCTTAGTAGATGACGTTTTAAACTCAGGAACTACTCTAATGTATGGTATAAAGCATTTTCTAGGCGTTCCTTTGAAGCGTTTCAAAACAGCTGTACTTGTTAACAGAAATCATAAGAAATACCCTGTTAAAGCAGATTTTAAAGGAATTTCTTTGTCAACCTCAATTAATGAACATGTAGAGGTTAGTTTTGATAAAAAAAACTCAAAAGCTTTTTTAATGTAGTAAAATTCTAATTTCAGCTACAATGTCGTCTATTCCTTTAGAATTAATTGAAATACGATGTTTTGCTTTTTCATAATATACGCTTCGTTCAAATAAATGTTTAGCTATATATTCAATTAAACTGTCTTTTTTAAGTGAGGCTATTAAGGGTCTCTTGGAGCTGTTGATTTTTAACCTTTCATATATAGTTGTAACAGACCCCTGAAGGTATATGGAATAAACATCGGCTTCTTGAGAAATAATATTAATGTTGTTTGCATAACAGGGAGTTCCTCCACCTAACGATAAAACATAAGAATCATTTTCATTAATAAATTTTTTTAGATAGTTATGTTCAATATTCCTGAAATATATCTCACCTTTTTCTGTGAATATTTCTGATATGGTTTTATTTTCTTTTTTTTCAATATAATCATCTAAATCGGTAAAATTTTGATAAAGTTTTTTTGCTAATTGAGAACCAATTGTAGTTTTACCACTACCCATATATCCTAAAAGAATAATTTTCATACAAACTAAATTTACTTACAAATATCGATAAAAAATAAAGTAAAATAAGTGCTTTTCTGTTTGAATGCGTTTATATTTGCATTCTTTAAATAAAAGATAAGACCTGGTAGCTCAGTTGGTAGAGCATCTCCCTTTTAAGGAGAGGGTCCTGGGTTCGAGCCCCAGCCCGGTCACTAAAGAAAAAGTCTTTATTTTAATAGCGCACGTGGCGGAATTGGTAGACGCGCCAGCTTGAGGGGCTGGTATCCGTTTAGGATGTGGAAGTTCGAATCTTCTCGTGCGCACTTTAATACACTTTTTCACAAAACATTAACCATCCTTATTGTCTTTTAATCATTACTTTTGTTGAATGCATTTTAGAAAATTCCTCATACTATTCTTTTTTTTCCTCTCAATACAAGTTTACTCTCAGACAGATAGTTTAGTTGTTAAGATTCTAAAAGGTCAAGTAATAGACTCTGAAACAAAAAAAGCTTTAAGTGCTTCCCACATACTAAATCTTAATTCAGTTACGGGTACCATTACTAATGATAAAGGATTTTTTGAAATAACAGCCAAAACAAATGATACTGTAATGGTCTCTTATTTGGGACATTCTTCAATAAAGATTAAGGTAACAAATGATTTGTTAAAAGGAAATGAATTATTGATTGCTTTATATGAGAAGTCTGAAGAAATAAAAGAAATTATTATTAGATCCAGTAAATTAATAGGTGTATTAGAGGTAGATGTTAAACAGGTGCCCAAAGATAGATTTACCAGAATTAAAATTAATGGTATTAGGCAAACTTACGAAATTGCTAGACCAAGAGCAGGTGATTTTTCTTCACCAATTGCAGCGTTATTTCAGCCTGTTGATTTCTTATTTAAGTTATTTGGAAAAAAACCTAAACAACTTAAAAAACTTCAAAAAATCAAAAAAGAGGATAATCTTCGTAAGATTATGGCAGGTAAATTTGACCGAGAAGTGATGATGGAGTATTTAGAAATGGATAGAAATGACCTTATGAAGTTAATTTCAGATTGTAACTACTCCGAATATTTTGTCAAAAATGCCAGTGATTTACAAATGATTGAAGCAGTTCTTGATTGTTATGAAATATATAAGGCACTAAAAAATGGTAAAATAGAACGAAGTAGATTGCCTACAAAAAAAAGTAATTAAATATTAAATTGATTTTAATATCAATTAATTTAAAGTCTTTAAATAATAAAAAAAAACCAGCTTGATAGCTGGTTTTTTTTTGTGAAGTGAGTTAAAATTATTGATTTCCTAATATTATAGGCATTCCACTTTTTCCAGAACCAATAATTACTACTTTACTATTAGGTGATTGAGATAATTTAATAGTAGCTTCAATTCCTTTATCCTGTAAAATTTTATCATTTAATGAAGCGCTTAGAATCCTGTTGGCATCTGCCTTACCTTGAGCTTCAATAATTTGCTTTTCTGCTTCTTTTTTAGCAGTTACCAATCTGAACTCGTATTCTAGAGATTCTTGTTCTTGTTTTAACTTACGTTCAATAGCTGTTTTAATTGTTGGAGGAAGTGTTACATCTCTAACTAATACCGAATTTAATTGGATATATTGAGGACCTAATATCTTTTTAGTCTCTTCAAATATCTCTGTTTGTATTGCATCTCTTTTTGTAGAATATAATTGTTCTGGTGTATAACGACCAACAACACTTCTAGTAGCAGATCTAATTGCAGGAATAATTACATCGTCTTCATAGGCTTCACCTCTAGTTTGGTGCAATAAAGCAACTGTAGCTGTTGTAGCTTGGTATAAAACAGAAGCGTCTAATTTAATTTCTAATCCATTTGATGATAATACAGACATCTTTTCTTCAAATAACTCTTGTTGTCTAACATTGTACTTAAAAACCTTGTTCCAAGGCATTACTAGGTTAAAACCTTCATTTAAAGGTGGTACATCAGTTACTACTCCTCCAATCCATTCATATAGAACACCACGTTCTCCTGAACCAATAGTAACTGCAGATTTTGAAATCAATACAATTGATGAAAGAATTATTCCTATTGTGATTAGAGCTCCTTTTGGAAATTTAAATTCAATTTGATTATTTGCCATTTTTTTTATTTTTAATATTTATGCTAATTTACAACTTAATGTTCTGTTTTAAAGCTGTTATATAGAATTATATAATAAAATCAGTAGGTATTTATACTTTACCAATATATTTTCTAATAATCCATTCTATAGATAATAAGGTTACAATAACCAGCATCATCCATGTTTTATTGATAAGATTGCTAGAGATTTGTTTTGATTTCTGTTCAATTTGAAATTGATCATCATTAACTAACTTATCCATAAGTAAATTGTAATTATCTTCAAAATATAACTCACCCTTTGTTTTCTTTGCTAACAGCCCTAATTTGTTACTATTAGCACTTGTAAATTGTTCTTCTACTAAAAAATCATTTACTACAAAATTCCCTTTTTTTGAAATATCTTGTTCATTAACACTCACTGTATATTCATATTTTCCAGAATCTAATGAATTTAAATATAATTGATAAGAAGAATCAGATAATGAGAAAGGAAGAATTTTCTTCTCTTTTGTATTTTTATTTAGGACGGTAAATAATAGTGTTGCTCTATTATCAAATTGAAAGTTTTCATCTATATAAAAAGCACTAATTAATATCTTCGAATTTATATTATATGAAGGCTTGATATCTATATCTAAACGATCTCTTATTTTCTTATTTGAAGCATACTGAACAATGCTCCCTATAAATTTATCAAAATTTATAAAAGAATTTTTCTTTTGAAAACTACTAGATCTCCATTTCCATATACCCTCTCCAAATAAAAATATTTTTTTCTGATTGTTTTCATTGGCTGTAACTAATAAAGGTCTTTGAGATGAATACCCATTAATATTTTGAAATAGTAATGTTTGATGAGGTATCATTATATTTAATTCTCCAAAATAGTCTAATAAGGGTGGGAAATTTTCAAAACCAATATTTTTTTGAGAAAAAGTAAAAAAACTATTGTTAAAAGATGCAGAATAATTCTCTAGCTGATTAATGTTCTTTTTTGTAATCCCTAGAGATTCATTATTGATGAAAGACCAATCTGTTTTGGAACCTGTAATTAACATAAAGGATAATTTATTACTATTTAATTGTTTTAACAATAAATTAAACTTTTCATCAGGTTGATACAGTATAATTAGTTGATAATCATTTATTTGATGTTTTTTACTTTTTATAATTTCTATATTAACTTTTCGTTGTTTGTCACGTTCTATGGCCTTCTTTAAAGCACCTAAATCTGGGTGATAAAAAGAACTTACAATTAGAATTTTAGATTGTTTATTATTAACTTCAACTGAAAAATTCTTATAATTATTTGCTTTATTTTTTTCATTTTCTAAATACTGTATTTTTGATTTATATACGTTTAATCCTTCTTGTGAAGCTTTTATGAAGGTTTTAAGTATTCTAGAATTATTTTTCTCAGTGAATTTAATTATTTTAGTATAAATAATCTTTCCGTTATTTTCTATAGAATATCGGAGTCTTACAGGTTGAACTCCATCATATTGTAAAATTGTTTCAACTGGAAATTTATTATTAATGAAACTATATCTATTTACATTTATTTGTGAAATTTTTACATCTTTATATTTACTGGTATCTCCTATAACTATTGGAAAAACAGGTTCTTTAATTTTGGTATATAAATAATCATTTCCTATGGTTTGATTACCGTCGGAAATTAAAACTATTGGACTATTTCTGTTTTTTTGAATTCTGGTAATTTTTTTTAATGGAATAGATATATCTGTTTGATTATCATTAAAATTAAATGTATCACTCAATTGGAATTTATTTCCAAAAGAATAATAATCAATATTAAATTTTTTATTTAGTTTTTTATCATTTTTTAAACCCTCTAAAATATGATTTATTAGACTGTCTTTTTTAAAGTACTTGATTGATGAAGAATTATCTACAAGAACAGAAAGCTTTGTCTTTTGAGAAAATAACACCTCTTCAGGTATTGAGGGATTTATTAGCAATAACCCAATTAAGAAAAAAACGAATGAACGAATTATTGCTAAAAGTAAGTTTATTTTAGTTGGTTGTTTAACCTTGTAATAGTACAAATAATAACCTAAAAAAATACTTAAAATTAAACCAAGAAGAATCCATATGATTAAATACTTTTCCAAAAAATTAATTTTGTCTGTAAGATATAAAAAAACCTAGACAGCAAATGAGTCTAGGTTATTTTATAAATACATTTTTTATTTATGTTAACATTCCTCCATCTACAGATAAGGTTTGACCAGTAATGTAACTACTCATATTAGAAGCTAAAAATACACAAGCGTTAGCAATGTCTTCTGGACTACCACCTCTTTTTAAAGGAATTGAGTCTCTCCAACTTTGAACAGTAGCTTCATCTAATTTTCCAGTCATTTCAGTTTCTATAAAACCCGGAGCTATGACATTGCTTCGAATATTTCTTGAACCTAATTCTAAGGCAACAGATTTTGAAAATCCAAGTATTCCAGATTTTGAAGCTGCATAATTAGATTGTCCAGCGTTTCCCTTTAAACCAACTACAGAACTCATATTTATAATAGATCCTGAACGTTGCTTCATCATTGGTCTGATAACTGCTTTAGTCATATTAAAAACAGATTTTAAGTTGACATCAATTACTTTATCAAAATCATCTTCAGAGATTCTCATTAATAAGTTATCTTTTGTAATTCCTGCATTATTAACCAACACATCAATACCTCCAAATTCTTTAAGTATTTCTTTAGCTAATTCTTGAGCGGTTTCAAATTCAGCTGCATTTGATTGATATCCTTTAGCTTTAATTCCTAAAGCGTTTAATTCTATTTCTAAGGCATTTGCTGCATCAACAGAAGAACTAAAGGTAAAAGCTACATTAGCTCCTTGTTTTGCGAATTCAACTGCTATTCCACGTCCAATTCCACGAGTAGCACCCGTAATGATTGCTGTCTTATTTTCAAGTAATTTCATAAGTTAATAATAGTTTATATTCAAATATAATTCTTTTTTCAACAAAAAATCCTCGTATTAAATACGAGAATTTTTATCAAAATAGCTTTAGTTCAAGTTATTATTTTAAAACACTAGCAATCATTTCTCCAATTTTAGCAGGTGATTCAACTACATATATGCCGTTTTCTGCTAAAATTTTCATTTTTGCTTGTGCTGTATCATCTGCTCCGCCAACAATAGCCCCTGCATGTCCCATTGTTCTTCCTGCTGGTGCAGTCTGCCCTGCTATAAAACCTACAACAGGTTTTCTATTTCCATCAGCTTTAATCCATTTTGCAGCTTCAGCTTCTAATTGACCACCGATTTCACCAATCATAACAATGGCTTCAGTATCATCATCATTCATCAATAATTCAACAGCTTCTTTTGTTGTTGTTCCAATTATTGGATCTCCTCCAATACCAATTGCTGTTGTAATTCCGTATCCTTGTTTTACAACTTGGTCAGCAGCTTCATAAGTTAATGTTCCAGATTTAGAAACAATTCCAACTTTACCTTTTTTGAAGATAAATCCTGGCATAATACCAACTTTAGCTTCATCTGGAGTAATTACACCTGGACAGTTTGGACCAACTAATGTACAGTCTTTACCATCAATGTATGCTTTTACTTTTACCATATCAGCGGTTGGAATTCCTTCTGTAATACAAATGATTACTTTGATCCCTGCATCTGCAGATTCCATAATCGCATCCGCAGCAAAAGCGGGTGGTACAAAAATGATAGAAGTATCAGCTCCTACTTTCTCTACTGATTCTTTCACAGTATTAAATACAGGCTTTCCAAGATGTTCTTGCCCTCCTTTTCCTGGAGTAACACCTCCTACTACATTTGTTCCATAATCGATCATTTGACCCGCGTGAAATGTCCCTTCACCACCTGTAAAACCTTGAACGATAATTTTTGAATCTTTATTTACTAAAACACTCATGTTATAATTTTATCTGATAATTGTGCAAAAATACTTTATTGTTTGAAGCAAAAAAAGAAAATTATCTTTTCTTTTCTTCCCTAATTAATCTCTTTAAATACGCTAACTCTTTTAACTTTTCTCGTGACTCTGATATAGGTGTTCCAAAATAAGTCTTACCTCCTGGTACTGACTTTGTTACTCCTGTTTGACCTAAAATAACAGCACCTTTTCCGATGGTAATTCCACTGTTAGTTCCAACCTGTCCCCAAAGCGTTACTCCGTCTTCAATAATTACACATCCAGCAATACCCGTTTGTGAGGCTATTAAACACTTTTTTCCAATCTTAGTGTCATGACCAACATGAACCTGATTATCTATTTTTGTTCCATCTCCTATCGTTGTATCTCCTGTTACTCCTCTATCTATTGTACAAGAAGCTCCAATATGAACGTTGTCTTTTACAATTACCCTGCCTCCAGAAGTTAATTGATCGAAGCCCTCTGGTCTATTCTTATAGTAAAATGCATCAGCTCCCAAGACAGTATTTGCATGAAGTACCACATTATCTCCTATTACAGCATTGTCATATATAGTAACATTTGGATGAATCATACAATTTTTTCCTATCGTAACATAATTTCCAATAAAAACATTGGGTTGAATTATACTCCCTTCTCCAATAATAGCGGAAGCCGATATGGATTCTTTTGAACTAATAAAAGGATTGTAATGTTTTGTGATTTTATTAAAATCACGAAATGGGTCGTCAGAAATCAACAGTGATTTTCCTTCTGGACATTCAACTTCTTTATTGATTAAAATAGTTGTTGCGGCAGATTCTAATGCTTTTCCATAATATTTTGGATGATCAACGAAAACAATATCTCCAGTCTCTACAACATGAATTTCATTAATACCTGAAATTTTAAAATCTTGATCACCCACAAATTTTGCATCAATTAATGTTGCTATTTTTTGTAAAGTTTGTACAGTTTTAAATTTCATTCAAAAAAGCTTATACTTTAATTCTTTCCTGATAAGTTCCCTTTGAAGTTTCAACTTTAATTTTATCCCCTTCATTAATAAAAAGAGGAACATTTACAGTAGCTCCAGATTCTACTTTTGCAGGCTTAGTTGCATTTGTAGCTGTATTGCCTTTAACACCAGGTTCTGTATGAATTACTTCTAAAATAACACTGGCAGGCATATCCACAGATAATGGCATATCATCTTCAGAATTAATGACTATAGTTACTGTCTCTCCTTCTTTCATTAAATCTGGAGAATCTAATGTGTTTTTTTGTAATTCAATCTGACTGTAATCCTCATTATTCATAAAATGATAGGTTTCCCCTTCATTATATAAGTATTGAAATTTGTGGGTTTCTACACGAACATCTTCAATTTTTCTTCCTGCTGGAAAAGTATTATCAATCACTTTTCCATTGGTAACACTTTTAAGTTTTGTTCTAACAAAAGCAGGACCTTTTCCAGGTTTTACATGTAAAAATTCTACAATTTTATATATATCGTTATTATACCTTATGCATAATCCGTTTCTGATATCTGATGTTGTTGCCATATTTAATGTGATACTTGTTTAATGTTTAAAATTGTTGTTGTGATACATTTGATTAACCTCCCCAATATCCCTTCATAATACCTCTTTGTGAATTTCTAATAAATAGTAATATTTCATCTCTTTCAGAAGTAGCTTCCATTTCAGCTTCAATTTTCTCAACAGCTTGAGTGGTGTTGTAATTTTTTTGGTATAAGATTCTGTAAATATTCTGAATTTCACTTATCTTTTCTGTTGAAAAACCTCTTCGGCGTAAGCCTATAGAATTAATCCCCACATAGGATAAAGGCTCTTTAGCAGCTTTTGTATATGGTGGCACGTCTTTTCTGACAAGAGATCCTCCAGAAACCATTGCGTGGTCTCCTATATGTATGAATTGATGAATTGCAGCTAAGCCTCCAATTATTGCATACTCTCCAATAGTAACATGACCTGCTAAGGCTACACCATTAACAACAATAGCATTATCACCAATATTACAATCATGAGCAATATGAACTGTCGCCATAATTAATACATTTTTTCCTATCCTTGTTTCACCTGAAGCACTAGTTCCTCTATTGATGGTTACACATTCACGAACTGTTGTATTGTCACCAATAATTGTAAGAGAATCTTCTCCCTCAAATTTTAAATCTTGAGGAATGGCAGATATTACTGCACCTGGAAATATTCTACAATTCTTACCAATCCTAGCACCCTCCATAATGGTTACATTAGATCCAATCCAAGTTCCAGATCCAATTTGAACGTTAGCATGTATCGTTGTAAATGGCTCGATAACAACATTTCTAGCTATTTTTGCTTGAGGGTGAACGTATGCTAATGGTTGATTCATAGTTCTGGTCTTTTTGATATTTGTGCCATTAACTCAGCTTCAACAACTAATCTATTATTGGCATACCCATAGGCTTGCATATGACAAATACCTCTTCTTATGGGCGTAATCAATTCTGCTTTAAATATTAAAGTATCACCAGGTAATACCTTTTGTTTAAACTTAACTTTATCTATTTTCATAAAATAAGTTAAATAATTTTCTGGATCAGGAACGGTACTTAAAACCAGAATACCTCCACATTGAGCCATAGCTTCAACTTGAAGTACACCTGGCATTACTGGTGCTCCAGGAAAATGCCCTGTAAAGAACCCTTCATTCATGGTAACATTTTTCATCCCTATAACATGCTTATCTGACAATTCGATAATCCTATCAACAAACAAGAAGGGTGGTCTGTGTGGTAAAATATCCATAATTTGATGAATGTCCATTAATGGAGGAACATTTAAATCAATTTGAGGAATATTATTCCTTTTTTCTAACTTTATAACCTTTGCTAATTTTTTTGCAAATTGTGTATTAACTAAGTGCCCTGGCTTATTAGCTATAATCTTACCTCTAATACGTGTCCCTGTTAATGCTAAATCTCCAATAACATCGAGAAGTTTATGTCTTGCTGCTTCATTTGCCCAATGTAAATTTAGATTGTCTAAGATTCCATTAGATTTAACTTTAATATCTTCTTTTTTGAATGCTTTTTTTAATTTTTGCATCGTTGTATTAGATAATTCCTTGTCAACATATACAATAGCATTATTGAGGTCACCTCCTTTGATAAGATCATTTTCTAATAACATTTCTATTTCATGAAGAAAACTAAAAGTTCTTGCACCTGCTATTTCTTCTTTAAAATCTGAAATTGTGTCTAGGGTTGCATTCTGGGTTCCTAGGATTTTAGTACCAAAATCTACCATGGTAGTAACTTGGTATTCATCTGAAGGCATTAAAATTATTTCACTCCCCGTTATTTCATCTTTGTGCGAAATAATTTCTTTAACTATATATTCTTCAATACCAGCATCCAACGTTTTAATTCCAGCTTTTTCTAATGCTTTCACGAAAAACTTGGATGAGCCATCCATAATAGGAGGTTCAGATGCATTAATTTCAATCATTAAATTATCAATATCTAAACCAACTGCTGCGGCTAATACATGCTCTGAAGTTTGAATTAAAACACCATTCTTTTCAAGATTAGTACCTCTTTGAGTATTAATAACATATTCTGCTTTTGCTTCTATTGTTGGACTACCTTTTAAATCAACTCTTTTGAAAGCAAATCCATGATTTTCAGGAGCAGGCTTAAAGGTCATTTTAACCTCATTACCAGTATGAAGTCCTACACCTGATAAACTAACCTCCTTTTGTATTGTTTTCTGTTTTTTACTCATCATTTAAATTTTGAGTATTAAGCTCTTTTTCTAATTTGTTAAATCTACTAATAGTTTTGGGTAAATTTTTAAAGTATACATATGATTTATTAAAATCAGAATAACCAAACGCTGGCGATCCCTGAACTACTTCGTGGTCTTTCAAGTTTTTTGAAATTCCAGACTGTGCTTGTATCTTTAAAAAACTTCCTAGGGTTAGATGTCCTGCAATACCTACTTGACCTCCAATCATACACCCCTCACCTAACTTAGTTGATCCTGCTATACCGGTCTGTGCTGCAATAACAGTGTTTTTACCTATTTCAACGTTGTGAGCAATCTGAACTTGATTATCTAATTTAACTCCACTCCTTATGATTGTTGATCCAAGTGTAGCTCTATCAATAGTTGTGCTTGAACCAATATCTACATTATTTTCTATAATAACATTTCCAGTTTGTGGTATTTTAACAAACTCTCCCTTTTCGTTGGGTGTAAAACCAAATCCATCTGAACCAATAATAGATCCTGAATGAAATGTACAATCATTTCCAATTTCTGATTCTGAATAAATTTTTACTCCTGAAAAGATCAAACAATTATCACCTATTGTAACATTATCTCCGATATAAACATTTGGGTAAATTTTTACATTTGTACCAACTTTGACATTTTCACCAATATAACTAAATGCACCAATATATTCATCTTTACCAATAGTAGCTGAGTTCGATATATAATTAGGTTCTTCCCTTCCTAATTTATTATTCTTAACTTGATTGTAAAATTCAAGTACTTTAGAAAAAGCTTTATAAGCATCTTTGACTCTTATCAAAGTTGTGTTAACTGGTTTGTCTAATTTAAAAGTATCATTAACAATAGTTATTGAAGCTTCTGTTGTGTATAGGTAAGAATTATATTTAGGGTTTGATAAAAATGTTAGAGATCCGTTTACACCTTCTTCTATTTTTGAGAGTTTAGAAACTTCGGATTCAGAATCCCCTTCAATTTCACCTTCTAGGATTTGAGCTATTTGATTGGCTGTGAATTTCATCTTCTGCAAAAGTATAAAAAATTGTAAGATTAGGCTAATTCCATTTTCTTAGGATAGCAAATAAAAAACTTTTTAACTGGTTTTGAGAGCGCTTGTAAATTTAATTGATCAGATGCTAGGACTATATCTTCAATATCACCATTTTTATTTAAAATCTTAATCGGTTGATATTTGTTATAGGCTTGATTAGAAATATCACCATTAAATACAAAATATGAGGCTTCTTTTTTTGTTAGACCAGATGAATACATTAATTTATCTGTATGGATTGAAAAATCAATTTCTGAAACCACTTCATCAAAAATTTCAATCTTTAGAAGATTCCTATTAACTATCATACTTGATAAATTAGAAATAATTTTATCTTGATGGTTTGTCCATTCTTTAATTGCTGACAACAAGTCATAATCGTCTAACTTAGAAAATAACTCTAAAACTTTTTCATCAAAATTATCTTTATTCGTTTTGTTGTACAAGAAATAACGCAAAGAAGAACTCCCGTATAAATCAATATTATTTTCCGCTAACTCTTTTGCCCTCATGAGAACTTTAACTAACATATGTTCTGCTACCAAACTAGTTTTATGAAGATATACTTGCCAGTACATTAATCTTCGTGCAATTAAAAATTTTTCAACAGAATATATACCTTTTTTTTCAATGACTAACTCATCATTGACAACATTCATCATTGCAATTAATCTATCTGAACTAATATTTCCTTCAGCAACACCTGTATAAAAGCTATCTCTTTTCAAATAATCTAATCTATCAATATCTAACTGACTAGATATTAGCTGTTGTAAGAAAAGACGATGATATTTACCCGTAAAAATTTTAATTGCTAAATCCAATTTTCCATTAAATTCTATATTAAGATGTTGCATATATTTCAATGAAATCTCCTCATGAGTAATACCTGTTACAATACTGTGCTCAAGAGCGTGAGAAAAGGCACCATGTCCAATGTCATGAAGTAAAATAGCAATACATAAAGCAGTTTCTTCATCTTTTGAAATTTTTACTCCTTTTACAATTAATACATTTATGGCTTTCTGCATTAAATGAAGACATCCCAAAGCATGATGAAAACGTGTATGATTAGCACCGGGGTAAACAAGATTAGACAGTCCCATTTGTGATACTCTTCTTAAGCGTTGAAAACTTGCATGCTCAATAATATCGAAAATTAAACTATTTGGTATTCTTATAAAACCATATATAGGATCGTTTAATATTTTCAATTTATTTGTTGATAGGTAATTCAAATCTTCTATTTTGTTTTAAGATTACAAACTAAAGCCTAAATTTACGCTTTACAAAGTATAATCTATCTTTATTAGGAATATTTTATCATTTTCAAAGTATTTAAATTATAACAAATAAATACTTTTAACGTTTTAAATAATAAAAAAACTTATTTATGAGTAGTATTCAAATTTTATGGGTTGATGATGAAATAGATTTATTAAAGCCTCATATTTTATTTCTTGAACAAAAAGGGTACAATCTCACTTCATGTACAAATGGAACTGATGCCATAGAACTAGTTGACAATTCTAATTTTGATATTGTTTTTTTAGATGAAAATATGCCAGGAATTAACGGTTTAGAAACATTATCAGAAATTAAACAATTACAATCTAACTTACCTGTGGTAATGATTACAAAAAGTGAGGAAGAATATATTATGGAAGAAGCAATTGGTTCTAAGATTGCAGATTACCTCATAAAACCTGTTAATCCAAATCAAATTCTACTGAGCCTTAAAAAAAATCTTGATCACTCAAGATTAATATCAGAAAAGACTTCTTCCAACTATCAACAAGAGTTTCGAAAAATATCCATGGATTTAATGTCTGTAAATTCCTATGAAGACTGGATTATACTATACAAAAAACTAGTGCATTGGGAACTTGAATTAGAAAACATTAATGACTCTGGTATGCTTGAGATTTTGGAAAGTCAGAAATCTGAAGCAAATAATTTGTTTTATAAATTTATTAAAAAAAATTATCAAAAATATTTAACAACATCTGATCGACCTACGTTTTCACATACGATGTTCAAAGATTATGTTGTTCCTAATCTATCTAGTAATCAAAGTGTTTTATGGATTGTAATCGATAATTTAAGATACGATCAATATAGAATGCTTGAACCTTTAATAAATAATTATTACAAGAAAGATCAAGAATATTCATATTACAGTATCCTTCCAACTGCTACACAATATGCAAGGAATTCTATGTTTTCTGGTTTAATGCCCTCTGAAATGGAGAAACAACATCCAGGATTATGGAAAAATGACACAGATGAAGGCGGTAAAAATATGTTTGAAAATGAGTTTTTAAAACATCAAATTAAAAGATTAAATCTTTCAATTAAACATGAATATTATAAAATTACTTCTTTAAAAGATGGAAAAGAATTAGCAACAAATTACAATGGAACAAAACAAAATGATTTAACTGTACTTGTCTATAATTTTGTTGACATGCTTTCACATTCTAAGACTGAAATGGAGGTTATAAAAGAACTAGCAGGAGATGATAAAGCATACAGGTCTTTAACTGTTAGTTGGTTTAAAAATTCACCTTTATTTGAAATCATTAAAAAAGCACAACAGCTCGATCAAAAGCTAATTATTACAACTGATCATGGAACTATTAACTGTAAAAATCCTACAAAAATTATTGGTGACAAGAACATAAGTTCAAATTTGAGATACAAAACAGGGAAAAGTATTTCGTATTCAGAAAAGGATGTTTTTGCTGTGAAAAATCCAAAAGATATTTTTTTACCTAGTATTAGTTTTAATAGCCCTTTTGTTTTTGCGAAAGAAGACTTGTTTTTCGCTTATCCCAATAATTATAATCATTTTGTAAATTACTATAGGAATACATATCAACATGGAGGAGTTTCTTTAGAAGAAATGATAATTCCTTGTGCTGTTTATAGTCCAAAATAATTTCTTATAACCTATGAATGAAAACTACTCATTATTAAATATTAATCAAGTTGCAAAGGATATCATAAAATACTCTGAGCATAAGGTTCTCCTATTTCATGGAGAGATGGGTGCTGGAAAAACAACTCTAATAAAAGAAATTTGTAAAGAATTAGGATCTGATGACTCAATAAGTTCTCCTACTTTCTCAATTGTAAATGAATACATTACATTAAACAATGATACTATTTATCATTTTGATTTTTACAGAATTAACAGTGTAGAAGAAGCATATAATATTGGTATTGAAGATTATTTTTACACTGATGCTTGGTGTCTTATAGAATGGCCTTCAGTTATTAAAAATTTACTACCTTTAATAACAAATAATATTTATTTAACTAAGTTAGATGATAAGCAACGTAATATTCAACTCAAATAAATTATGAGTGCATTCTCTCCATTTAGTAAAGAGGAATTAATTCCTCAAACAGAAATGTTAGAAATAAAAAAGCAAAAAGGAGAATTATATATAGGACTCCCAAAAGAAACACTTTTTGAAGAGAGAAGAATTTGCTTAACTCCTGATGCGGTTTCTGCCTTAACAAATAATGGTCATCGCATTGTAATTGAGGTTGGTGCTGGAGAAGGCTCTAATTATTCTGATAATGAATACTCAGAAGCGGGAGCAAAAATATCTTATGATACCAAAGAAGTTTTTTCTTGTAATATTGTTTTGAAAGTAGCTCCCCCTACCCTGGAGGAAATTGCTATGATATCCCCTCAAAGTATCTTAATTTCAGCGTTGCAGATTAAAACTCAAACAAAGAATTATTTTGAAGCACTTTCAAAAAAAAGAATAACAGCTGTAGCTTTTGATTATATTAAAGATGAACATGGTGTTTATCCTATTGTTAAATCTTTGAGTGAAATTGCAGGAACAGCCTCTATAATAATTGCTTCTGAGTTAATGAGTAATGTAAATAAAGGTAACGGACTTCTTCTTGGTAATATTGGAGGGGTGCCACCAACTGATGTTGTAATTATTGGTGCTGGTACAGTTGGTGAATTTGCAGCCAGATCAGCATTAGGTTTAGGGGCTAGAGTAAAAGTTTTTGACAACTCAATAACTAAACTAAGAAAACTACAGCATTGTTTAAACACCCCTATTTATACTTCTACAATTCAACCTAAAACATTAGCAAAAGCTTTACGAAGATGTGATGTGGCTGTTGGTTCAATTAGAGGGAAAGAACGAACACCTGTAGTTGTTTCAGATGCTACAATTCAAACCATGAAAAAAGGTGCAATCATTGTAGATGTAAGTATTGATAGAGGAGGATGTTTTGAAACCTCAAAAGTAACCTCTCATTCAAATCCTACATTTGAAAAACACGGAGTTATTCATTATTGTGTTCCTAATATACCCTCTAGGTATGCTAGAACTGCATCTTTTGCCATTAGTAATATGTTTACCCCTTACCTTCTTAATATTGCTGAAGAGGGAGGATTTGAAAATGCAGCTAGATTTGATAAAACCATTAGAAATGGCATGTATTTTTATCATGGCGTTTTAACTAATAAAACTGTTTCTGAATGGTTTGATTTACCTTTTAGAGATATTAATTTGATATTTATATAATTTTTATACCCAATTAATGGTAGATTAAAATTTCATTATAATTGGTTATTGCACGTTTAACCCTTTCCATTTAATTTCACGTTATTAAGATTGAAGTTTTTTAATCATAGTTAATAATTAAAAGGTTAAATAAATTGAGGAAGATATTTTATTTTATTGCTATATGTAATATTTACATCTGTAATTCACAAGGAATTATTGTAGATGATTCTGTTTTTTCTTCAGAATTATTAGTTGATTTATTACTTACTAACTCCTGTGCAACGAGCTCAAACATTAATATTTCCTCAAATGAGTCTGTTGCCTATTTCAACAGTAATGATTCCTCATTTCCAATTGATGAAGGAATAATTATTAGAAGTGGTATTGCTAGAAATTCTCAAGGAAGTTATACAGGAAATAATCTAAGTAGTCAAATAAACACGAATAGTGATATAGATTTGGAGGGGGTTAGTAATCAAACTGGTCAATCAGTTAATATAACAGACACAGCCTTTCTTGAATTTGATTTTATCCCATACTCTTCTAACTTTAGTTTTGATTTTTTATTTGCGTCTAATGAATATGGACAATGGCAATGTGGTTTTAGTGATGTCTTTGCATTCATTTTAACAGATTTAACTACTGGTATAAAAACTAATTTAGGAGTTATACCCAACAATAATTCACCTATATCAGTAAAAAATATAAGAGATAATCAATATAATTTATCATGTAACTCTGTAAATAAGAATCTCTTTAGCACTTATAATGTAAACAATCCTTCCAACTCCTCATTAAATATGAAGGGTCACACAGTTGTCTTATCTGCTGCTGCTGAAGTAATACCAACAAATGAATATAGAATTAAGTTAGTAATAGGAGATTATAATGACTCTGATTTTGATTCTGCTGTATTCATTAAAGCAGGTAGTTTTGATACACAATTAGATTTGGGTGAAAATGAAGAATTATGTCTTGGAGATCAAATGATTATAAATTCCAATTACCCTAACACATCTGATTTTATTTTTGAATGGAAAAAAAACGGAGTTTTAATTGAAAACGAAACTAATCCATATTATACTGTATCTGAAGTTGGAACTTATGAATTAAGCATCACAAATTTAAATAATGGATGTCTATTAACAGGTCAAAAAACAATAACAGAATTACAAGTAAATGAACCTGAAAATTTATTTGAATGCGAAAGTGAAACAATTCCAAAGTTTAATCTTTTAGTAAACAATCATTCTATACTGGGTTTAGATCCTGATAAATATGATATTATATATTATAATTCGTTAGAAAATTTAAATGACAATTTACCTATTGATTCCTCTTTACTATCATCATATCCATCATTAGGAGAAGAAATCATTTATATCAACTACATAAATATTGAAACCGGAAATACATGCTTCAATGTATTAAATTTCGAACTGAAAATCACAAATTTAAATCCAGGTACAGCTGAAGATTTCAGAGCCTGTGAATCAGATTTAAGTGTAGATATAATTTCTCAAGTTTCTGGTCAAATATTAAATAATTTGAACCCTCCTGACTTCTCTTTGTCTTACTTTCTTACAGAAACAGATGCGCAAAATAATGTAAGTGAAATAGAAAACCCTAGTAATTTTATTTTACCCTTAGCACCAGCATCCATAACTATATGGGTAAGATTTATTGAATTAAATAATCCCAATTGTTTTGAAATAATTTCGTTTCAAATCTTCAACTATTCGTCACCTAGAGTAGATCTTCTTGAAGATGTTTATGAATGTGATTCTTATATATTACCAGAACTTACAGACGGGAAATATTTTACCGAACCGGGAGGTAATGGGATTGAATTATTTGCAGGAGACATCATAACTGAAAATACTACTATATATATTTATAATATAAATACAGAAGGGTGTTTTAATGAAAGTAGCTTTAGTGTATTTCTAGCAACCGAATTTTCAATAGAAACAGAACACTGTGGAGATTTTATTGTTCCGTCGTATCCAAATGGGGTGTTTTACACATCAATTAATGGTCCTGATGGAATTGGAACTATAATACCAACTGGCACCATATTATCAGAGAGTCAAACCATATACTTTTACGTTTCTATTGAGGATATATTTTGTTTAGATACTCCTTATGAAATTACAATAAACTCGTTACCTATGGTTGAAGAAAGAGAAAATGTAATTACCTGTGATAATTATATTTTACCTACTACCCTAACAGGAGAAAAATATTTCACAGAATCTAATGGAAATGGAATTGAATATTTTCCAGGAGATGAAATTTCATCTAGCATAACAATTTACATATGGAATAAAAATACAATCACAAATTGTGTAAATGAAAGCTCTTATGACATTACAATCATCGACTTAGATTCATTTCAAGATATTGATCATTGTGGTGAATACATTTTGCCTAGCTTAGATTTTGGAAATTATTTTACAGCATCAGGTGGTAATGGTGTTCTTTTAGAAGAAAGTACCGTTATTGATACTTCTCAGACTATTTATTTCTATTCCGAAGAAATAACAACTTTGCCAAACTGTACAGATTCTATTTCATTTGAGGTAAACATTAATCCAATTCCAGCTGTTGATGAATTGAATGATGCAATTTATTGTGAAAATAATCTACCCATATTAGAACCTCTCCTAAATGGAAGATATTATACTGAATCAGGAGGTAATGGAAATCAATTATATGTTGGAGATATACTTTACAATTCTCAGACCGTATACATATACAATAGTAATTCATTTTGTGATAATGAGTCTAGTTTTACTTTAGAAATAAGAGCAATAGCTCCTGTAGATAATTTCACAGATATTTTCAGTTGTAATAGTTATACACTGCCCGAATTAAACGATGGAGATTATTATACAGAAGCAAATGGACAGGGACTACAGTTAAATGCTGGAGATATTATAGATACTTCACAAACAATATATATTTATAATTCTTTTAATGATCTTGAGGGGTGTAACAATGAAAATTTATTTAATGTAAATATTTTAAAGGTTGAAGTAGATGATGTTATGGATGTTTATACCTGCTCTAATTATGAACTTCCTGAAATAACAAACGGAGCATACTTTACTGAGCCCTTCGGCCAAGGTTCAGAATTATTAGCAGGTGACCTTATTACTACAACGCAAACTATCTATGTTTATAAAAAAGTTGGAGAAAGATTTACTTGTTATGATGAAAAGTCTTTTACCGTATCCATATCAGATAGACCAAACTTAGATATGTTTGAAAATATTGAAGGATGTGGAAATATTTCTTTACCAGTTGTCGACATACCAGGAGTTGTAATTGAATATTATAGAAGGCCTAATAGGATAGACTTGATAGACCCATCAGAATATACAATAACAGAACTAGGATCTAGAGTTATTTATGTTTATGCATATCCTTCAGGAGAGCCTTCTCTTCAAAGTGTTCAAGGGTGTTACAATGAATCATTATTTCAAGTAACCGTAAACGATTTATTGGATTTAGACATTAATGGTGGTACTTTATGTATAGATTCTGAAACAGGAAATGTTACTAATAATGTTTTATTAGAATCTGGATTAAATTCAAATGACTATATAGTTAATTGGTATTTAAATACAAATTTAGTGGGCACAGGTACTAATTATATTGCTGAAGAAGCAGGAGAATATACAGTTGAAACTATTAAATTAACTGATGAGATAGGGATTGATTGCAATTATAAAACAGCCACAGTTATCGTAGAGAGATCAAGTCCAAGTTTTGAATTAAACATTTTAACAGAAGATTTTTCTGATTCTAACACAGTAGAAATTAATATTGTAGATCAAGGAATAGGAACTTATGAATTTTCTTTAGATCATCTTCCTTTTCAATCATATCCTAGATTTTATAACCTAAATCCAGGAAACCATTTGATTACAATTAGAGATACCTCAGGCTTATGTGTTAATAAAACCATAGATTTTTTAATCTTAAATTATCCTAAATTTTTTACTCCAAATGATGACGGCATAAACGATACTTGGAATATTACTGATTTACAAAATGATTTAGATTCCAATATAACAATCTATGATCGATTTGGTAAAATTATTACAAAAATTAAACCTTATGAAAAAGGTTGGGATGGCTATAATTCTAACGGAGACAAATTACCGTCATCAGATTATTGGTTTTTAGTAAAATATAACAAAAACAACGTCTTAAGAGAATTTAGAGGTAATTTCAGTTTATTAAGAAGATAAATTAGCATCAATTATTTAAATTATACTAATTTTGAATCATGAATTTATTTAAACGTTTTATTTACTATCTAATTGGTGTTTCCTTTGGAAGTATCGTAGTTTATTTTATTTGGAAAGGAAAAGATGTCTCTTTTGATTACGGAATGGACGCAAGAACTCTAAAGACTATTAGAACAAAAAAACTTCATTATTCTGAAAATGTTAAATCACTTATGAAAGTCAAAGCAATAGATTCATTAGCTATTCTTTCAATTCTAAAAAATGGTGATGTAGATTTTGGAAAAAGTAATCAACATAAAAAACCATGCCCTGAATATTTTATCACCGGAGAACATTTCGAAAAAGAATTACAACTTTGGGTTGTACGTTGTGATTCTATTGCTACTATTGAAAAAATTACAGTGAAAAATTAATTTATTTAATAGAGTTAAATATCTAGTTTTAGTTATTCATCTTTTAAAAAATGTTCTTTTATTTTACCAACATTTTTTATTGTCTTTTCTATCCATTGAGTATAAAGTTCTTCTTCTTCTTTGTGTGTTAAATTCCAATTAATAGAACTTGTTCTTAATTTATAGGTAAGATTTTCAAGAATTATTGCAGCGGCAACCGAGATATTTAAACTTTCGGTAAATCCTGCCATAGGAATTTTTAAAATTCCATCGGCATTCTTAATAACTTCCTTTGAAACTCCTGTCTTTTCAACTCCAAAAATAAAAGCGGATTTTTTAGTAATATCAAAATCATGTAACAAACATGAATTGTGATGTGGAGATGTAGCAATGAGTTGATAACCTTTACCTTTTAGACTATTTAAACACGCTATTGTATTATTAGTTTCCTTTTTGTAATTATGAAATGATAACCATTTTTGAGAACCCTTGGCAATATTTTTAGAAACATTACTTATGTATTTATTTTCAATCACATGAACATCTTGTATTCCAAAAATTTCACAAGATCTAATTACAGCACTAGAATTGTGTTGTTGATAAATATCCTCCAATACAACTGTAAAATGCCTTGTTCTATTCTTTAAAATTTGTCTAAAAAGATTTTTTCTCTTCTCTGTTACAAAACCCTCTAAATAAGTAAGTAACTTTGTATTGTTATTTAACATAGTTCAACAAACATACTAATTTTAAAATTTCTTTGTCTTTGAGAAAAATGGTGGTTTTAACTGGTGCTGGAATGAGTGCTGAAAGTGGTATAAAAACGTTTAGAGATGCTAATGGTTTATGGGAAGGTCATGATGTAATGGATGTTGCAACTGTTGAGGCCTTTGAGAGAAACCCTGAACTTGTTTTAGAGTTCTATAATCAACGTAGAAGACAATTACTTCAGGTGAGTCCGAACAGAGGTCATATAAACCTTAAAACGCTTGAAAAGTATTTTGATATTCATATTATTACTCAAAATGTAGATGATTTACATGAAAGAGCTGGTAGTTCCAAAATAGTTCATCTTCATGGTGAATTAAGAAAAGTAAGAAGTACTAAAAATGAAAATTATGTTTTAGATTGGTCTAAGGATCTTAACCTAGGTGATATTGATAAAAATGGAAATCAATTACGTCCAAACATTGTCTGGTTTGGCGAACAAGTTCCTGAGATGGAAAAAGCTATAGAACTTACTAAAGATGCGGAACTCTTAGTTATTATTGGAACATCTATGCAAGTATATCCAGCTGCAGGATTAGTTAATTATATTTCAAAAAACACTCCTATATACGT
>Ga0102886_1000059_pt1 | contig 40399 bp, 32 predicted proteins | sample Colrivmet1550A02_FD_84499 | JGI IMG/M metagenome (GOLD analysis project Ga0102886, IMG submission 84499) | Estuarine microbial communities from the Columbia River estuary - metaG 1550A-02 | ecosystem: Environmental > Aquatic > Marine > Intertidal zone > Estuary | place: USA: Columbia River... | reverse complement strand
ATAGAAGTATCTAAGTTTTATGAGCGTTTACCAAAACCACATGCCTTGGCTGTTCAAGAATGGTTAGACGGTAAAATTCACCACAGAAAAACTTCTGACGAGTCCTAAGACTACCGTTATGTCTATTCTACGTGGCAAAAATATACTCCTTGGCATCAGTGCTGGTATTGCTGCGTACAAAACCGCTTCTCTTGTGCGGTTGTTTGTCAAATCAGGTGCACATGTGCGCGTCGTAATGACGCCTTCGGCAAAAGAGTTTGTTACTCCACTAACCTTATCTACACTTTCAGATCACCCTGTTTTATCGGACTTTACTGACGAAAATGACGATAATGCCGTTTGGAACAACCATGTTGAACTCGGTCTTTGGGCTGATTTGTTTGTAGTCGCTCCTGCCACAGCCAATACGCTGTCGAAAATGGCTTCTGGCAACAGTGATAACTTTTTGATTGCTACCTATCTATCAGCAAAATGCCCAGTGTATTTTGCACCTGCAATGGACCTAGATATGTACAAACACCCTACCACTAAAAACGCTTTAGACAAGCTTCAGTCTTATGGTAATATTTTAATTCCTTCAGCTTTTGGAGAACTTGCAAGTGGTCTTGTTGGTATGGGCCGCATGGCCGAACCTGAAACTATTGTGGAAACCATTGAGCAGCATTTACTCGAAGGTCTACCTTTGTACGGAAAAAAAATTCTTGTTACAGCTGGGCCAACACATGAAGCCATAGATCCAGTGCGCTATATTGGGAATCATTCTTCTGGGCGAATGGGATTTGAAATCGCAAATACTGCGGCACAATCGGGGGCTGAGGTCATTCTAATAAGCGGTCCAACTCACTACAAGGCGCTTTACGATTCCATCCAAACTATTCCAATTACATCTGCAAGAGATATGTATGATGCTGCACATCAATATTTTAAGGATGTTGATGCTGCTATTTTGTCGGCTGCCGTTGCAGATTATAGGCCAAAATTTCCCGCTGTTTCCAAACTAAAAAAGAAGAGTTCTTCCTTGGTTTTAGAGCTAGAAAAAACTGAAGATGTGTTGGCTTCTTTAGGAGAAATTAAAGAAAAACAACTACTTATTGGCTTTGCTTTGGAAACTGAAAATGAAGTTGCAAATGCAATAAAAAAGCTTAAAGCTAAAAATTTAGACTTAATTATATTAAATTCGTTGAACGACGATGGCGCAGGTTTTGGAGGGTCTACAAATAAAATCTCCATAATAGATAAAGATTTAAACCAAACAAACTACCCTCTAAAATCAAAATCTGAAGTCGCTGATGATATAATTAATGAACTTATAAAACGAGTGCATGCGTAAAGTTATAATTTATTTTGTCCTATTGACTACAGTTTTTGTTTCAGCCCAAGAGCTTAACTGCAATCTTGTTGTCAACGCACAACAAACGGGGAATGAAAATGTTCAAGTGTTTAAAACTCTTGAAAAACAGCTTAATGAATTTATAAATAACACCCGCTGGACCGACAAATCTTTCGCGCTTCAAGAACGTATCGATTGCAGCATGATTATTAATATTCAAAATTACGATTCCGATGCATTTCAAGCCAGTATACAAGTGCAGTCGGTACGCCCTGTGCACAATTCAAATTATGTCAGTAGTGTTTATAACTTCAATGACAAAGACTTCAATTTTAAGTATTTAGAATATCAAAATTTAAATTTCAATCCAACACAATTTCAATCCAATTTAATCTCAGTATTGACTTTTCACGTGTATATGATTTTGGGATTGGATGCTGATACGTTTGAACTTAATGGAGGGGACATACATTACAAACAAGCAAGAGATATTGCCAATTATTCGCAACAAGGCAATGTTCCAGGATGGGCACCACCAAAAGGGGGCGATCAAACGCGCAGAGTCCTTATTGATAATGTTTTGTCAAAAACCTATCAAGAATACAGAACAGCTTTGTACAACTACCACCGCTTGGGGCTGGATGTGATGTCTAGTGATACAAAAGAAGCCAAGACTAAAATAACTAATGCGTTATTAGGCTTTGAAGCGCTGCATAAAAGACGACCAAATTCATTTTTAGTGCGTACCTTTTTCGATGCAAAATCTGATGAAATCGCCGATGTTTTTTCGGCTGGTCCAAACGTGAAAATCACAGAACTTGTTTCTGTTCTGAATAGAGTTGCACCCATGCATTCAAAAAAATGGGGAACCATAAAATTTTAAAACCAACTTCTTGTTAGCTCAACTCTACATAAAAAACTATGCATTGATCGATGAGCTTGATGTGAATTTTGATCAGGGTTTCACCATCATTACAGGCGAAACCGGTGCAGGAAAATCTATTTTGCTGGGTGGTTTGTCCTTAGTTTTGGGCAAAAGAGTTGATTTTTCGAACATTAAAGACAGCAATAAAAAAAGCATTATCGAATGCACGTTCAGTTTAAAAGATTATGACTTAACGTCTTTTTTTGATTGTCATGATCTCGAATATGAACCTGAAACGATTATTCGTCGTGAAGTCTTACCCTCAGGAAAGTCCAGAGCTTTTATAAATGACTCTCCAGTAACCCTTGCTGTTTTGGAAGCCTTAGGACAACAACTTATTGATATCCATGCCCAGCACGAAACCCTATCTTTAGCTGACGATGCCTTTCAATTTCAAATTATTGATGCTTTAGCACAAACACATGATTTGCTCAAAAATTATAAAGACACTTTAGCAGATTATAAAGAAAATCAGAAAAAGTTAGAATCACTTCAAAATCAACAGCAGCAATCAAAAAAAGACTATGACTACAATAGTTTTTTATTGCAAGAAATTGAAGAATCCCAAGTTTTAAATCTAGATTTGAAAACTTTGGAATCTCAATACGAAACTCTGAGTAATGTTGATTATATTCAGAGCGAATTACAATTTGCACAACAGATTTTAAGCCACGAAGATGTTGGTGTTTCTACTCAACTAAACGAGCTAAAACAACGGTTTAATAAATTGAAAGATGTATCTTCTGAGTGTACTGCTCTTTTTGAGAGAATTTTAAGTACACAGATAGAACTCGAGGATATATTTACTGAAATAGAGCACCATCAGAACATATTGGAAGCCAATCCTCAGCTTTTGTTTGAAACTGAAAATCAACTCAAAAAAATAAATGACCTGCTGGGTAAACACAATGTGCAGACCATTGAAGAATTGAATTTTGTTTTTGAAGAATTATCAAAAAAAGTAAACCACTTAACAAGTCTAGATGCACAGCTAGAATCTGTCAATAATTTGTTGCTTAAAAATATAAAAAAATTAAACAAAATTTCTTCAACTCTAAGCGCAAAAAGAAATTGTGTATTGATAGATTTACAAGACGAGTTACATTTGCTTTTGGCCGACTTGGGTATGCCAAATGCAGTGTTTAAAATTGAGCTCCAACCTTGTTCAGATTTTTTATTTAATGGAAAAGATGTTTTAAACTTCTTGTTGAAAGCCAACAAAGGCGGACAATTTTTACCACTTAACAAAGGGGCTTCTGGCGGAGAGCTGTCCCGTATCATGCTGGCCGTGAAGTACATTTTATCCAAACACCAGCAACTCCCAACCATTATGTTCGATGAAATAGACTCGGGGGTTTCAGGAGAAATATCGAACAAAATGGCATCCATCATGAAAGATATGAGTCAGTATATGCAAGTGTTTACCATTACGCATCTCCCACAAATAGCAGCAAAAGGGACGCATCATTTCAAGGTTTTTAAGCAGGATTTTGGAACCACCACCACCACACAATTGACGAAGTTAAACTCCGACGAACGCTTAGAAGAAATTGCCCAAATGTTGGGTGGAAAAGAAATAACAGAAACTGCAAAGCAACATGCGCAACAGTTGTTGAATTAGTAGTATATTTGTCCACAAAATTAGATACATTTGATAATTAAAAAATATTATGGCACATCAGTTACTTAAAGGAAAAAGAGGAATTATTTTTGGCGCTTTAGATCCCAATTCTATTGCTTGGATTACTGCTGAGCGTGTTCACGAAGAAGGTGGAACGTTTGTCTTAACCAATGCACCCATTGCCATGCGCATGGGTGCTATTGATGAATTGGCCAAAAAAACTGGTGCGCAAATCATTCCTGCCGACGCCACTTCTTTGGAAGATCTACAAAATTTAGTCGATCAATCGGTTGAGATTTTAGGCGGAAAATTAGATTTTGTTCTGCATTCTATTGGGATGTCTGTTAACGTTCGTAAAGGTCGTGCTTATACCGATCAAAAATACGATTGGACACAAAAGGGAACAGATGTTTCTGCCATGTCTTTTCACAAAGTCATGCAAACACTTTACAAATCCGACGCGATGAACGAGTGGGGGAGTATTGTTGCTTTGTCATATATGGCTGCACAACGTGTTTTTCCAGATTACAACGATATGGCCGACAATAAAGCCTATTTGGAAAGCATAGCGCGTAGTTTTGGGTATTTCTTTGGGCGCGATAAAAATGTTCGTGTCAATACCATCTCTCAATCCCCAACACCAACGACTGCAGGTAAGGGCGTAAAAGGATTTGACGGCTTTATCGCTTATGCTGAAAAAATGTCGCCGCTTGGTAATGCCACAGCTTTGGATTGTGCCAATTATACCATCACCTTGTTTAGCGATTTAACCAAACGTGTTACATTGCAAAACCTCTATAACGATGGTGGGTTTAGCAATATGGGCGTGAGTGATGCCATCATGGAAAAATTTACAGAGGAATAATTAAAACTCTCTGTAGCTCTTAAAAAATCCACACCAAACGGCGTGGATTTTTTATTTTTAATGGTTGATTTTATATTTTGTTTAACGTTTAAACGATATACTTTAACACTTAAACGAGAAATGAAGGAAATAAATCCTTTTCTAATCTTATCTAATTATATTTATAAATACGTTTAAAAAATTAACCAATAATTTACTTTTATGAAAAATATTACTTTAATAATTTCTTTCCTTTTTGTTTCACTTTTATCATACAGTCAGTGTAATTACACATTAGAAATGAATGATAGCTACGGAGATGGATGGGGAACAGGTAACAGCATTGATCTCACCGTTGGTGGAGTAACAACAAATTACACACTTTCATACTCATCCGGCAGTTCTTCATCAGTAGAATTTGCAGTTACCTCAGGAGACGACATTACAGCACAATTTGTTTGTGGTGGTTCCTATTGCTATGAAGCGTCATATAGAATTTTGGATTCTAGTGGAGTAGAACTTGTAGATAACGCTTACACTGTTAGTGTAGACTCAGGTACAATAACTGCTAACTGTCCAAGTTGTGCTGCGCCATCAGCTCTTTCAGCAGCGAGTATAACAGCTACTTCAGCAGAAATTTCATGGACATCGGACGATTCATCATTCAACATTGAAGTTGTAGATGTTACCGCAGGCGGTACTGCTACAGGTACAGCAACGAATACAGGAGTTACGAGTCCTTTTTCACTATCAGGATTATCTTCAGGTAACGATTATGAAGTTTATGTTCAAACGGATTGTGGAGCTGGAGAGACTAGCGATTGGGTAAGTTTAAGTTTTACCTCAGCATGTGATGCTATATCATCTTTTCCATACTCTTTTGGATTTGAAAATTTAGATTGTTGGACAAACTCAAATTCGTCTGCTGCTTGGGCTATTGGTCAGGGTGATGATTATGGCCCGGATTCTGTAACTGAGGGTGTTAATTCTGTATTTTTTAATGATTTTGTTTATTCAAATGGTTCAACTGGAGATTTGATGTCTCCAAACTTTGATTTTGGGGCACTTACTGCAGCTCGAGTTTCTTTTGATTATTGGGATAGCAGTGGTTCTGATGTTGTTAAAGTTTTGGTTGATGATGGATCGGGGCCAGTGGTTGTATACACAACTGAGTCTGTTGTTTCTACTTGGACAACCATTGACGTCGATTTGCCGCAATACGCAAACCAAACTGTTAAGATTGGATTCAGAGGCACTAGTGTTTGGGGTTCAACTAACCCACACATAGACAACTTCATGATTTCTGAAGTACCCTCATGTCTTGAACCTTCAGCTCTTTCAGCAGCGAGCATAACAGCTACTTCAGCAGAAATTTCATGGACATCGGACGATTCATTATTCAATATTGAAGTTGTAGATGTTACCGGAGGCGGTACTGCTACAGGTACAGCAACGTATTCTGGAGTTACGAGTCCTCATTCACTATCAGGATTATCTTCAAGTAACGATTATGAAGTCTATGTTCAAACGGATTGTGGTTCTGGAGACACCAGCGCATGGGCCGGGCCTGTGAGTTTTACTACAGCATGTTCCGCAGTTTCTGATTTTTCAGAAAATTTTGATTCTGTTACCACACCAAATTTACCTAATTGTTGGTCTTCTATTTTAGATGTATCATCATCTTATGCATCTGTGGGGACATCAACTGTTGCAGATAGTTCTTCGCCAAATGGTGTTAGTCTATACAATTCTAGTTCAACTAGTGGGGATATTATACTAGTATCACCTGAATTGTCTAATCTTGCTGGTGGTACACACAGATTGAAATTAGATGCTAGTAATTCAAGTTCAACACAAGATTTAGAAATTGGTACTCTTTCTGATCCTACAGACGGTAGTACGTTTACTTTGATTGAAACAGTTGATCTTAGTGCAACCTTTTTGGAATATACTATAGACTTTAGTACTTACAGTGGAAATGATAATTATATAGGTTTTAGACGAATATTGTCATCTACTTATACATATGTTTATTTAGATAATATTGTTTGGGAAGAGATTCCCTCATGTGTTGAACCAACTGCTGTTTCAGCAGCGAGCATAACAGCTACTTCAGCAGAAATCTCATGGACATCGGACGACTCATCATTCAATGTTGAAGTTGTAGATGTTACCGCAGGCGGTACTGCTACAGGTACAGCAACTAATTCTGGAGTCACGAGTCCTTATTCACTTAGTGGATTGGATTCCAATACAGAATATGAAGTTTATGTTCAAACGGATTGTGGTTCTGGAGACACCAGTGCATGGGCTGGACCTGTAAGTTTCACAACAGAACCAGCACCAATTGTTCCTAACTATACGAATGATTTTGCTACTTTTCCGGATCTTTGGTCTAAAACAGGAGGGGATTTAACTTCAGGGCCGAGTGGCACTACATTACGGTGGGTAGAGGATACTTTTGCTAATGATGGGATAGAACCTGCGATGAGATTCAATGTTTACAATACAAACACTGGTTGGTTAATCACACCAATATTTGATTTATCTTCGGGAGTTTTCTACCTAAACGTAGATGCAGCTGCTGTAGAATGGGCTAGTAGTACAATTGATGCAATTTGGGGAAGTGATGATTTTGCCACTCTTATGGCAAGTACCGATGGAGGTTCTACTTGGGTAGAATTGTACCGTTGGGATGGATCAAACAACCCGGGGGTTGCTGGTGCGGCTATGCCAGAAATTACTTTGAATAATTATACTGCTACTTCTAAATTTGCGTTTTATGGTGAAAGTTCAGTCTTCAATGAAGATATTGAATTCTTTATTGATAATTTCCAAATCACAACCACCTCTCTAGGAGTTGAAGAAGCAAGTATCTCGCAATTTACATACTTCCCGAACCCTGTGAATGATGTATTGACCATCAATTCACAAAAAGTGGTTGAAGATATTACGGTCTTCAACATGCTTGGACAAGTGGTTAGACAACAGACACCTAACACTATGGATTGTACAGTAGATTTATCTGCCATGCAGACTGGCGCATATTTTGTACAAGTTTCTATTGGAAACACTGTAGAGACGGTACGTATTCTTAAAAATTAATTTTTAATTAATACATTCAAAAACCCCGCTTTTGCGGGGTTTTTTTATACCTAATTTTAAAACGAATTATTCAAATGCATTATGTAAATTTGTGTACATGATTGCAAGTGATTTTTCTTTTATTATTCCTGTATACAATCGGCCAGAGGAAGTGCGCGAACTTTTGGAGAGTTTTTGTGCCTTAGAAACGCCCAAAACTTTTGAGGTCGTTATTGTGGAAGATGGCTCTACTTTAGACGCACGTTTGATTACGGAGCATTTTGCAGATCAGCTCAACATCAGCTATTACTTTAAAGACAATACTGGACCAGGACATTCAAGAAATTACGGTATGGAACGTGCCAAAGGCAATTACTTTATCATATTGGATTCCGATTGTATCTTGCCAAAACACTATTTGACTGAAGTTATGTCCTTTTTAAATACCAATTATATCGATTGTTTTGGTGGCCCAGACGCTGCACAAGATAATTTTACAGAGCTGCAAAAAGCTATAAATTTTTCGATGACCTCTGTGCTTACCACTGGGGGGATAAGAGGAGGAGCAAAAGAAATTGAGGGTTACGAGCCACGAAGTTTTAATATGGGCATTTCAAAAGAGGCCTTTTGTGCGTCCGGTGGTTTTGGGGCTATTCACCCTGGGGAAGATCCCGATTTGTCCATTCGACTCAAAGCGATGGGTTATAAACTTTGTCTTATTCCAGAGGCCTTTGTTTACCACAAACGCCGAATATCGTTTGAGCGCTTTTTGGTGCAAGTGTACAAGTTTGGGCAAGTACGTCCAATTCTCAACAAATGGCACCCGCATTCCAAAAAATGGACCTATTGGTTTCCTACAGTTTTTATGTTGGGTTTTCTAATCAGTCTTTTATTGCTTTTTTTTGAGGTTTACATCGGCGTTTTTGTCTACGGTGCATATTTTTTATTAGCTTTAATTTTGGCCTTTCAATCCACTTTAGATTTTATTGCAGCTATTTTGAGTATCCCTGCTATTTTAATTCAATTTTCGGGTTATGGTTGGGGGTTTTTAAAGTCTAAAATAAAACTATTTTTGTCGCGAAAATCAGAAGAAGAATTATTCCCCAGCTTATTTTTTAAAACCCCTTGATGAGAAAGATTTTTGAATATCTAGACCAAAAAATTCGTGCAAAACGACTCAACGTTTTTGTATTGTTTTTGCTGTTGGCGTTTTTTATTTCTTTACTTTCAAAATTGACAAGTTCAACGACACAAACCTTACAATTTGAACTTCAACCCACAAAGTTGCCTTCACGTATTCTACTTGTTGAAGATCGTTTGCCTATTGTCGATGTGACTATCACTACAAATGGGTTCAATTTGTTAAAATATGCCTTTAAAAAACTCAAATTGAATGTTGATTTTTCGACACTCCAAAAAAATGAAACCGTTTACTATTGGGAACAAAGTGCTTATCGTGCAGAAATTGCACAGTTTTTCAACTCCAGCACTATTATTGAAAATATTCACCCAACAGCATTAACTTTTGATTATGCGACCCAATTTGCCAAAAAAGTTCCTGTAACAATCAATTTACAACCAGAGTTTGTGGTGGGCTACGATTTAAAACGCCCTTTGAGCGCATTACCAGACTCCATCACAATCGTAGGGCCGGAGCAGTATGTACAGTCTATTGATAAGGTAATGACACAGCAACGTACTGTAAATTCCGTAAAATCCGATATTGATATAACTTTAGATTTAGATTTGACCAATATCCCTTCTTATGTTAAACTATCGCAAAGATCAGTACAGGTCAAAGGCGTTGTCGATAAATTTACCGAAGGTGCTGTTTCAGTACCAGTTCAACTTGTCAACATACCCGATGGTATATTGGTTTCGATTTTTCCTAAAGAAATTCCTGTAGTGTACTATACAAGTTTAAGCACTTATGACGCTATTACGCCAGAAGACTTTCGTATTGAATGTGATTTTAGTACACTAGATTACGCCTCTGGTGTAATGGTTCCTAAGTTGGTATTGTATCCGTCTGAGGCCAAAACAGCAGCACTACAAATCAATAGTATAGAATACATAATTACGGAAAAAAATGACTAAAGTTTTAGGTCTTACCGGAGGAATTGGAAGTGGTAAAACTACTGTTGCTTCTCTGTTTTTCGCGCTCGGAGTTCCGGTCTACAACGCTGATAATGAAGCCAAAAAATTAATGAATGAATCGCCAAAAATAAGAACTAAACTTATCGCGCTTTTTGGTGTCAATGCCTACAGCAATGGTCTATTGAATCGATCGTATATTGCCCAATTGGTTTTTAAGGACAAAAACAAGCTCGATGCACTCAATCAAATTATTCACCCAGCTGTTGCAGCCCATTATTCCGCATGGTTGGCGACCCAAACCTATCCTTATGTAGTTAAAGAAGTTGCCATTTTATTTGAACTTGGTGCAGAAAACCAGTTTGATCTTATTCTTACGGTCACTGCGCCAAAGCAAAGCCGCATAGACCGTGTCATGCAGCGAGATGCTAAAACATCTGAAGAGGTACTTTCAATAATGAAAAATCAGTGGGATGAAGCGCTGAAAATTAAGAAATCTGATTTTGTAATCCATAATATTGACACCCAGTTGACGGCTAAAGAGGTCGAAGAAATTCATGTCAAAATTCTTAAAATAATTTAAAAAATTATAAAATTTAACATTTTGGTTAATAATTAGTTAAAAACAACTTAAAGCATTCTTAAAAAATGTAATTTTATGCCATGAATAAGAAGTTGTTTTCTGTGCTTGTAATATTGATGAGTCTATCGCTTATCGGAATTATTTTTGTGCAGGCCTATTACATCAATTATTCGTTAGAGACCAAGGAAGATCAATTTGCCTTTAACGTCAAAAAAGTCCTCAGTTTTGCTTCCAGTGAAGTTGCCGATATTGAATATTCAAAATATGTAATTGCACTAAATGCGCTCATAGCACGGGGTCAGGAACCCGATACTAGTGCCATCCGAAGTATAAGAGTTTATAAGCAAAACAAAGATGCCGATCAAATTATTGTGTACGATACTGGAGTTAAGGAAGAGAACTACACCATTCCTGTTTTGCAAAATGACGGATCAGATAGTCTAAATTTCAAAAAGTTCAAAGGTAAAACAACTCAACAGGCCTATTCCTCCGCTGGTATTGACGGACAGGGAATACCTAACCTAGAATACTCTTTAACCAAAGTCCTGAATATGGACCGTTTGCAAAAAGCCACTTTTGAAGCGCAGTACAAAGCAGAAATTCAAAACACACCCATTGAAGAACGAGTTTCTGTACCAATGATTCAGCGTCTTTTGGACCACAAACTCAAAGAAAATAATATAGATATCGCTTATGAATTTGCAATTCTAAACGACAAATTACCTACCGCTATACAATCTTCTCATTTTGAAGCCTCACTTGTTCCTACTATTGGGGTGCCTATTTTTATTGATGAAAACGGTGCTAGCAATTATGGGTTATTTATTAATTTTCCCAAAAGAAAGCGCTTTATCATGTCGTCCATCATTGGTATAACTTCACTTTCTGTTTTATTTACAATTATTATTATAATTGCCTACACCAGTGCCTTGTACCAGCTCATTCAACAGCGAAAAATTTCACAGATGAAGTCTGACTTTATCAACAATATGACCCATGAGTTCAAAACGCCAATAGCGACCATAAATCTAGCTTTAGATGCGATTAGAAATCCAAAAATATTCCAGCATGAGGATAAAGTAAAAAATTATTTATCCATGATTAAGGAAGAGAATAAGCGCATGAATGCTCAAGTTGAAAATGTATTGCGTATTTCTCAATTGCAGAAAAAACAACTTCTGATTAGTAAAGACCGCTTAAAATTACACGATCTTATTTTTGACGCAATCACTCATGTTGAATTGATTGTAGAAGATAGAAAGGGGTATATAAAAACACATTTCAAGGCTTCAAAGTCCTCAATACTAGCCAACAGTACATATTTTACAAATGTCATTGTTAATATTTTGGACAATGCTGTGAAATACACCAACGGTCCACCAAAAATTGATATTACTACAGAAAATGTTGGCAACAATATTGTGATGCTTGTTGAGGATCAAGGGATAGGAATGAATAAAGCGGTTCAGAAACGAATTTTTGAAGAGTTTTACAGGGAACATACGGGTAATGTTCACAACGTCAAGGGACATGGACTTGGGCTAGCTAATGTTAAAAGAATTGTAGAAAATCATCAAGGAACAGTCACTGTTGAAAGTGAAAAAGGAAAAGGTAGTACCTTTATTATAAAATTACCACTAATTGCATAACATCATGGAAGAAAACATTAAACGCATTTTACTTGTTGAAGACGATCCAAATTTTGGAACAGTTCTCAAAGAATACCTAAGCATTAACAATTACGAAGTTGTACTTGCCAAAAACGGTATGGAAGGTTTTGAAAAATTTAGAAAATCTGATTTTCACCTTTGTATTTTAGATGTCATGATGCCGTACAAGGATGGTTTCACTTTGGCTCAAGAAATCCGAGAAAAGGACAAGGATGTTCCTATAATTTTCTTGACGGCCAAAGCGCTAAAAGAAGATGTGCTTAAAGGCTATAAAGTCGGAGCAGATGATTATTTAAACAAACCTTTTGACAGCGAAGTTTTGCTATTAAAAATCCAAGCTATAATTCAGCGTAAAACAGTTGAAAGTGTAGCAGATAGCAATCAATTTGAGTTTGAAATTGGAAGCTTTAAGTTAAATTCTAAACTTAGATTTTTGACCCACGGCGAAACACAGATTAAACTCTCGCCAAAGGAAAATGATTTGTTACGTCTTCTGGCTTTGCACATCAACGATTTGATGCCAAGGGAAATCGCATTAACTAAAATTTGGCGCGATGATAACTATTTTACGTCTAGAAGTATGGATGTGTATATTGCAAAGTTAAGAAAGTATCTAAAACTCGACCCTAAGGTTGAAATTCTAAATATACACGGCGAAGGATTTCGATTGGTGATAAATCCTTAGTTTAAATCACAACATTTTATTGATGTAGGCTAGAATTTCTTCAATTGGTGTGCTGTGATCATACCACTTGGTTTCTTCCTGCCTTTTGAACCATGTGACTTGTCTTTTAGCAAAACGCCTAGAATTTTTCTTTATTTCTTCTATGGCGAAGTCTAGTGAACAACGGCCTTCCAAATATCTAAAGACTTCTTTGTATCCAACAGTATTCAATGCGTTCAACTGTTTATATTCTAAGACAGATTTAACCTCATCTACAAGCCCCTGTGCAATCATTAAATCAACACGTCGGTTGATTCGTTCATAAACTAAAGACCGTTCAGCTGTTAATCCAATTTGAATAGTTTTGAAGTTGCGTTTTTTCTTTTCTTTATTTAAAAAACTACTGTAAGCTTTTCCAGTGGCTCTACAAATTTCGAGAGCGCGAATGACTCTATGTGGGTTGTCCAAAGCGATTGTTTCGTACGCTATTGGATCGAGTGACTTGAGTTCCTTTTGAAGACCTTGAATTCCATTGGTTTTGAACTCTGTATTTAATTGAGTTCTTATGTTGGCACTAACTTCTGGAAAATCATCTAATCCTTCTAAAACGGCTTGAACGTACAAGCCAGACCCACCAACCAATACTACAATTGGGTTGTGCTTGTGTATGGTGGTGATACATTCGATCGCTTCTCGTTCAAAATCGCCAACACTGTATTTGTCTAAAATAGATTTGTTGTGAATGAAATGATGTGTTATAGCTTTTTGTTCCTCATTGGATGGGGCGGCTGTACCGATCGGAATTTCTTTGTAAAACTGTCGCGAATCGGCTGAGATGATTTCGGTTTTGAAATAGGTTGCGAGTTTGATGCTTAAGCTCGTTTTTCCGATGCCTGTTGGGCCAACAATTGAAATGATGTATTTATCCATGATCAACTAAAGAGGATAACCGCATTTATGGCAAAATTGAGCGTCGTCGGTGTGATACGATTCCATGCAATTGGTGCAAGATTGGGTGTTTTTTGGTATATTGTTGCGTTCAGATTTTGTCATTTCGGAGGTGACTATTCCGGTTGGTATTGCGATGATTCCATAACCCAAAATCATAATAAGCGATGCAATAGACTGGCCAAGTGCACTCACGGGTGCGATGTCCCCATAGCCAACCGTAGTGAGGGTTACTATAGCCCAATATACACTTCTAGGGATACTGCTAAAACCACTGTCCTTATCTCCTTCGATCAAATACATCACCGTGCCTAAAATGACACATAAAACCAATACAAATGAAAGAAATACGGCAACTTTCACGCGACTGCGTTTTAGTGCCCTGCCAAAATTAGTGCTTTCTCCAATATATCGTGTCAGCTTTAAAATACGGAATACGCGCAACAGCCGTAGTGCACGAATAGCTACAAGTGAATGCGTTCCTACAAAAAATAGAGATAAATATTTTGGAATTGTTGAAAGAAAATCAATAATGCCGTAAAAGCTAAAAATATATGCTTTTGGCTTTTTCACACATACAATCCTTGCAATGTATTCAAATGTAAAAAGGATGGTGATGATCCACTCAAGAATATTTAAAATACCATAATACTTATTTCCGATATAATCTACGCTTTCGAGCATTACTAAAACAATACTCAAGAGAATAAAAATTAGTAAAACAACATCAAATAGTTTACCGGATGGAGTATCGGCTTCGTAAATGATTTCATGAAGCTTATTCTTCCAAGATGGCTCTTTTTTTTGGTTAGGCATAGATCAAAAATACTAAAAAAGTTTAGTCTTCAAGAGAAATGACTTTTATTCTTTTGTTTCGCCTTACATAGCTTTGGATAATGTGTTGTGCATCTTTATTGTGCTCTAAGGGGGTAATGAGATTAGCTAAAACATCAATGTTTGTAATTTGAAAATTAAGATTAAAATAGGTGAATCCTTTTATAAGGCCTTGATCTACCCAAACAGCGGAGCGTTCGTCTACTGCACGTCCTTGATCGATAATGATCATACTTTTTGTTTTGAAACTGTTGTTTGCAATTATTTTTTTAACCCTGTTGTTATATTTTTCTTTGTTTTCCTGGTTAATACAAGCACCACCACACTCTTTGATGGTATAGCCAAAGCAGCTGCTTTTGGATTTATATAATCCGCAAAGTTTTTGACATAAGCTGTATTTTTCAACCATTTTATTCATAAAGCTTTTTCCACTTTGAATATTAGAAAAGGTAGTGATTGGCTTAGCCGTACCTTTGATTTTCTCAATTTTTAAATTGAGGTATCCGTTTTCATCTAAAAAATGAAATAATCCATGAGTGAAAACGGTCCTGCGTAAAGCACGATTGAATTTGGGCTTATGGTATTTTATCTCTTCACTTTCTTTTAGTAAAGCTAATAATTCGCTTCCTGTTTTTTCATAACTCACTGAGGCTACTTCGAGTTGAATTTTTTTTGATTTTGGTGTTTGACCACTAAAGTGCTGATTAATTCTACTTTTTATATTTTTACTCTTCCCAATGTAGATGATATTTCCTTTAGTATCGTGTATGTAATAGACTCCAGTATCTGAGGTAAGGCTACTTATTATTTCGGCTAGTTTGGGTTCTATTTGTCGTTTTGGTTCCAGTCGAATAGCAGCTTTGATGATTTCTTTATCGATATCTTTACTCATCAATAACTCAAACAGTTTAGTAGTAGCGAGTGCATCCCCAGAAGCGCGGTGACGATCACTTATTGGAATTCCAAGCGCACGCACCAATTTTCCAAGACTATAGGAGGCAAGATCAGGAATTAGTTTTTTTGAAAGTTCAACTGTACATAAGTTTTTGCGTTCAAATTTAAATCCAAGCCGATCAAATTCTAATTTTAGGATTCTGTAGTCAAATTTAGCATTGTGTGCTACAATAATGCAGTCTTCTGTGATTTCGACAATACGTTTGGCAACTTCAAAAAATTTGGGTGCATTGCGCAACATTTTACTTGAAATTCCTGTAAGGTTTACCACGTAGGGCTGGATAGGACGCTCTGGATTGACTAGGCTAATAAATTGGTCGACTACAGCATGCCCATCGTGTTTGTATATGGCTATCTCAGTAATACCTTCCTCATTGTATTTACCTCCAGTGGTTTCTATGTCTACAATTGCGTAAATTCTTTTTTTATTGATAATTTCTAGCACCAAAAATGTAACTACCCACACGAATCATTGTACTGCCACATTCTATGGCAAGTGGATAATCTCCACTCATCCCCATCGATATAATATGCATTGAGTCTTGGATACTTTTTAGCTCACTAAATGTTGATTTTAGAGTTTCAAATTCTTTGCGGATTTTATTTTGGTCATCTGTGAAAGTAGCCATTCCCATGACTCCTTTAATTTTAATATTTTTTAAATTCTTAAACTCTGATGATTTCATCAGCTGTATTGCATCATTTTTTGTCATCCCAAATTTGGAATCTTCAGCCGCAATTTTGATTTGTAACAAACCGTTAATACATCGGTTATTTTTTAGCGCTTGTTTATTGATTTCGGACAACAATTTTAGACTGTCTACACCATGAATCAAATCAACAAAAGGAGCCATGTACTTTACTTTATTGCGTTGCACATGTCCGATCATATGCCACTCTATGTCTTTGGGCATTTGCTGGTATTTTTCAACCATTTCTTGAACTTTATTTTCCCCAAAAATCCGTTGTCCAACGTCATATGCTTTTATCAAATCTTGCACGGGTTTTGTTTTTGATACTGCTACCAAAGTCACCTGCTTTGGCAATACTGATTTTAGTTCTTGAAGTTGTTTTTTAATACTCATCTTAAAATTCATAAATGGTCGTCCCACTTCTTAATTTTGGATATATATAGGTGCTTTTTGGGGGCATTACTAGACTATTGTCTGCAATGGATTTAAGTTGGTCAATCAGTACAGGATTTAAGCCAAAACCAACGGCGTACGTTTTGTTGTCTATTTGTTTTTTTATCCATTTCATTTGGTCACTTTTGTGTGCGTACTGGAGTCGACTATCAGTTCGTACATTCTCTATTCCCAAAATGGGTTTCAAAATATGTTCTTGCAACACATAAGAATCAAGTTGGTGAAGAGGTGCTTGGAGTTTTACGAACTTTTTACGCAAAGATAATGAATAAAATTGGCCGTCTAGGTACATACAGAACCCTTTTCCTTTTTTAGAGCCTGCATAGGTCTTGTGGGGCGTACTATCAAAATTAAGTTTAATTTTTTTCAAAAAGCTGCTAACCGAAAGACCGTTTAGGTCGGTTACAACTCTGTTGTATTCCTGAACAATCAGTTCGTGTTCTGGAATAAGAAATGCCATAAAATAGTTTGTTTCCGCTTTCTTAGGCTCTTCTTCAGAGAGCATAACAGAAGACGCTGAACGGTGATGCCCATCTGCGATATAGAGTGCATCAGTATTTTCAAAGCCCTTGATTATTTGATCTATTAGTTCTTTATTTGTCACTTGCCACAGCTTTAATGTTTCGTTTTCTGAAAACTTTAAAACACTTGTTTCTGGGCATTTTTTGACGTCCTTAATCACCTCTGAGAGAGCCGCTGTATTTTTGTAGGTCAATAAGACCGGCTCAGCATTGAACCGTGTCGTCTTTAGGTAGTTTTTGAAAATCGTCTCCCTGCTTTCCAAGGTATTTTCATGCCTTTTTATACGTCCATTCTTATAATCCTCAACACTCGCTACAGCTGTTATTCCAGTAAATTTGTGTGCATTTATTTTGATTTCTTGTATATAAAATCCTTTGTCTTGATCTTTTTGTAAAAGGTTTCTATCCTTAAAATTTTGATATGCTGTCTTGACATCCTCAAAACGCTTTTTATTCGAATTTTTAGTAGTTTTATTTATATTGGATTTGATGATTTGTAGGAAAGAATTAGGACAATTTTCAAGAGTTGATTTAAGTTCTTTTTTACTGTAGAGCTGAAAGGGCTTACTGCAGAATTGCAGTTCTATTTTTGGATTCGGACGAATTGCACAAAAAGGTTTTATGTGTGCCATAAGGGATTAGATTAAATGTGGGGCAGTCAAATTATTATAGAAAACGAGCAGCAGGAACAACTGCTTTTTTTTCATCAGCATAGTTATAAAACCCTTCTCCAGTTTTTTTTCCAAGTTTACCCGCTCTTACCATATTGACAAGAAGAGGGTTGGGTGCGTATTTTGGATTCTTAAAACCGTCATGCATGACCTCTAAAATTGACATACATACGTCTAATCCAATAAAATCTGCCAATTCTAATGGCCCCATTGGGTGGGCCATTCCAAGTTTCATGATTCCATCAATTTCAAGTACACCGCTCACGCCGCTTTGTAAGGCTTCAATTGCTTCGTTGATCATTGGCATAAGAATACGATTGGCAATAAATCCTGGGTAGTCATTGACTCGTATCGCTGTTTTACCTATCTCTTTGGTGAGTTGAACGATGAAATCAGTAACCTCTTTATCGGTATTGTAACCGTTTATAATTTCTACTAAAGGCATTACTGGTACAGGGTTCATAAAATGCATGCCAATCACTTGACCAGGGCGCGTAGTTGCAGCTGCAATTTTCGTTATTGAAATAGAGGAGGTGTTTGTTGCCAAAATAGTGTCATCAGGACAAGCTATATCCAATGTTTTGAAAATTTCTAATTTAAGTGCTTCGTTTTCCGTGGCCGCTTCAACCACCAAACTGGCATATTCAACTCCTTCGCTAATGTCTGTAAACATTGTGATATTGTTGAGCGTCTCTTTTTTTAAAGCTTCTGTAATGATTTCTTTTTGAATCATTCGATCCAAATTTTTAGAAATAGTTTGCGCAGCATGTGTTAGCGCTGTCTTGTTGACATCTATTAATTGTACTTTGTATCCAGACTGTGCAAAGGTATGTGCAATTCCATTACCCATAGTTCCAGCTCCTATAACTGCTATATTTTTCATGATCTATTTTTTTTAAAAACAATCTATAATTCGATGCGCTAATTTGAGTGCATCCGTACCATCGCGTAGAGTTACAATTGGTTTAGTGTTGCCTTCAATAGCATCAGCAAAAGTCTCCAATTCATCTAAGATGGCATTATTGGGGGTTATTTCGGGGTTTTTAAAATAAATTTGTTTGCTTTTGCCTTCGGCATTTTGCAACACCATATCAAAATCTCCTGGGTGTTCTGGAGCATCTTTCATTTTTACAACCTCTACTTTTTTGTCCAAAAAATCAATGCTTATATAAGCGTCTTTTTGAAAAAACCGGCTTTTTCTCATGTTTTTTAAAGAGATACGACTCGCTGTTAAGTTGGCTACACACCCATTTTCAAATTCTAAACGCGCATTGGCAATATCGGGAGTTTCACTGATAACTGAGACCCCACTGGCATGCACAGAAAGGACTGGGGACTTAACGACACTAAGAATGATATCAATATCGTGAATCATTAAATCGAGCACTACAGGGACATCAGTTCCTCTAGGGTTAAATTCAGCTAAACGATGTGTTTCTATAAACATCGGATTTTTGATTTCTGATTTTATCGCTTTAAAAGCAGGGTTGAATCGTTCGACGTGTCCTACTTGTCCACGCAGATTGTTCTCCGAGACCAACAAGCGAATGTGTTCCGCTTCTTCGATTGTATTGGTAATTGGTTTTTCTATAAAAATATGCTTACCCTTGGTGATGGCTTTTATCGCACAATTGTAATGTGAGAGGGTAGGGGTCACAATATCGACTACATCAACCGCATCCATAAGCGCATCCAGTTGATCAAAGTAACGATACTTAAATTCTTCTGCTACTCTTTGTCCATTGGCGATATCAGGATCATAAAAGCCAACCAATTCGTACTTTTCAGATTGTTGAAGTAATTTCAAATGAATTCTACCCAAATGGCCAGCGCCTAAAACACCTACTTTTAGCATCTCTAATAATTTTCCACAAAATTAAATATTTAAATAGTATTCCGCCTAAATTTGTGTTAAAACCTTAAGTTTTGAAATTCTTTTCTTTTTTCATTTCAATAACAATTTTCTTTACTTAATTTTGGAATAGAAATTTAACAGGTTTGATAGATTCATTTAAGCACAAAGGCTTACGGCAAAAATTAGTCGATGTATTGGTTGAAAAAGGCATTAGGAATGAGGCCGTTTTGGATGCGATTGGTAAAGTACCTCGCCATTTGTTTATGGACTCAAGTTTTTTGGATCATGCGTACCAAGACAAGGCATTTCCAATAGCAGCCAATCAAACTATCTCTCAGCCTTACACGGTAGCTTTTCAAACCGAATTATTGGAAGTTGAGCCCAAACACAAGGTTTTGGAGATAGGTACCGGTAGTGGTTATCAAGCTGCTGTCCTGTGTTTGTTAGGAGTTGAGCTTTACAGCATAGAGCGTCAGTCTGAATTATTTAAAAAAGCAAGTATTTTTTTACCCAAGATTGGCTATGTGGCCAAGCGTCTCATTTTTGGAGATGGGTATCAAGGCCTTGAAGAAGAGGCCCCCTTTGATCGAATTTTAGTAACTGCCGGCGCTCCTTTTGTTCCAAAAGCACTATTGGCTCAACTCAAGGTTGGCGGTCGTTTGGTGATTCCAGTAGGCGAAAAAGAACAAATCATGACTCTTTATGTACGTACAAGTACAAAGGCTTTTGAGAAACAAGAGTTTGGGCAATTTAAATTTGTACCCATGCTAGAGGATAAATCCTAGAAATTTAATCCAAACATTAAAGCTTGATCGCTCTGCCCATTTACATAAGATCGGACGTAATCGATGCGTAAAAAACGGTATTTTTTCCATCCTAAATTAGCTAAACCAATATTGAATTCTCTGTATGGTGTTTGGCTTTCAGCAGCAATCCCCTGAAGACCTACTATTAAATTATAATTGAGTTTATTGATTAAGGGAATTTTTCCTAGAATATACCCTTTGAAATCGTGTTCAATATGATATTCAAAATAATCATTTGATGTGCTGTAATCGTAGTAGCCTAAGTTTTTAAAACTAGACAAATAATTCCATTTTGTATTTACATGTGTGAGGTTACCATTAAAGTGTTTGTAGTCAACAAATGATACTGTTTTGTTGTCAAAAAATGTTCCTGCGAGAATATTGTAATTGAGTAGCCCCGTGGTTTTTAGGTTAATCTCTTGCTGCAATCGAGCACCAAGGTAATCGAAGTTATATGCAGATATACTTGAATTGAATCCTTTAGTGTAATTGAAATAAAGTTTTGGGTAATCCGAGTTACTGAAAGAGTATTTAAGGTCTGGATAGGACATGTACTTTTCTCCGAAGCGAATAGCAATATCTAAATCAAATCGAAGCAAATTGTGATTTGCAAATGGTGCTGAGCCCATACTACTTGGGTGGAGGGGGTTGTTGCTGGTATAGCTTAGGCCATCGATTGGCCTTATGGTATGGTCGGTAGTATTGAATAGTACCTTTCGGTTCTCATAAGCCATATTAGTACTGAATCTTAAGCCGTTGAACACTTCCATTCCGTAGCCAATTTCAGCAAATTTTTTGTCGTATAATTTCATAAAATTACGTTCAAACAGAAGACTACTGATGCTGTTATGAAGACTTGATATTGGATTCGATCGATTAAACTGCTCTGTTTTCACTCCAAACTGAGCTATCAATACAGCATCGTTCAGGGCATTAAATCTGTAGCGGCTGGCTAAACTCCCACGCAATCGATTTGTTTCAATACTGTAGTTAACCCCACCGATTATCGAAACAAACTTTTTGAAGTCGTTATATTGTTTTGTAAAATTCCCATTCAGAGAAATATTAAACCCTTGAACAGTATTGAACTGTATTCCTTCAATTGGACCAGAAATGCGAATACTTTTTTTGTTGTACGAATCTTTAAAAGTATATCCTGTTAAGACATTTGTTATTTTAAACTTATTGTTTTTGGTATCTATGGAGTCCAAATACGTTTTTGAAGTTCTGAGGGTTTCTATACTATCTCTTCGAATATAGTCTTTTGATTCTTCTTTTGTGAGGGGGACAGGGCGTTTATCTCCCCAGTAGGAATCGTCTTTTTTATTGGCATTTTTTTCAAATACTAAAACTTCATTTTTATTTTTTGATTCAAAAGATTCTGGATTTAGATTGTAATTGGTGTAATTTGCAACAAAACTGCCATCCCCTTTGAAGCCAAGAAAGCTGTACTGAAAATCAATAGTTTGAGCACGTAACAACCATTGATTTGCAGTCTCGTCAAATGTTAGGTTTTGACGTATACGAATTGTATCTGCAGGCGGTATTTGTATTTGACTGCCATTTACTTTAATATCAATTCCGTACAAAGCCCAAGTGTCCTCTACAATAAATATACTTCCTGAAAATACGCGGTCATTTTCACGTTTTGGAATGATGTTTATTTTATTGATTAGGTGCCCTTCGTTGTCATAAAATTCCCCTTCTAGATTATAATCGTAATAATTAAAAGCATAATCTGCAATTGGTGAAATTATATCATTATTAATATTTACCGTGTTGTTGTACAAATTAAAATCTACATCCATTGCAGAATTAAAACTTATACCATTTGAGTTTCCACTGATTTTTGATGCCGTAACAGTTTCGAACAGACTTGGTTTTATATATTTGATTTTTGACATGGTTTCAGAAAGATAGAGAATACCTGTCCTAGTGGAATCTAAAGCGCCATCAAAATCACCAATTTCTTGTCCCATAAATTTTTCTGGTGCATCAAAAATTCGGATTATCCCTTTAGAATAAAAATCTGCTGTAAAGGCATCTAGCTTTTCTAGGTAGAATTTACGTTTTGCGATGGCCGCTCTAATGATGCGGTTTGCAGGATTTTCTTGACTGTCGATCACCACTTCTTTAAGGTCAATGATTTCTTGTTCCATCACTACATCCAGTCTGTGTGGTAAGCTGTCTATTTTCAGCTCTTTGGTAAGGGTCTTGTACCCCAAAAACTGAAAAACAATGACATAATTACTTGGTTTTGATATGTTTAGCTCATACTGACCATCTTCATTTGAGGTGGTGCCTTTGTAGGTATTTTCAATAAAAATATTGACGTAGGGGAGTGGCTTACCTTTGAAGTCTTTTACGGTTCCTTGTATTTGACTTTGTCCAAAATAGACCATCAACAAAGCAAACGAGATTACAATATTTTTCATAAAGTAATTTTATGATTTATAATTTTTTTTGATTCGATCAAGGTTTCTTTTATTGTCGCGATCTTTGATGCTTTCTCGCTTATCGAACAGTTTTTTTCCTTTAGCCAAAGCAATATTCAGTTTAGCAAAGCCTTTATCGTTAATAAATAATTTGACGGGCACAATAGTCAGCCCTGTATTTTTAACCTCTTTTTCTAACTTTTTAAGTTCCTTTTTATTCAAAAGGAGTTTGCGCTGAGCCTTTGGCTTGTGATTGAAGTGATTTCCATAATCATATTCTTGAACTGTCATATTAATAACAAATAGCTCTCCATGATCATTAAATTCACAAAAACTTTCAGCAATTGAAGCCTTGCTGGCACGAATAGATTTAATTTCAGTTCCAGACAACACAATTCCTGCTGTGTACGAATCCAGAAGATCGTAAGAAAAACGTGCTTTTTTGTTGAGTATGTTAACAGACTTCTTCATTCAAGTTCAAAACTAATCAATTAATTAGTTCATTTACCATAGTCGTTCGATAATTTTATTGAACAAAAAAAGCAGTGCAGGTATATTTCTACACACAGTACTGCTTTTCCAACTAACCAACTCCTTTAAGACGTTCGGTTTTTTAATTTGTTACAGTTTCTTGTTGAGATTTTATCGTATAATTGTCAAAGTTCATAATGGGTATTTTTTTGATAATAAGCTCAATTTTCTTACCAGAGCATAACATCAGACAAATCGACACATTTTTAACAAAATTACTGACGAATAGTCATTTTTAGTGATTAATAACAACAATATATGGGATTATTTGACTCCTTTTTACACAATGAAACACCAAAATGGCCTGGATTCTCACTAGAGTCCATGGCACAACTTGAAGAACTTATTGAGTCTTCTTACTCTATTCCGCAACTCGTTTTTAAACATTCTACTCGTTGTAGTATCAGTCGGTATGTTTTAAATGATTTTATTTCAGGATATAGCTTTTCTGCCCCAGATTTCGGGGCGTGGTATTTAGATTTGCTAAATTTTCGTTCCATCTCAAATGCTGTGGCCGAACGGTTAGAAGTAACGCATCAATCTCCTCAGCTTTTAGTGATTAAAAACGGTAAAGTAGTTGCCCATGGTTCACATGAGCAAATCAATTCCTTGGCTCTCTCAAGTTTTTTGAATTAGTTAAATCTAAAATTTTAAATTGTTTCAAAATCATTTTTTTAGATATACGGCTTTTGAGGTGTATGATTTTTTTGGACCACGTACTACATGATTGATTTCAAATTGCTGATTTGTGATAAATTTGTAAGAAGAAGCGTAAATATCTTTGACGCAAAAGTGTGTAGCTTCTCCATAAAGCATTCCATTTTTATCTTTTAATACTATATTTTGAAATAGTTTATCAGGATTTTCATAGAAATAAATATCAAAACCACTGCTGCTTGGTTTGTAGATATATTTTCGTGAAGACTGTAGTTGTTTGCCGTTATTAAGAGTTATTACGCCTTGTTCCTGATAGTCAAATTTTAGTTCGCTTTTTTTTGTGATCAGCGCAGTGCCCATTAGTATGGATCCGTTGTCGTATGTGCGTTTGAGATGCCACCATCCCACAAGCCTTTCTAAAAGGTGTATGTGTGTTGTATTTAGATTAGCTTTATTTGTGGATCTCTTTTTCAATTCTTTGAATACTCCCTATCAAAATTAGACATTATAAATTAATTGCATCATTTATTTGGAAATATTCAATGAAAAACGCAATTTTGAGAGAATCCTTAAGCACCTTTATGCACAGTATTACATCTCAACCTTTGACATTGCCTATTCTCAATAATTTGACCATCAGTCAAGATCAGATTGAGCTGTCTAAAGAAGTTTGTGATAACATCGTCCGTTGTAGAGCTTATTTGGACGAGAAAATGAAGCATTCTAATATGCCAATTTATGGTATCAATACCGGTTTTGGATCTCTTTGTGATGTACAGATTAGTACGGATCAATTAACTCAGCTTCAAGAAAATTTAGTTCGTTCACACGCTTGTGGCACTGGTGAATTGGTTCCTAAGCCTATTGTAAAACTGATGCTTTTGTTCAAGATTAAATCATTGGGTAATGGGAATAGCGGAGTACATCTGGCTACTGTTCAGCGCCTTGTGGATTTTTATAATTTAAATATTTTGCCTGTAACATATACTCAAGGGTCTTTAGGTGCTTCTGGTGATCTGGCTCCTTTAGCCCACATGGCTTTGAGCCTTATCGGAGAGGGTGAGGTCTGGCATGAGGGGGAACAGAAGCCCACTTTGGATGTTTTGAAAGAGTATGATTTGAAGCCTATCAAGTTGCAATCAAAAGAAGGACTAGCACTGCTCAATGGAACTCAATTCATGTCGGCTTATGCTGTACATTGTCTTCTAAAATCGTACAAGCTTTCTTATTTTTCTGACCTTTTAGGTGCCTTATCGCTTGACGCATTTGATGGGCGTTTGGAGCCTTTCGATCCCTTGGTGCAACTGGTGCGTCCTCACAAAGGTCAAATTCTCACCGCCCAACGCATCCGTGCATTCTTAAAGGACAGTCCCTTAATTAGTCAACCTAAAGCTCATGTTCAAGACCCCTACTCATTTCGCTGTATACCCCAAGTTCATGGCGCTACAAAAGATGCCCTGGCACATGTATGTTCTGTAGTCTTAACAGAAATTAATTCGGTTTCTGATAATCCTAATATTTTTGTTGCTGCTGATAAGATTATCTCTGGTGGAAATTTTCATGGTCAACCCTTGGCCTTAAGTTTAGATTTTCTAAAAATTGCCCTATCTGAACTTGGGAGTATTTCTGAGCGGCGAACTTATCAGTTGATTTCTGGTCAGCGTGGTTTGCCTTCTTTTTTGGTCAAATCTCCTGGTTTGAATTCAGGATTTATGATTCCTCAATACACTGCAGCGAGTATTGTTAGCGCCAATAAACAATTGGCAACTCCTGCAAGTGTGGATTCTATTGTGTCTTCCAATGGTCAGGAAGATCATGTCAGTATGGGTGCTAATGCTGCAACTCAAGCCTTAAAAATCGTCGAAAATGTCGAATGCATTTTGGCTATCGAGATGATGAATGTCTCTCAAGCTTTGGCCATGCGAACATTGAATACCTCTCCTTTTTTAATGCAATTTCTTAGCTCCTACAGATCTGAAGTTCAATTCATGGAGTCTGACAAGCCGCTGTATAAAGAGATTAAAAAAACCATTGCTTTCATGAGCTCGTTAGATTTTGATAACGATGTTCTGTTTGAGGAGATAGACGCATAAAAAAACCCCTGCAAAAGCAAGGGTGTAGCTAATTAAACTATGTTTAATTTATTTTTCTTCCGAAGTTTTGGCACTTGTTATTTTGATTTTGAGTTCCGTTTCATTTTTCCCTATATCCATGGTAATACTATCCCCTTCTTGAATATTTGATTTTATGATTTCCTCAGCAATCGCGTCTTCAACATACTTTTGAATGGCGCGCTTCAGTGGGCGTGCTCCATATTGCTTGTCAAATCCTTTTTCTGCAATGAAGCTACGTGCTTTTTTGGTTAACTTTATTTTGTATCCAAGTTCTGCAATTCGGTCTAAAAGCTTTTCTAATTCGATATCAATAATTTTATCGATATCCTCTTTTTCAAGAGTATTAAAAACAACAACATCATCGATTCGATTTAAAAATTCAGGAGCAAATGCCTTTTTGAGTGCGTTTTCTATTACACCACGTGCATTGGCACTTTCTTGTTGTTTTTGTGCTGCAGTCCCAAAACCAACCCCAGTACCAAAATCTTTTAATTTCCGCGCACCAATATTAGATGTCATTATAATTATGGTATTGCTGAAATCAATTTTACGGCCCAGACTATCGGTTAAAAACCCATCGTCTAGTACCTGTAGCAACATATTAAAAACATCTGGATGTGCTTTTTCAATTTCATCCAAAAGAATTACAGCATAAGGCTTTCGTCGTACTTTTTCGGTGAGTTGACCGCCTTCTTCATATCCTACGTATCCAGGAGGTGCGCCTACAAGTCTAGAAATGGCAAATTTCTCCATGTATTCACTCATGTCTATACGAATCAATGCATCACTGTTGTCAAATAACTCTCCAGCCAAAACTTTTGCTAACTGTGTTTTTCCAACGCCTGTTTGTCCTAAAAATATAAATGACCCAATAGGTTTGTTAGGGTCTTTAAGTCCAGCACGGTTTCTTTGAATGGCTTTTACGACCTTAGAAACAGCTTCATCTTGACCAATGACCTTGCCATTGATGAGTTCGGGTAACAATGAGAGCTTGTTGCCTTCGGTCTGTGCAATTCGATTTACTGGAATCCCAGTCATCATCGAAACGACCTCTGCAACGTTTTCTTCACTGACAATTTCTCTATTCAATTTTGATTCTTCTTCCCATTTTTTTTGGGCATCAGCTAAACTTCTTTCCAATCGTTTTTCATCATCCCTGAGTTTGGCAGCTTCTTCGTATTTCTGTTTTTTAACTACAGAATTTTTTGTAGCACGAACAGCCTCGAGCTCAGTTTCAAGTTCCGTAATTTGATCTGGAACATCAATGTTTGTAATGTGTACTCGGGATCCAGCCTCATCTAGGGCGTCAATAGCTTTATCTGGAAGAAATCGGTCAGACATATATCTGCTGGTCAACTTTACACAAGCCTCAATAGCTTCGTCTGTATAGTCAACGTTGTGGTGCTCTTCGTATTTGTTTTTAATGTTGTTAAGAATTTCAATAGTTTCCTCTACAGAAGTGGGTTCGATAATAACTTTCTGAAAACGTCGTTCTAGAGCGCCGTCTTTTTCGATGTGTTGTCGATACTCATCTAGAGTGGTAGCGCCTACACATTGAATCTCACCTCTTGCTAAAGCAGGTTTAAACATGTTTGAAGCATCCAAACTTCCCGTTGCACCACCGGCACCTACTATGGTGTGAATTTCATCGATGAATAAAATCACATCGTCATTTTTTTCTAATTCATTCATGACGGCCTTCATGCGCTCTTCAAATTGCCCTCTGTATTTAGTGCCAGCTACTAAACTCGCTAGGTCTAAAGTAACCACGCGTTTGTTGAATAAGATTCTTGATACTTTTCGTTTGACAATTCTATTGGCTAGTCCTTCAGCAATTGCAGATTTTCCAACTCCGGGTTCCCCAATGAGTAAAGGGTTGTTTTTCTTTCTTCGGCTCAGTATTTGGGATACCCGTTGAATTTCTTTGTCACGCCCAACAACAGGGTCTAATTTCCCTTCTTCAGCCATGGCCGTTAAGTCTCGTCCAAAATTATCTAAAACAGGAGTTTTCGATTTTTTATTGCTTTTGGTAGTACTGATTTGTCCAAAATCCCCTAAATTTTCTTTTTCTTCACTAGGGTCTTCCTCAGAAAAAGACTCTGCTTTAGGTGCATCTATATAATCATCATCGCTGCTAGTGATCATGTTTTTGAATTGTTCCTTCACATTGTCATAATTAACTCTTAATTTGTTAAGTAGCTTTGTTGTAGGGTCATTTTCATTTCTAAGAACGCACAAAAGCAGATGTGCAGTATTGATTGATTTACTTTGAAATAGTTTGGCTTCTAAAAACGTTGTTTTTAGCGCGCGTTCCGCTTGACGGGTAAGGTGTAGATTTTTTTTCTCATTTGCAGCAACATTGATGTTAGGGTTAGCAGGGCTTAAAATTTCTACTTTGCGGCGCAGCTGGCTAAGGTCGATGTCGAGTGCATTGAGAATTTCCACTGCTTTGCCTTGTCCATCACGAAGCAAGCCTAGCATCAAATGCTCGGTTCCAATAAAATCATGTCCTAGACGCAATGCTTCTTCTTTACTGAAAGAAATCACATCTTTAACTCGGGGTGAAAAGTTGTCATCCATAGAAAATATTTTGTATAAAAATACGAATTTTATGAGTCATAATTCAAAAACCATACCTCAAATAAATTTTGTTATTACAAATGATATTAAAAACTATTTAAAATCAAAATTTTTAGCTCTTATTTTATTAACCCTTTTCCTCTTAAAATTGTTGATAAAAGGGCCTAAAAAAACAGGCTTTTTTTAGGCTTAAAAAGAAGGATTGTTTTATATTAGCTTGAATATAATAATTGCAATAAAATCGACCTATGATAGAAGGAGAAAAATTAATTCCCATAAACATTGAAGATGAAATGAAATCGGCATACATCGACTATTCGATGTCTGTAATTGTTTCTAGAGCCTTACCCGATGTTCGTGATGGGCTCAAGCCCGTTCACCGCCGTGTTTTGTTTGGGATGCATGAATTGGGTGTTCGAGCGAGTTCTGCACACAAAAAGTCGGCAAGAATTGTTGGAGAAGTCCTTGGTAAGTACCACCCACATGGCGATACTTCTGTGTACGATACTATGGTGCGCATGGCTCAAGAATGGAGTTTGCGCTATATGCTTGTTGATGGCCAAGGGAATTTTGGTTCAATTGATGGTGATAGCCCTGCAGCAATGCGTTATACTGAGGCAAGAATGCGCAAAATATCTGAGGATATGCTTGCGGATATTGACAAGGACACCGTAGATCATAAATTGAATTTTGACGATACGCTTCATGAGCCCACTGTACTTCCAACGCGCATACCTGGCCTTTTGGTTAATGGTGCATCGGGAATTGCAGTAGGTATGGCAACCAATATGCCACCACACAATCTTTCAGAAGTTGTAGATGGTATACACGCCTACATTGATAACAGTGCCATTGAAATTGATGAATTAATTACCCATGTCAAGGCACCTGATTTTCCAACTGGTGGTATCATTTATGGATACGATGGTGTTAGAGAGGCATTCAAAACTGGTCGTGGACGCGTTGTAATGCGCGCCAAAGCAAATATTGAAGAAGTTAATGGTAGAGAATGCATTATTGTAAATGAAATTCCATACCAAGTCAATAAAGCGGATATGATTAAGAAGACTGCTGACCTTGTTAATGATAAAAAACTGGAAGGAATTTCAACCATACGCGATGAATCTGACCGGAATGGTATGCGGATTGTTTACGTATTGAAACGCGATGCTATTCCAAACATTGTATTAAATAAGCTGTTTAAATACACAGCACTTCAATCTTCCTTTAGTGTAAACAACATTGCCTTGGTTAATGGTCGTCCTGAAATGTTGAATCTAAAAGATATGATTCATCATTTTGTCGAGCACCGTCATGAAGTTGTTGTACGGCGCACAAAATATGAACTACGAAAAGCAGAGGAGCGTGCCCACATCTTAGAGGGGCTTATTATAGCTTCGGATAATATTGACGAAGTGATATCGATCATTCGTGGTTCTTCTAACCCAGATGAGGCTCGTCAAAAACTCATCAAACGTTTTGAGTTGAGTGAAATTCAAGCCAAAGCCATCGTTGAGATGCGCTTGCGTCAACTTACGGGATTAGAGCAAGATAAATTGCGTACAGAGTACGAAGATCTTATGAAGACCATTGAGGATTTAAAAGATATTTTGGACAAAAAAGACCGCCGAATGCAAATCATCAAAGATGAATTGGCTGTGGTCAAAGAAAAATATGGCGACGAGCGCCGCTCTACCATTGAATACGCTGGAGGTGATTTGTCTATAGAAGACATGATACCAAATGAACAAGTGGTAATCACCATATCTCATGCCGGATACATCAAACGTACATCATTGACAGAATACCGTACACAAAATAGAGGTGGCGTAGGGCAGAAAGCCTCAACCACGCGAAATGAAGACTTTTTGGAACACCTTTTTGTAGGGACGAATCACCAGTACATGTTGTTTTTCACTCAAAAAGGAAAATGTTTCTGGATGCGTGTTTATGAAATTCCAGAAGGTAGTAAGACGTCCAAAGGCCGGGCAATACAAAACCTTGTCAACATAGAACAAGACGATAAAGTAAAAGCCTTTATATGTACACAAAATTTAAAAGACGAGGACTACATTAACGCCCACTACGTTATCATGGCGACCAAAAAAGGCCAAGTCAAGAAAACCTCATTGGAACAATACTCACGTCCGCGTACAAATGGAATCAATGCTATAACCATTAAAGAAGGTGATGAGCTACTTGAAGCAAAACTAACAACTGGCGAAAGTCAAGTCATGTTAGCACTGAAATCTGGAAAAGCCATTCGTTTCGAGGAAGCAAAAACTCGCCCTATGGGTCGTGGGGCTTCGGGAGTACGTGGAATTACCTTGGCACACAATTCCGACGAAGTTATTGGTATGATTTCTGTAGATGATATGGAAAGTAATATACTAGTCGTTTCTGAAAATGGCTATGGAAAGCGCTCCAGTTTAGAAGATTACCGTATAACAAACCGAGGTGGAAAAGGAGTAAAAACTATTTCTATAACGGACAAAACAGGTAGTTTAGTTTCGATAAAGAATGTAACGGATGAAGATGATTTAATGATCATCAACAAGTCTGGAATCGCCATTCGAATGGCAGTAGAAGATTTAAGAGTGATGGGGCGGGCTACACAAGGCGTAAAGCTCATCAATCTTAAAGGGAATGATTCTATAGCAGCCGTTGCTAAAGTAATGAAAGAGGACGAAGAGGAGGAAGTAGAGGATCTAAGCAGTGAAGCTTCAACATCTGAAGAAACATCAAACCCAGAAAACACTACAAACGACACACAAACAGAAGCATAATTTTAATACAACAAATCATGAAAAATTACCTAATTTTTGGACTCCTACTTACATTTGCTTGGTCCATAAATGCACAAACAAAAGAACTTCGTACAGCTGGAAAAGAGTTGGATAAAGGAAATTTTGAAAAAGCAGCCACAGCACTATCTGCCGCAGAATTAGTTTTTGATGCGATGGATGACAAACAAAAAAGCCAATACTATTTATTCCAAAGTAAATTGTTTTATAAAAATGGCGCTGCTAACCCTTCAGAAATTGAACAATCTGTAGCCGCTTTCGTAAAAGTCAGTTCAACTGCCCTCACGCAAGACAAAAACATCCATTTGCAAAATCTGCTTAACCATATTTTAACTAAAGGAACTGACTATGTTTCAAATAATGACTATGCCACAGCAACGGATTATTTTTCAAATGCCTACAAACTCTCTGAAAAGGATACTGTTTATTTGTATTATGCAGCATCTTCGTCTGTTAATGCTAAGCAATACGACAAGTCTTTGGCCATGTATGAGAAGCTAAAATCCATAGGGTTCACTGGAGTTGAAAAACAATATCTTGCTGTAAATAAAGAGACCAATGTAGAAGAATCTTTTGACAGTAAAGTGCTGCGCGATATCTCTGTAAAAACAAAAACACACATTAACCCTAGTGATAAAAATACAAAATCAAAGTACCCAGAAATCATCAAAAATATGGCCTTGATTTACAACCAGCGTGGTGAAACTGAAAAAGCCTTGGAAGCTATGCGCGAAGCGAGGGCCGAAAATCCTGATGATTTAAACTTGGTACTCACCGAAGCCAATGTGCATTACACTATGGGTAACACTGAAAAATTCAAAGAACTTTTGGAATATGCCACCGAGCGCGACCCTAATAATGCCGAACTACAGTACAATCTTGGTGTTATAGCCGCTGATGCTGATGATTTTGAAAATGCAAAAAAATACTATCAGCGTGCGATAGCACTTAACTCCAAGTACACCAATGCTTATATCAATCTGGCAGCCTTGATTTTAGGGCAAGAAGAATCTATTATTGATGAGATGAACAATTTGGGAACTTCAGCTGCCGATGACCGCCGCTACGACGAACTTCGTGAAGAACGAAACCAACTCTATTTGGACGCTATTCCTTATTTGGAACAGGCGTTAGCTGCTGACCCTGCAAATTTTCAGGCGGCTAAAACCCTGTCCAATATTTTTTCTGCTACAGGCAACGATGCTAAAGCTAAAGAATATAAAGATATGGCTAATAGTTTAGAACAATAACATTTAGATTTTTACACCCTACGGCCCATACATTGTATGGGCTTTTTTTATGGGAAAAGGATTTGTGTAAGAACAGTAGCAGTTTACATGCTGATTTTTAGATTTATAAAAAAAATCTATACAATGCTCTTAATCACGCGAAGTTTATGAGAATGGGTGTTGGTATCGACATTATAAATCCCAGTGTGGTCTATGCGGTCAATCCGTACTTTACCGTGGGCATGGATGATATGATGGTTTTCCATGATGATGCCGACATGAATGATGTCCCCCTCATTATTATCAAAAAAAGCGAGGTCTCCAGCTGTACTTTCTTCAATAAAACTTAAGGCATCGCCTTGCGTGGCTTGTTGTGAAGCATCGCGTAAGAGTTTGAATCCATTGAGGCGGTATACCATTTGTGTAAAGCCCGAACAATCGATACCAAAAGGGGTTTTTCCACCCCACAAATAGGGGGTGTTAAGGAATAAAAGTGCGGTTTCTATAAGCTGATTTTTTTGCTGTTGCCCAATCAGAACTTCTCCGTCAAAGTCATGGTTCAATAGTGATTGTACAGACAACACACTTCCCATCACAATGGGTTGAAGTTTATGGTCTTTATCTGAAATAAAACTGACCAAATCGCCGCAGAGTTGCTCTTTTTTTGAAGAGTATATTTTGTAGTCTTCTTTTTCGATCAGTTGGAATTGTTTATTGTCAATCCAACCTTCATATCCGTCATAACTCAATCGGATACGACTCCATTTTTTGCGTTGCTCTAGGACTTTAAACAATTCGCCATAAAGGACTTGCGAAGTGAGTTCGCTTTTGTCTGAGGGTTCGTTTCTTAATGCGACAATACTAAGATTGCACAGGCCGTATTGCATTGAGTGCTAGTTTCGTTCGAGGATCAGTGCCGAAGCACCGCCGCCGCCATTACAAATGGCTGCCGCTCCAATTTTTCCATTATTTTGTTCCAAAACATGAAGTAGAGTTACTACTATTCGCGCACCAGAACACCCCAGAGGATGTCCAAGCGAAACCGCACCGCCATTGACATTGACTTTGGCATCGCTGAGGCCCAAAATTTTCATGTTAGCCAATCCTACTACTGAAAAGGCTTCGTTAAATTCAAAATAATCAACATCATCAATGTTGATATTGGCTTTGTCCAGGGCTTTGGGGAGGGCTTTTGCAGGTACTACCGTAAACCATTCGGGCTGGCGCGCGGCGTCTGCATAACTTTTTATGGTGGCCAAGGCTTTCAGGCCAAGTTGGTTAGCTTTGTCTTTACTCATCAGAACAAGTGCAGCAGCACCATCATTGATGGTAGAGGCATTGGCTGCGGTTACGGTCCCGTCTTTTGTAAATGCAGGTCTAAGGGCTGGAATTTTTTCTAATTTAACGTTGCTGAATTCTTCATCTGTGGTGACTACTATAGGTTCGCCACGACGCTGAGGAACTTCTACAGGCACAACTTCTCTGTCAAATTTTCCACTACTCCATGCGGCTGCAGAGCGCTCATAAGATTGAATTGCAAAGGCATCTTGATCTTCTCTTGAAAAACCATATTCTGTGGCACAAGCATCGGCACAAACACCCATCGCCTGATGGTTATAGGCATCCACTAAGCCATCTTTTTGCATGCCATCTTCCATTTGCGCAGGTCCAAATTTTTTGGCTGTTCGTGCGTGATAATAGTGCGGGATTTGACTCATGTTTTCCATACCTCCAGCGACAATAATTTCAGCATCCCCAAGCGCAATACTTTGCGCGGCTTGCATGATGGATTTCATTCCAGATGCACAGACTTTATTTACTGTTGTACAAGGGACTGTATCGGGAATTCCAGCAAATATAGCAGCCTGCCTTGCAGGAGCTTGACCTGCTCCAGCTTGAACAACGTGCCCCATAAGGACTTCGTCTATTGAACTAGGATTTAAATTAATTTTTTCTAATGCACCTTTAATGGCGATAGCCCCAAGTTTTGGTGCATCAACAGATGATAAACTTCCCATAAAACTACCAATTGGGGTGCGTACTGCAGAAACGATGACAACTTCTTTCATCTAAAAATAGTTTTAGTTTTACTCTTGCTAATGTAAATAAAATTTGGCAGATATTAGAGATGATTGTTGATTATTAGTCTGCTGTTGACGTTCTTTTTATTACTTTTGATTAGGCTTATATTGCTCAGTAATAAATTGCTTAAATATTTATATGGATCGTATTTTAAATAAATTTCACAAAAACCATAACTTATTTTATAAAGTGGTTTTGTTTGTGGTGACTACTTTTTTGATTGTTTATTTATTTCCCAAAAGTGGAACGTTCCGTTATAGTTTTGAAAAAGGAAAACCTTGGCAATCTGAAAATTTATATGCTCCTTTTGATTTTGCAATTCAAAAATCTGCTGAGACCATTGAAAACGAACGGCAGCAAATTTCAAAGGAATCTCCTGTATTTTTTGAAATAGATACGGCTAAAACCAATCAAATTTTCAAAAATTTTGATACTGTTTTCGACCGAAATTTTTTGGATGTTAACGAGCCTGAACTAACGAATAATTTATATCAATTTGGTGCACAAATTTTCTCAGAATTATATAGTTCTGGTGTATTGTCAGAGGGGTATAATTTTGATTCTGAGCGGTTGATTTCGGTATTGGTGAATAAAACTCAAAATAAAACAATTCCATATGCAGAATTTTTCCTTCAAACAGATTTAAAAGCACACATTGAAACTAAAGTTAAAAACTCTGATTATGAGGACTATATGTCCTCTTATTTGTCTTTGTTTTTTGATGTGGTACAACCCAACACAACCTACAATACTTCACTTACAGAAAGTGCTTTGAGCGATCGTCTTGGTCGGATAGTTCTCGTTCGTGGGCGTGTGGACAAGGGAACTCTGATCATTTCCAAGGGAGAGGTAGTTCAGGGTGAGAAATTGGCTATTTTAAAGTCTTTAGAATCTGAGTACGCTTCACAGGTATGGACCGAAGCCAATTATGTTTGGATTTTAGCGGCATATACTGTTCTTGTTGCATTAGCTTTGTTAATGCTTTTACTTTTCTTAAGGAAATATAGAATTGAAATTTTTTCCAATAATACCAAGGTCACGTTTATATTTTTCAATATCACTTTGATGGTTTTACTCACCACCTTGGTGGTGAACTATAATTCTGCATATATATATGCTGTACCTTTGTGTATTCTTCCCTTAGTACTCAAGGCCTTTTTTGATGCTCGTCTTGGGCTTTTTGCACACGTTGTCACCGTGCTTTTATTGGGTTTTGTTGTTGCCAACAATTACGAGTATATGTTTCTTCAGATTATCGCTGGAATTGTAACTATTCTTACGGTCTCTGAATTGTATAAACGCGCTAATTTATTTATATCAGTAGGACAAATTACTTTAATTTATATTATTTCTTATTTTGCCTTTTTTGTTATTCATGAAGGTAGTGTAGATGGTCTGAAGTGGGAAAATTTTCTTTTGTTTGTCCTCTGTGGTTTAGCTACATTGTTTGTTCAGCCTTTGATCTACGCCTATGAAAAATTATTTGGATTGGTTTCTGATGTCTCTTTACTAGAGTTATCTGATACAAACTCTAAACTACTTAAAGAGCTTTCTAACAAAGCCCCAGGAACATTTCATCATTCATTGAATGTGGCCAACTTGGCTGAGGCTTCTGCCAACGAAATTGGAGCTAATGCGATGTTGGTGCGCGTTGGGGCTTTGTACCACGACATAGGAAAAATGTCTAATCCGACATATTTTACAGAAAATCAGTCTACGGGAACCAATCCCCATGACGAACTATCTCCAAAGGAGAGTGCACAGATTATAATAGGGCATGTAATCAAGGGAGTTGAATTGGCTAAGAAGTACAATTTACCAGATCGTGTCATTGATTTTATTCGCACTCATCACGGCACAAGCTCTGTCCGTTATTTTTACAACAAGCAAATGGAGTTGACTGCCGAGTTTGACCCTTTAGACTTTACATACAATGGCCCACAGCCCTTTAGTAAAGAAACGGCTATTTTAATGATGTGTGATAGTGTTGAGGCTGCATCTAAAAGTTTGAAGGATCCAACATCTACAAAAATCAATACGTTTGTTGATGCCATAGTAGCTAGTCAAATAGAAAATGCTCAGTTTTTGAACGCCAACATTACATTCAAGGAAATTGAATCCATTAAGAAAGTTTTGAAGCAGAAGTTAGCCAACATGTACCACCTTCGTATAGAGTACCCTGAATAAGAACAGAAATCTATTTAAAAAATTAAATAAATTGTTTGCGTTGTTGCTAATGAAAAGGTACATTTGCATCCGCAATTTTATTGCATAAGTTCATAACAAATAGGAGAGGTGCCAGAGTGGTAATGGAGCAGATTGCTAATCTGTCAACGCGTAAGTGTTGCCCGGGTTCGAATCCCGGTCTCTCCGCAAGTAAAGAATTCAAAACAACACGGGGTGTAGCGTAGCCCGGTTATCGCGCCGCGTTTGGGACGCGGAGGTCGCAGGTTCGAATCCTGCCACCCCGACAGTGTTTTTGAGTTTTTACTTTTATTTAATAGATAACCATTCGGGGTGTAGCGTAGCCCGGTTATCGCGCCGCGTTTGGGACGCGGAGGTCGCAGGTTCGAATCCTGCCACCCCGACATCAAGACTAGATCTTTGATTGGTCGCATAGCTCAGCTGGATAGAGCACCTGCCTTCTAAGCAGGCGGTCCTAGGTTCGAATCCTAGTGCGATCACAAATAACCCTCTGATATTCAGAGGGTTATTTTGTTTTAGGAAGGTTGTATTTTTCTCTTTTGATGGTTGATTTCAGCAAAAATTTTGTGAGTTTTAATGATTTAAAGTTTAGAAATTAACATGATATTGACAACTTAAAAAAATTACTATAATTAAATTAATTAAATTTGTAACTATTGCAAAAACTACGAGCCCCTAATCTTGAGATAATTTAAGGCCTATGAACCATTAAATTTAAATAAATGAAATCAATAAAACTTAAGGCGTTTTTACTAATTCTAGCAGCTTTCACGCTTACACTTTTTACTTGCGAAAACACTGATGAAATGCCACAAGATCAGGATACTGACAATACCTTCTTAATGAGGTCTATGTCTGAGTTAATGGGACAATTTAATGATAATGGTGACTCAGATGATACGCAAAACCCAAGTGGTAATATGGTTATGGATTTTTGTTTTGAGTTTGTGTTTCCTATTGATTTTTACCTAAGCAATAACACAATCACTACAATCAATTCCATCGAAGAATTAGTGGAAGTATTGATTAACTCCGATGATGATCTGTATATAAATGACATTTCTTATCCATTTGATGTTTTGGTCTTTAATGACGATACAAATTCAATCGAATCATTGACAATTCAAAATGATGAAGTATTTGCTAGTTTGTTGGATGCTTGTGCTTTTGATCAAGACGACGACAATGTCTGTTATGAAATTTATGATCCAGTCTGTGTTGAAATTAACAACATCTACAATGAAACAATTATTTTGGTTTATCCAAATGATTGTTATGCTGGCCTTGATGGATTTTCCGAAGAAGATTTTTTAGATGATTGTGCGTCAAATTATGATGACCACGATGGCCTCTTTGACAACGATTGTTTTGATTTGGTTTACCCTATTGTTTTAGTAAATTCTAATGGAGACACTGTGACTATAAATAGCGAGGAAGCTCTATTGCAATACATTGAGGAATGGTATGCAGAAAATTGTAATAATTTAGATGATTGCACTTTTGATTTTGATGTTGCATTTCCAATTACAGTAGAATATTATTCAGAAAACAATCAACAATTTCAAACAATTGAAATTAGTTCAGAGGAGGAATTGGAAAGTTATGTTGAAGAATATTGTGCGTCAAATTATGATGACCACGACGGCCTCTTTGATAACGATTGTTTTGATTTGGTTTACCCTATTGTTTTAGTAAATTCTAATGGAGACACTGTAACTATAAATAGCGAGGAAGCTCTGTCGCAATATGTTGAGCAATGGTATGCAGATAATTGTGACAATTTAGATGATTGCACTTTTGATTTTGATATTGTATTTCCAATTACAGTAGAATATTATTCAGAAAACAATCAGCAATTTCAAACAATTGAAATTAGTTCAGAAGAAGAACTGGAAAGTTATCTTGAAGATTACTGTGATTAAAACAACCTATTAGTCCTATAAAATGAGCTATTATATTAACGAAAAACATAACTTTTAACATTTTAAAATTAACCCTATGAAGAAATTATTTATTCTAGTTTTTGGATTAAGCTTTTTAGCATGTAATGAAGATGATCAAGTAGATTTATCATTATATAACTCTAACCTGAGTATTATTGAAAATTTAAGTAATGGTGTGTCCGTTCTAGATATTTTGAACGAAAACAATAATGATTCTTCTTTATTGTACGGACTTGAATATTTTGGGGGATATATCTTTTATGTTGATGAAAATGACGGCAGTCTCATTGTTGCTACAGATTACTCTGAAATAGGTGATGTAGCATGGGGGGATGTTTTTAGTTTGGATACAAGTGCTGAAATTGGGAGTGGAGATCAAAACACTCAGGATATTGTTCAAGGAAATTTGAGTGACAATAGTATTGATGGTTTTGAGTTCGGGAGTGATAATTATGCTTTTAAAATTGTGACCGAATTAGAATACAATGGTTACTCTGATTGGTTTATTCCAAGTAGTGGATCCATGGCTGCAATCTTTGACCATGTTCACTCAAGAGGCATGGGTAATTTTGACGAATCTCTTTTTTACTGGTCTTCAACCAAACAAGGCTACAACCCTTATGTAATGGCTTTCAATTTGGATTGGGGTGGTGATGCTTTTTTTGGAAGTTGTGTTGATGTCAATGGGCTTTTGATAGCTCGTAAAGTTTTGAATTAATAATTTCATTTTTTCAATGCTTTTATTTTTTTGAGCATAAATTTCAATATTATTTTTTACGATGCATAAAGTAGTTGTTCTTAGCTTTTTATTTTTGTTTTGCTGTTCTAGAGTTGATCTAGCAAATGCGCAAAAAGGCGATGATGTATTTACTATATATCTCGTTAGGCATTCTGAAAAGGAGTTGAACATTAATAATCCTTCCGATCCGCCTCTTAATTCCTGTGGAGTTCAAAGAGCGGAGCACCTACGTAATTTTCTTTATGATGTGCAATTAAATGCTGTGTACAGCACAGATTATTTACGTACAAAAAATACAGCTCTGCCAACAGCTTTGTCTAAAAGATTGCCAATCAAAATATATAATCCTGGAGACCTCGAGGCTTTTTCATCATTATTATTAGAGGCCAAGCAAGATGTGCTAGTAGTGGGTCATAGCAATACAACAGGTGTTTTGGCGGGACTTCTTGTTGGCGAAAATTTAGGCTCTTTCGATGAGTCTATTTACGAGCGCATTTACAAAGTAGTGGTTTATAAAAATAAAGGGCAACT
>Ga0102886_1000056_pt1 | contig 41105 bp, 8 predicted proteins | sample Colrivmet1550A02_FD_84499 | JGI IMG/M metagenome (GOLD analysis project Ga0102886, IMG submission 84499) | Estuarine microbial communities from the Columbia River estuary - metaG 1550A-02 | ecosystem: Environmental > Aquatic > Marine > Intertidal zone > Estuary | place: USA: Columbia River... | reverse complement strand
CCAAAGTTTCTAAGCTTTTTAACAAGGATAGGGTCATCATCATCTCCACCAACTAAAGTCTCATCTAGAATATGAATAATCAGCAGTATCATTGCTTCACCCAATGTTCTATATACATTTTTAAGCATCATGTTTGCTTTACCCTCATCGTATCTTCCATCTACAAGTCCGTACTCCTCTTTAAATGATTTACCTAACTCTGCTAAACCAAACTTAGCCATACCCCTTTCACCAGTTACAGCAGTTTTTCGTATATGATTTAAAAACTTAAGTGCAGATGTATATCTACCTTCTAACCAACCTAAGTTTTGATCATAATAATTTTCTTGGAACCTTGCCCTAAAAGCAGGCATAACCCACTTGTGAAACTGAGCCATTAATATACCAGTAAAGTTATTTTGAATAACCATTCTATCTTCTCTAGCATAGTTACCATGTATCTGTTTGTTTACTTCACGTATATCATTCCTCATTTCATATCTCCACTTATCTGTATATTCTGTAGTAGATCCATCTTTATTGATAATTGTATCATAACCCTCCCTCATAGTTACCTTACCAGTTGACTGATCAAAGTCTAAAGCATCAACTAGATTTAGAGAATCTTCACCATTAGATATTTGTGTACCTAATAACATAGCCATACCCACAGTACTTTGAACTTTGTATTCAGCACCCTGGTTAAAAGAGTAACCAAAGTTTGTGAATCTTGACCATAAAGTATCACCATCACCTAATCCAAACTGTTCTCTTATATCTGCATCATCATCCATCATTCTAAAATACTGAACTATTGCTTCATATTTATTGAGCGCTTTATCTGGATCATAGTTGCCTCTTTTTATTTGTAAATTATTACCGGTCACTACTCTACCTGTAAAATCTGCTGCTGACTCAACAGCATTAGCTGTTCTCTCTATCATACCTTGGGTACCCATAGTATAAAACATCTTGGTAGCTTCAGTATAATCTCCTGCTGTATAAAATAAACCACCGGCAGCTTCTATGTAATTGTTAATTTGACCCAGAGTCAAGTTATTAAAGTTACCAAATATGTTAAAAGCTACATAAGACAATGAAGACAGATTAATTAATCCACCTGCTAACTTATCTACGGCACCTTTAGTTATTTTATCATTATCATAGTAAACCATTTTCATCCAATGGTGAGCACGTTTTTCTGCATTACTTTGCAAACCGCTTTGACTATCTCTACCTACAACTGTATTCACAAATCCTTGTGATCCTTGTTTTATTTTTGCAATTAACTCAAGCGCTGTACCTGGTTCTTTATAAGCTCTCATCTTTAAAGCTTGTACCATTGCTTGTAATGTGTCTTCTATTTGACCCATCACCTCAAAGTTTTCTGCCATACTTGCAAACTTAACTAAACTTTTAGTCATGTCTGTACTAACTTCACCCAGTGTAGGTTGTGATCTTAACTTGGCTGCTTCAGCTTCTAATACTGCTCTTTCTTTTTTATATTGGTCAACATTAATACCACCCTGCATTCTTTTATCTTTAAGATCTTGAATGTCTTCATATACTTTTTCAAGTTGTCCTTCTACCCTTGGGTTACCAGTGTAAAATACAGGAAGAGTATCTACTAATTTTCCCTGTTCATTTAAGAGAACAACCTTTTGCTCTGATGTTTCAGTAAATAAGTTCTTTATACTTCCTAAAAACTTAGGTATCATTCTAGCAAAGAAAGATGGTTTAGTCATTACCTCATCTACAAAGTTGTTAGCAATAACAGGAACCTTACCTAACATTTGCATTCGTTGACTTCTTGGTAATTTTTTAAGTAAGTCTTCATAATGCTCAACAAATTTTAGATAATATTGCTTTCTAGCTTCACCCAATTGATCAGTTGGATTCATTATAGCTTCATACTTAGGGTTAATTAAGCTAGCGCCTGTATCAGATCTTTTATCTTTAACCTCAACATAATCAGGCTTTACAGCATCAAAATTTTTATTTTCTTTTATAGCTCCAGTTGGTTCTCTGTTAGCATCTTTAAAAGTTTTTGTATACTCTATTTTATAATAGTATTTACTTTTATATACATCATAAGCAGTTTGTGGAACACCTGGTTTTTTAATCCAAGTAACACCCTCTCCATTAGACCAGACTTGAGCATACTCATAGTTTTTTCTAACATCAATAAACTCTTGCGTATATTGATGAAATGTTCCTGAAGTTAAAACACCATCCTCTAATTTTTCTCCTTGCATAAAATCAGCAAAAGCTCTTTTATCTCTGTACAGTTGTTTATTCTTTTCTACTTGAATAGGGTCAGCGTTAGCTAAAGAATAAATAGGAAAATATTTTCTTGGTTTACCATTAGCATCATAAAGTTTATCTCTTAATGCTTTCTTTTCATTTAAATAATTTTGACCTACTCTTGTAGTATAGAAACCTGTGAATCTTTTGTTATCATCAAACTCAAGCATAAAATCATATAATCTTTGAAGATCTTTTTCACCTGAGAGTTCTAGTAGTGTTTTACCAGCATCTAATATATCTGCTTTTCTAGCTTGAACTCTATCTAAGAATTCTTGCTTTTTAAACTTAAATATTTTATCCATAGTTGCAAGGATGACATCTTTTGATGTTGCTAAATCCTTGGCATAAAGTTCTGAGTTAGATATATCAGGTACAAGATTAAATAACTCATCCAAATCATCAAGAGTAATTGTCTGTCCTGAATGTGACTGTATGACTGTTTCAGCATCTGTCTTTTTTCCTTTCTTTGCAAAAGCTCTAATTACAGTAGCAACATAATCAAGTATAGCTGTTTTAATTATACCTCTGTTAGCACCTACTTCTGATACAATATCATTACCAAGTAGTTGAGTAAGTTCAATATTAATACTACCTAATAATGATCTTTGTGTTGCATTTAATTCTTTGTTGGCTTCTATAGCATGAAGCCCCTCAAATGTTGAAAGGAATCTATTAAAGTTTAATATATATGTTATGTATTCTTTTTTACTTTGATTCTTAGGGTCAGTAGCATATTCTTTAAATGACTTCATCTGTCTTAGAGCATCCTGTAACAATCTTGTGTACACTCTAGACTGTGATATAGGACCTTCTTGTTTAGCAAGAGCTATGTAACTCAATGTACTTGCTATTTCTTCTTGCACATCTTCTTTTGATCTATCTCTATATATGTTTTCCTTTAATAAATCTTCTACTTCTTGTTTACTTTTTAAAGCTTTTTCATATGTTTCTAAGGCACCAAGAACGGTTCCTTGTTCAGGATATTCTGAAGGATCCACAGTATCAGCAAAATTCTCAGCAGATTCTATATCTTGCTCAGCATTATAAATTTGTTCTGCTGCGTCTTTAAGGACTTGTTCTGATATCTCTTGTTCTGCTAAGTTTGTATCTATAGCCGGTATTAAAACATTGACCTTTTCTGCATTTTGTTTATATCCATGTGGCTCATTACCGTCAAACCTTATTTTCTTACCATTATAAGAAATCAGCAGACTAGCAACATTACCAACACCATACTCAATATCATAGCCCATATTTTCAACCATTCTTTGTAAAAGGTTTACTTCTAAAGCATCTAGTGTTTTAAGAGTTAAGGACTTTGTATCAGTAAGTTTTGCATACATACTTGTTTCTGCCAGGGTTACCTTATCTACATTGTATGGATTTTTCTTATCACCATACAGTATACCCATATCTTTAGTAGAAGTAAATATACCCTTAGCCCAAGTCTTTGGATTTGTTTTTAAAACGTTTGATTCAGTTAATTGTATTTGTAAAATCTTAAGTTGTCCTGTTGATGCAACCAAGACTATGTCAGCTTTAGAAGCTATCTCTGAATATGCGTCATGAAAAACAACATTAGTCAACATTACATCTCCTTGGCTTTTAACTGTATTAACCTGATTTACTATGTTGCTAAAAGCCTGCTTAGCTACATCAGTTTCTATATTTGTAATCTTATCAGATATCTTATCAAAAGATTCATGTGATGCAATAGCATCTAACATTGTACTTAAATCATTTTTAATAAGCTGTTGTTCTTTAGTTTCTTCTCTACCAAGCGCTTCTTTAGCTGATATAAAAGGTTTTTTGCTGGTAAGACTATAATATTTACCGTCTTCTTTATTCAAAATAACCAAGTCATCACTGTTAAAAGTAACTCCTTCTGAGGCAGACAAAGTATCTGATTCCTCTTTAGCACTTTGAACATTATGGAATAATCTATCAATCATTCTTCTCTGTAAAACCCCACCTTCTTTTTTTGCTACATTGACTATCTTTTGTTTTTCAGGTGATAGGTTATATCTTATTCTACCATTAACAGGTGTATCTAGTTTAAATGATATACCATCTGTATTAAGCAATCTAGCAATGTCACTTAAGGTTGCTTTATCAGATATATTATTTACTTCAAGAACACGCCCTGTAATTACCTCATTGAGGTTTTTAATAATTTTAGAAAACCACTCTAAAAATTGTTTTATTTTGTCAGTAAAACTTTTAGTTGGGGTATTCTCATACTCATTATTAAAATGTCTAGATAGTGCTTGTGTTACAATTTCTAATTGAACATCAGCTTCTGTAAATCTTCTTTTGCCACGGTAAGCATCTTTTATTTGTTGAGTCATCTCAGGAAAATTCCTTTGTGCTTCATCAAATAAAGAATTAAATAAGTTTTCATTATCTAGTTTTACAGCATCTATAAAAGGGTGTAAGACTTCTTCTATTGCTATTTCATCTGTTACTCTGCCATTTATTAATATAGCAGTACCATCCAGATAAAATGAGTTTATTTTATTAAAAGGAACTTTTGCTTTTTTCCATTGAGGTATACTAGCATAAAGATTTTCTGCATCCTTTACTGACATTAACTTAACATTAATTCCAGGAAACATTCTCATTAAATGTGAAACTATTTTTCTAGCTCTGGGTTTATCCCATTCCCTAGAAGATTCTAGCATGTCAGTTGCAGAAAAAATAGATGGATCAATAGATACAGAAAATGTTTTTTTTGTTTTAACTATGTCTACAGACTCAATAGGTATGTTATTTATTTCAAGATATCTATTCAATCTTCTAACATTAGAATCTACAAGTGTTTGACTCGGTTGTAATGTATCTGGATCAGTATTATTAACATAGTACCTACCTCCAAAACTGTGTATTATGTTTAGCCTTCTAAGATTATTTAATAATGCAACCCCAAACTCTTCTTGCTTTAAGTTAAAAAGAACTTTTTTATCAGCAATCATATTTTGTGCTTCTACAACAGTAGGTATAGTATCACTCTTTGAAAGTCTTTGATATTGATTTATTACATTATTTGTTATAATATCAGTCTTAAAAACTTGCTTTAAGTTTTTATACGTTGTTAGATTTTTATTGTGACACTTTCCCATATTCTATAAATTACATCTTTTGATTTCTTCTAAGAAATTTTTAATTTTTTCCTCTTCTGTTTTCCCCTCATATGACAATGTTTTGTTTTCATATAATGCTATAAGATCTTTCAAAGATACAATATTATTATCAGCCAGGTTTCTTCTCATCTCAGTAAACTCGTCTGCTATGTATGGGGCATTTATTGTATCATTATAAAACTTAGTAATTTGAGGATACTTGCTTTTCTCATCAATGTCTTTATTAAAAAGATCTAGTTTTATTTGCTGATCAGGATTTAAGACTGGTAAATTATTTTCTGCTGAAACAATACCTTTTGATTCCTTTTCAATATTATTTACTGTTTCTATATTACCTAACAAATCATTTGCATTAACAGAGCCAATGTTTTTAGGTTTTACTGCATCATCAATTTGTATAAAAATACTGTTTTCATCAGCGTTAATATTTGAACTTTCATTTCTAAGTGCTTGAGCAGATATAGATTTTGATCTATCTAAATTAAAATTTTCAATATCCAATGAATCAATTGCTTGATCTATACCAAGTATGTCATCTAGATTTCCTATAATATCAGTTTTATTACTAATATTATTTCTGACTGTTGCATATGTATCTCTAGCACCAAACATAAACCCTATTGCATTTTGATAATTTGATCCCATAAATGGAACTTCATCATACATAAATGATGTGCTTTTTTCTTGATCTTCCCTTAGTAAAAATAATTTGTTTGATCTTTCTACTCCAAATCCAGTATCTGTTTCAGTATAATACCTTAAGTATTTTGGTTGATTTTCAAAAACAAATGCACCATCAACCTCTGAGTTCTTAGGTGCAGATAATGTTAACACACCGTCTTTACTTAGTGCTGTTTTACCTTTAATTGAAGTTTGTGTATCTGAAGAACCATCAACGTCTGTCCTAACCTCTTTAAAAGTAAGATTAAACATACCAACATTAGATGATAAGTATCCATTTTCAAACTCATTAAATAACTCATCTTTTGTTAAACCAAAAGCATCTTTGTAATCTTTATCATTAAGTAAAGACTCCTTAGCAGTCTCTATTTGTTGTAGATAAGAATCCATCACAAAAGGAGATATTGCTTCTAATAAGCTATCTTTAGAAAGTTGCAAACCATCTTTAACCATAATGTAATTTACAATTGTTGAGGCATCTTTTCTTGTTGCAGGGTTACCATACAATTTTGCAAATGAGGTTTGAAGATCTATCTTCTGAAGTTTATTTAAATTTCTCCATGTATTAGCAGCTAAAATATTAATTCCTGTTTTGTTAGACTCTGCATTCACAGGTAACTGAGTAACAAATGATTTAAGAAAAAAGTTATCATTGTCTGCAGCATTTAATCTTCTAATAGAATCGTAAATATTTTGAGCATCTACCATAGGGTATATAAGCTTATTGCTTAATGTTCCTGCATCTTTATCTTGTGTATTTGCATTGTTATGCATATACGCTTTTATAGTAAAGTAAGAAAGCATATCCCTTCTAATCTTCTGCTCTGTCTCTTCATTAAAAGTTATAGCATCTACAGCAAATGACTTTTCAAGTTTTTCATAAAGTTCATTAAATACAGGAGTTGCTGTTAAGAATACTTGTGGTAAAAGCTCATTTGTTATCTCATTAAAGATATCTAAATTTTGTTTTACAAAACTATCTTCCAAAATACGGGATATATCAATTGCTGGACTTTCTCCAATTTTTTCTATTGCACCTATTTTCTGTAGGTCTTTTTTAATTGATGCTATGTCAGCAAAGTTTTTACCTAGTCCTGCACTATCTGATATACCAGTTAATGAATTCATATTACCAATAAATTCATTTATAGTATTTACTGTAGATAAAATTTCTAGCAGTTCCAGCTCTTGTTTAAAAGAACCACCACCTTCAACTAAACCACCAAGATCTTCTCTAGTTTTTATTCCTGTACCTATTTCTATTTTTAGTTTATCATCTTTTAATTGACCCTGCTTAAATGCTAGCTCCTGATTAACAAGACCTTTAAACCCTGCATCAAACTTCTGTATTTTATTAGATGCTTGTTCAAATAGATCTCTGGCTATTTTTGAATTTAATATAAGTATTGCGTCAGACAACGGAATTCCTAAAGCAACCATTGTTACAGCTCTTGGTACTGCTTGCTTGTGCATACCAAGCTTTGACATAAAGTTCTCTTTAGAGTTATCAGTAAGCATTGTTATTATAGCAGATATAGTATCCTGCTTTCTTTTACCTTCAGTAGTAGTAGCTGTGTCAAATCCAGTATATGGTTTATTCAGAATACTAAACTGCAACTCTCCAGGTAACTTTATCTTATACTCACTTAATAAACTAATTGCTAAGTTTGGAGATACAGCTCTACCAATTGCTGCACCTTTATTATTAATAAATGATATTACTTTACCATTGATATCATCTACATCAACCTCAGAACCATTCATAGATTGAGTGTAGCCTGGTGCAAATTTTTCTAAACTTGCATATGCTTCTTTTACTGCATCTAGTGTAGCCGGGGTATAAGAAATATCTTGTACTGCCTCATTACCCATAAGTGCATATCTCATATTAAGCACTGCATTATTAATTGGTGCTTCATATGGCTCACCATATTCTTCTTTATATTTTTGATACTGAGCTTTGGTTACAGGAAGCCCTAGTCTTGTTACAGCCTTTAGCGCATCATCAGTAAACATTTGATCTATAATAAAATTATCATCATAGCTGTCTTCCAATCTTGAACCTTGAACTTTAAAAGACTTTAATGCTTCAGCATAGATTGTGTCTTGTTTAACTTTTGTATTAATATATTCAACATAATCTTTATACTGTCTACCTTGTGTAGCACCATATTGGAAAAACTTCTTCTCTTCTTTTGAATAATAGTATTCTAATATTTGAGTATATACTTTGTCAATATCAAAATCCGCACCTGATACTTCCACAAGTTCAGCTGCAAACATTGCTGAAGAACCATAATAAACAGGCATAAAATCTACAAGTTTTATATTCATTGTAGAATGATTATCTTGTGATGGTATACGCACAGCAAACATTTTTGCAATCATCTCTGGTATAGCACCTCCTTTTTCTGCAACCTTTTCAAATACATCTTTGAAGTGAGCAGGCATCATGCTTTCTGAATAACGTTGTTTTGTTGATCTACCTTTATCATCAAACTCTTGTAGACCATATCTAAGTCTATCTATTACAACTATACCTTCTTTAGGTATTTGTTTTTGGGCTAACTCAGCCATAGAGAATTGTTTAACGTCTAAAGCTTTCATTCTAACTGCAACAGATTCTCTTATTACTTCATGTCTAAGAGGTAAGAATTTACTATTACCTGCTTCATCTTTTATTTCTTCAACACTAAATACTCTTCTATATATATTATTTCCAAAGTCAGAAACCAAAGCCAAACCATGACCTGGTATTTTTTCCTGGAACACCCCTTTGGTAAAGTAACTTAAAAATAACTGTTCTGCTTTTGCAATAGCCAATGGGTTGTTAAAGTCAAACTTAGGTTGTCCTGATACAGGATCAATACTAAAAAACTCAATAACATTACTACTAGATTTAGACGCTTTTAAAGAATTGATTGCATAACTTAAAAATGATGCAAGGTCAGGTGTAAGATTATTTCTTTCTTTACTTACATTAAACTCTGACATAATTCCATCAAAAGTAAATACTAAATTTCTTTTATTTTTAAATTTAAGAACAACTCTTTTCTTTAATGCATCATTATAGAATGCTTTAACTTTCTTTATATTAGTAAGAGCTGGATAACCCGGTATGTTTACCTGTTGAGAATCCTCTTGCTCATTTGTAGCTAATAATTTTATTTGACTTACTTCAGTAACAGAATTTTTATTACTTGGATTTACAACTTGTAATCCAAAATCTTTAGCACTTATTATAGAAGATGGCTCTGATATACTTTCATCTAAAAGCTGTACATTTTTCTTAGCCATTTTCTGTGCACTTACAGGTGTTGCAATTGCTACATTACCTGTATTTCTTTGAATAGTCTCAAGATCTTCTCTTAGTTTGTGAAGCTCTGGTCTTAACGGGTTTTCTTCCCAAATAACATTACCGTCATTATCTTTCTTTCCTGTATCTATAGATGTAAATGATGGTGATAAAACAAAAGCAGACATTTTAATAAATTGCTCACCGTCAAAATGAACAAACTTTTTAGAGTTTAACATCCCGTCTGTTTGTATTAACCCTCCTTCATCAAAGATATCACTTGATGTAATTCTTTCTCCTCGTTCTATTTTAGTTATAACATCAGCTTGTGACTTAGTTAACTTACCTAAACCAAACCAAAAGTTTCTAAATGCTTTGGTAGTTAAATAAACCTGTGCATCTGCTCTTTCAATACCTTGACCAGTAAACCAAGAGTTTAAAATAGGATCATCAAATGTTAACACTGATATGTTTTCAGTCATGGTATCAACACCTAAATTGGTATCAACCATATTAGTATATACATTATCAAATGCTGCATTCTGACCCTTAGCTCTTTTAATCTTATCAACAGAGTCTTTAAGTATTAATGCTTGATCACCAAGAAGAAGTTCATTTATAGATTTTGTATTTATATAATCATTGAAAAATATCTGTCTTAAGTTATAATCTAAATCTTTTCTTAAGTTTAGTTTTTCTGCAGCAGCTACAGCATTTGCTCTATCTACACCAGTTCTGTCTTGAACTATACCAGATTTTATTTCATTAGATATTTTATTATCTATTTTAAGAGTATCATATAAAGACTTAAATCTTTTATACTTAATTTCTAAATTGTTTCTTAACTGATCTTTAAATTGTTTTTCTGATAATTCATTATTTTTTAATGCTTCTTTAAAAGTAAGATGCTTTTCAAGAGTTTCTCCAACTTTTTGTTGAGCAGAAGCCTCTAAAGATTTTCTTAACTCTTCAGAAATTAAATCTGAATTATTTACAAAACTAAGTTTTCTATCATCATATCCTTTGTATGAATCTTTTGTTTTGTTTTCACCTTGCTCTCTAACAATTCTATCATACTCATTTTTTACAAAATCAAATGATGCATCTATTATAGTGTCTGTTATTTTTCCATCTTTACCAGATACTGCAATTGTAACTGGTAGTGTTGTCATATCATTAGTATTAGATGACTCTAGAATTCTTATCTGAATAGGAGAGGTAGCTATTTGTTCAACTAGACCAGTTTCTTGGTTTACTACAACAGACTTCTTAAGCTTATTTGTTTTTGGGTTAAAGTCTAATGTATAGTTGTTAATTAAGTTTGACATAAACTGACCAGCTGTAAAGCTTCCATACTCTGTTGTATTCAACACTCCACTGATATATTGATCATAATCAACATCTCTATCTAATGTTTTAACTTCTGCAACACCAGATACTCTTTGTACTGATAGCATATTAGCATCAGACATTGCTTTAAACTTATCATTATTTAAAAGATAATTATTTGATAAGTATTCTTTTTCTGATAACTCTTGTAATTTTGCCGGATAATTTAATTCCTTTATTCTTTTTAAATGATATGTAGGCTTCTGATGAGCATTTACTAAATCACCATTTACATTTTTAAATACGGATAAACCAATACTCTCATCAAATATAGCATTGTTAACTGCCATGGACTTTAGTCTACCTGCTGCACCTTTCTCATCACTATATAGTTCATGAGCTGTTTCTTTACTTTTTATAATCTCAGATATAAAATAAAGTTGCTCAGCTGTAATTGGTTCTGCATTTGTGTTTAATGATAAAAGTAATTCTTGATCAGGATGTTTTTCATTTGTACCATTAGACTTTAGTATGCTAAATTTTATATATTGTGGTGATAAACTTATACCTGTATTATCAAATATTTGTTTAGCTGCATTTTTACTTGAGTCATCTAATTTCTGGTCATTAAACTTTTTACCACTTAACAATACTTGTCTAAGACTACTTACTGATTTTACTGCAGAGTTTCTTTCTTTTGGTTTTATCTTCCACTCTTGTAATAATGAAGTGTAAGCTTGACTCCATAAAGACAACTGTGTATTTGCATCATCTCTTTCTGCAGCAGAAAAAGTAATTAAACTTCCGTTATTGTCTGTCTTTTGAAATAACCATTCAACTTTAAAATTGCTAAATGCTTTAAGCTGATTAAACAAAATACTATTATTAATCTTGGTAGGTAATACCATATCTGATACTGACTCACCCATAGTTATACCTAAGTCAGTAAATATCTTGTTAACTGCTGCTTTTGTATCTGGATTTGACGTAGAAAATAAAGCTAAAGACTGAACAATTTCCATAGGTTCAGTTCTACCTTCCATAGCTTTCATAATACCGTTGTAAGTATTATATACATTTATAGGTACAATCAACTTTTCCTCTCTATTATCTTTTCTTGTTATAGTTGTGTTACCAAATATATCTGACTCAGCTCTTGTTATTGTAGCTAAATACTTTCTAAAGTAAGATGATAATGAGCTAAAGCTTCCATTAAGGTATGCTTCTTTACCATACTGAGTTACATTTCTTAGACCTTGATCTTGTTCAAGGCTATCTGCTTCCTCAACCTCTTCTGCTTTTTGGAAGTCTATTGTATCCAAAACATCAAAAGCAGCTTTATAATAAGGTGACTCAGTTAGGTCTTCATAACTATTAGAGTATATAAAAGAATCTGTAATTTTTTGTAACAGTTTAGATCTTTCACCATCATTCATATTGCTTTGATTAGATGGATTGTCAACACTATACAACCACTCAAAGTCATCTAATATTTCTGACATTCTATCTTCTCTAGAGACTTTAGGGTCTTGTTGCTGTCTCTCTACAAATGTAGCCGCCATAGTTAAAACTATATTATTAGCTACACTACTATCCAAAAACAGTTGTCCTTTACTTGTTCCTACTTGTACTTGCTCATATGGAATAACAGCATTTGCTATTACTATCTCATTACTATAGTTATCTGTAAATTCATTTGATACTGACTCAGACTGTGCGTATCTACCAGAGTCTATATTTTCATATAAACTTTGCAATTGAGTTTTAGTATACTTAGAGAATATACCTTTTATCCAATCAAGAAGTTTTGTAAACCATGACTTAACAACAGAATCTGTATTTGTATCTCTTGGATTTAATTTAAATTTATTAAACTCATCCGCCATATATTCTTCATAGAAAAGATTTTCTAATTCTTTTATACTTAGATTATCATATTGCTCAGATGTATTTTTAAATTTCTGTAATTCTTTAGTAAATGATTTATTTTCTTTTCTTAGCTTAGATCTTACTTCTTTTCTAGCAATTGCTCTTAACTTAACTTGTTCTTCTGGTGTTAATAACAATCTGTATACTGCATGAAATGCCTCATGGTATTTAAATGGGTTACTTGCTCCAGTATATATTGTTCCACCTATTTTAAGATTTCCTGCCAATGCATTCATGTTCAATGCAAAGCCACCTACTCTTACGCCACCTTTTAAAAGATTACTTCCTAATACATTTATATCAGCAAGAGTAATTGAATCAGGTAAGTTATTTTGTGCCCATACAGTGAAGTCATTTAAAGATTGTACATCCTCTGCTGTAAAGTTTGTAACTACTTTATTTGAAATCAGCTTATCTCTAGCTTGTTTAAGTTTTTGATATACCGGGTCATTTCTTAATGCTTTTGTTAATCCTCTAGCACCCACTTCTTTTTTAGTGGTGTCTTCTATTTCTTTTAATTTTACATTAAGTTGATCTAATGGGCTCTGTGTTATAGATGCCAAGTCTATAGAGCCATCTGTTGACGTTGCCGTTTTTTCTTCCCCAACAGGAATAGGGTTTCCTTCTGCATCAGTGAATGCCTGTGTTTCAGTAAAGACTGCGTTTGTAGTAATCTTATCTCCTAGATTGAATATTTTATTAGTGTTATCTTCTGCAGATAAATTAACATCTTTATCAAAGCTTGCTTGATTAGCAGCACTTGTAGTTTCAAAATTTAATTTAGAGTTACGTCTGACTCTAGGAGTAAGCTTTGTACCAAGGGATTCTAATGTAGTTTGTACATCAGCGTTTAATGATAATGATGTTGTAAATTGATTCAAAGAAATATTTATAGTATCATAACCAGCAACATCTAAGTCAGCATTAATCTTTTTCAATAAGTCATTCAGTTGCTTCAAAGGATCTGATGAAGCTTTAATTTCTGAAAGCTCTAGATATGTAGTTGTTATTTTACTTCTATTTTTTTCTACTACTGCACGTATTTTTCCAAAGGGTGCAACATTAATAGTAACATCAAATCCAGGAACCATTGCTATCCTGATACTCTTACTATTTTCTAGATTAAATACATCAATTTCTTGACCAACAGTTTGTTGTGTCTGACCATTAATATAATTTCCTTTTTCATTAATTGAAGGCTTTATATTTTTTTCTTTATTTCCTTCCTTCAGTTCAATAACCTTATCCATCATTCCAGTTACAAACTGGCTAATAATGGTTTTGTCTTGACCAATAGTCTTAGCAGTTGCTAACGTATAAACTCCATTAGGTTGTTTAATAACATACTGATATCTTTCAGTATAACCTAAAGTGTTAGGACCTAGCATTTTACTCCACAAGCCATTTTGTAAACCTTCCCTAGCTTCTTTTTCTAATACTTTAAGCTCATCATCTATTAGATTACTTATTACTTCTGGTTCACCAACGGATTCTCCATTCTTATCTCTAGTAATATCATAAATAAGAATACCACCTTTTCCATCTGAAGAAAGACCTGCTTTATAAAAGTCACTTAATACTGTTAATGGGTTGTCTGTATTATAATCAGGGTAACCATCTTCTCTTACAATTGAAAAACCATTCTCCTTCAAACTTTCAAAAGTAATTTCAGTTATACCTGAAGCGTATTGTTTGTTTAAGAAGTTTACTAAAACATCTTTTCTAGTTGTAGAATCAATTGCTTTTGCAAGCTCTTGTTCAATTGTTGTTTTAGATGTATCTACATTAAATATATTTTTAGCCAGATCAGTAGACATTGTAGAAGGTGTGAATTCATTTACACCTACTTTATATATATAAGAACTATTTGCAATGTTACCTATAATACCATTATTCTTATCACTAATAGGTTGCAACCCTACGGCTTGTAATTTTTGGTTAACATCAAGAAGAGTAAGCTCATCTTTAATTCTTATCTGTATATTATAAGGTTCTCCTTTTGTAAGTATGTATTTATTTGGTTGAGCTACACCACCATAGCTAAATTGTGTTGCTACTTTATTAGGATTAGGTTTTACATCAATTACTAAATTATTATAAACATTATCAGTTAGGTTGTTTATAATCCAGCTTAAACGTTTTTCAGCACTTTCCTTTGATTCTCCTGCGTTTTCTCTTACATAAATATTAGCAATGTTATCTGCTGTTATCTTAGCAGTACCATCAGGAACTTTATCAACAATAAGTTTTTCATCATAGTAACGCTCACTAAAATCTAATTCAGACTCTGTTATTGCTTTTTGTTTTCTGTCACTATAAGGTTTACCATAATCTTCTGGAGTAACTAACTGAATGTTATCTCCTAAAGGTCTATTTACTGCAACTCTAAATTCTTCTCCTGTAACTTTATCATATACAAATTGACCTCTTATAAGTGTAAGGCCATCAAACTTAAACGTAGAACCATCTGAATATTCTTCTTCTAGTATAGTAAACTGATCTAAAGCTGCTCTAGCATTGTTGTAAACACCTTGACCAGATATTGCATCTAATTGTACTGCTGATAAATCTGATCCATTGTTGTTTATTATTTTATATAATTTTTGATCTTGATCAGCTACATCTATTGATATAACTCTGAAATTAACTCCATCACCACCCTTAATGGGTTTTAAATTACTTTTCTTATTGATATTCCTGTTTGTAAAAATATCATAAGATAAATCTAGCTGTTTTAATATATCTTCTATAATAGGATTTTCAATAGCTTCTCTACTATCTAGATACTCTTGGAAACCTTTTTCTTCATCTATATCTCCTGCAGATGGTATTCTTGACCTCTCAACTAAATTGCCATATTCTTCAACTGTAGTTGAATAACCTTTTGCCCATACTCTCTTTATAGCAATAAAAGCTTTTTTAATTTTAAGAGCCTCGTTTGTTGCTGACCATTGTGAAAAATCTAATGGATCTGAGGACTTGTCATTAGCTCTGTATTTTAGATACTGCTGTTTAAGTATTTCATTTAAGATGTTTGAATCAACTTGTTCATCTACCTCAACATCTATTCCAGCTTGTTGTAGTGTTTCTTCAATATCTAATATTTCTGCATTTGCCACAGCTTCATCAGATACTTCACTCTTTCTTTCTTGTTGAACTTTTACACCAATGTAATTTTTAATTATTGCTAATGCTTTTGCTAATGACTCAGCATCTTTTATAACATTTGGATTTAAACGTCTGCCGTTTTGTATAAGCTTACCTTCATTTACTCCTTGAATTAAATCCTCTAAACTTACTTCATCTTGTAAAAATTCTCTTGTAAAGCTTTCTTCCATTAGAATATCTACTTCAGCTAATCCATTTAATAATTTAGTTTTTTCAACACTATCTATAAATGCTTCAGTCTGTCTTTTATATATTGTCTTTCTATTTTTATATATATACTCAAGATATTCCGTGGCTCTTTCTTCTAATTGCTCTTGGACTTTTGGATTAGTTAAAAGGTCAACTGATTTACTATATGCAGAAGCATCTTCTTGTAAGGCTACATGATCAGTAATTAAAGTTAAAGCTTCTTTTATCTTACCGTAGTCTACAAAATCACTAGACTTGTCTGCTAATGCTTCAATATAGTTTTTAAATGCTGTATCTAAACCAGATGTTTTTACTTTGTTTCTAGCAAAGTAACCTTTCTTTGTTAAGTTTTTAGGATCAGTAAATATCTTAAGATACTTTTCTAATGCTTTCTTTTTCTTTTGTTTTTTTGATTTTAATTTATTCCCTTCTGTAGTATCCTCATATGTGTCTATCTCTGTTTCTAGAGTTTTGATCTCTTGTTCTATTGTATCTTTAGTGTATAGTAATCTTACATCGGTTGCTCCTTGATTGGCAATAAGTGGTTCTGTTTCTAGTCTATTTTCTATTTCAGACTGTCTTATTGCTGCATTTTTAAAAGACTCATTAGTAAACATATAAAGCAATTTTGTTTGCTCATATGCTTGAAGTTTAAAAGACTCTTTAATAAACTCATCAGTACCTGGATCAAATTGTTTAGGATCATATTTAGTTGGAAAAATACCACCCATATTATCAGTAACAGTTTTTCCAAAAGAATCTATTCTTTCTAATTGAGTTGATATTTTATTCCTTAATGATTTAGCACTTCTACCACTTCCTTTAAATGCATCAACTAACTCTTTATCATTTAGTTTATTTAAATTTACAAGATTGTCTTTTAAAAATACAATAGATCCTGTATCAAATGCTTTTTTTAATGCATCAAACTCAGCAAAATTTCTATTATCAAAATACTCTTTCTTATCACCCATTGCAATATTTAAGTTCATAAGACCTTGTTGTTGTTTTTGTAAAGACAACTTCAATTGGTTCTCACTTAATATAGCTTCTAATGGTTTTTCAGCATTCATCTGCTGATCATTAATCTTATTGATGTAATTAACAACATCGTCTACTGCTTTTTCTCTTGCAGCATTATACTCAGTATAAGGATCTGCTGCTGTCTCACCTTCTTTAACTGTACTTTTATTATAAATAGATTGGCCTTTTCTGAATATAGCAGGCATTCCCTGAAATAATACTTGTTGATAAGGACCAGCTAAACCACCCATAAAAAATCCGGATGCAAATACTTCTGCCCCTTCTTTTGAAAATACATTACCTACAGCCTGCTGACCAAAAGCACCATAGGTAGATGGTGCACCTGCTAAAGGATCTCTTAATAAAGAACTATAATATCCAATAGTAGCAGCAGATATTGCTTCCTGAGAAACTTCTTGTACACCTTCAGCTAAATTAGCTGCTGCATACTTTAACATCTGACTACCTAATACTTTAGGAACACCTTTCCAGCCTTGAGCTTTAAATGCTAAATTTAGTTCTTGAGGTATACGTTTAAATAAAAACTTTTCTGCTTTTATTGCTTTACCACCTGTTCCTCTTAAAACTCTTTGTGCTTCTTGATTTAGTTTTCTTTGCCAACCACCAAATGCATTTTTTAATACTATTCTATTTGATGCATGTATAATTAAGAAGTTTCTCATTTGAGCTTTGAAAGCTCCTTCAGCAGCTTTTATTCTTGTATCTTTAGCTTGCTGTTCTGTAATACCATTTCCGGCACCGTTCTTATAATTGAAATAATTTAAACCATTCATTTCAATTTGATTAAATACCATACCTGCTTCCATTTTAGACTCAGACATTGAAGCATTAATCATTCTCATATCTCTATAAAATGCACCAAATACATGTGTATTCTTTCCTATGTTAAGTAAATTCTTTGCTGTGTTACCTGTAGTCTTCCAGTTTTTAATAGCATGAGTTAACTCTGGTGCTACAAATTTTAATCCTGCTGAAGCAACACCTCTTGATACATTATAAAAACTTCTTGCATTCTCAATATTTCTTAGTGTTTTTACTAAATCTCTTGATGCCTTTGCTGCTCTAGCTACGTCAAAAAGATTACCTATTTTTCTTAAGTTGTTTAGAGTGCCAGCCCCAAATGCAGCCCAGCTACTACCCCCACTTGGTATGGTACCAGCAGCTGCAGCCGCAGCCATTATAACTTCTTCAAAGGCTACTGATGCTACAATCCCTGCAGTATAACCAAAATTAAGACCTAAGTTTCCTGCTTTACCAATAAAAGAACCATCAGTACTACCTCCTATTCTCATTGCATCTTCCATTTCATATGCGGAAGTTAAATCTGGAGAACTCAAATAATCATCACCATCAAAGAAATCCGCAATTGATCTGTAACTTGATACAAATCCTGTACCAGCAAGATGTTGAAACTGCTCCCATCCTCTTTGCCATCCATCATAAGCTGTCATGTTTTGATTATAGATAGCATCCATATCTGCATATGGTGTAAAACCTATATCACCAAAAGCTTCTGACTGATACTGTCTATCAAAATTTAAAGATCTAACATTTTCAAATATAGGTTTCCCTAAAGCACCCTCTTCCTTTACCATAGGAGCTCCGATTGATTTTATCAGGCTATCCATTTGAGACTCATAAGTATCAGTATTCTGATTTGGTAGAGTTGAGAATGTAGGAGAAGGTAGGTCACTATTAATATTACCCATATTAACAGGTCCAAATTTATCTATATCAGTTTGATAAGCAGATATCATATTTTTATACTCATCACTAACAGCTGTTGGATCATCATCCATTATATCAGTAATAGATACATAAGGCTTAGATGAATCAATAGGATTTAAAGCTGTAGTATCTGCTAGTATTTGATCTGTTAAGTTATTCCCTGAACTAGGTAAATTTTTGTTTACTTCTTCCATGTTGATTTACTTATTCGTTTGTTTTGCTATTAATTTTAGCAAAGTCTAATGCTTTTTGATATTGACGTTCATATTCTTCTTCTGTCAAACCTGGGGTGTTAGTCTTAAATCCTTCTATCCATTTTACTTTAGAAAGATCTTTTGCTCTCATATCATACATTTTAAGATTATTGTTAACATTAGTTATCTCAAGCGCTTCTTTAATATTATTATATTTTTCATTAAGACCTACAGTATAATTCTCTCCCACATCATAAATAATATTTTGAACAACTTGTTTAGTTTTATATTGCTTTGCTGAATCATTAGCTGTAGGGTCATAGGTATTAATATTCAATGTTACTTGAATCTTACCAGGAACAATCTCTTTAAATATAGCATAACCCGGAGAAAATATTTGACCTGGTATTGAATACTTAAATGTTCCGTTTTGACTTAAATCTAATCTTTTTTTAATGTTTGAACCCTCAGCACTTTTTGAATAGCTGCCCGGACTAATATCTTTATCTCTTGGAAATAAAAACACAAACCCTTCTTTATTCATTGTTTTTGCTATTTTATACTGATCAGCATTAAGGGGAGAAACACCACCACCATCAGGGTCTAAAGCTTCTATAAATTTTCCGTCTATTTCAGATATTTTATATCCTGCCATAGGAGTTGAAATTTTTATACCTTCATCATCAAATCTATCTGGACCAATATTTTGAAAGTATTCTATTTTATATTTTGAATCTACATCTCCTCCTTTTAGTACTAATTCATTAAATAAAACTCTTCCTGCTATAGCTTCATCACTAGTTACATTTGGAGCTAAAATATTAATATCATTTATATCATCTATTGTATTTGGCAATTGCATAATTATCCCACCTATTTGAGTTGGATCTGCATAAGTTTGTCTAAACTGATTGATCATTGTATTTGTTACTCTTTCTGCATCAGAATTTGGTAAAGGGGTGCCATTGGTATAAACGCTTTCTGTTTGTGTAAAACCCATGTTAGTTCCAGGAATACCAAATACTTCTCTTTGTATTTGCACATATGTTTTATAGTCTTGAGACCCAAAATTTCTCTGCATCTGTGCGGTAAGTGTATCATATATATACTCAGACTTACCTCTAATAGCATCTTCATCTGGTCTATTCACCATCGTTGCTACAGGCAATCCTCCTGGTGCACCAGGTACAAATGTCAATTGTGTGTCATACCAATCTGGATTACTATCACCATCACTTGTTTGACCAAAGCCTTCTCCATCAAAGTTTTTTATTTCTCCTTTAAGAGCCATATCTCTGAATTTTTTTATGTACTCAACTTTAGTCATGACTCTCTTAATACCATTATCAATTACATATGGTGTTGGATAGTTTAATTCAGTAATCATTTTTTTAAAATCCTTATCCGTTTCTTGAATGGCTGCTGATGCTGCTGAAGCATTATTATAAAATGCTTCACCATTTTTTACAACCATTTCATTAAAAAGCTTTTCATCCTCAAAGTATCCTTGTTCAGATGGGTTTGTAGGATCAGAGTTATAAAGTTTATTTTGAATTATTCTGTAATCAGTTTTATTATCATCATCTGTATTTCTAAGTCCATCATCTCCTATTAACCAGTTGGGATGTTCTTTATATACATTCCCTTCATTTTCTGGTGAAAAATAATCAGTCATTTCTGTGAATAGTCTGTCTATAGTACTATAGTTTTTTAACTTGTCTGTCTCTTCTTCTTGCTGAGTCTTTGTATTATAAACTTTTTGTTTAGTATTTAAAAACTCTTTAAGTCTTCTAGAATTCATTTGCTCCATAACAGGCTCATCTACTGTTCCTGTATTAATAGTATAAGTTTCAGCGCCAGGATATCTTGCAGCAAACATATCTAAAATAAGATCATTCTTGCGTGTCATCATCTGCTTTTGCTTATTAGCTATTGCATTTTCATTTTCATTTATATAATTATCTTTTATTATTTGACCATCATCATCAAGTTGAAATATAGAGGAAGTTGTATTACCATATGTAGTTGTTGATCTAGATCTATTTCTTTCTGTTTCACTACTGCCATCACCCTTATTGGCTTTTTGAATTGCACCTTTTAATCGTTCTAAAGCATCATCTTCTCTATACTGTTGTTCACTTAATTTAAATGCCTCTTCATAGTCTTGTTTAGATTGTTCACTTTCAAAGTAAGCTCTTGTTTTAATTTCATTTAATGCATATCGGTGATTTAGCTCATCTTGCTTTAATTTATTTACTTCTAATTCAGTACTAGAGTCTAAATATGAATACTGACGTGCAGCTTCCATAGTATCTTGCATCATATATTGTTGGCCTAACATTGCGTATGCCTTACTCAGTGATGCGGTATTATCAACATCATTCATTGCTAAAAACTCTGATCCTTGTAACTTTCTGTCTAAGTCTGCTTGTAATTGTTCTACTGCTGATTTATTATTTTCAAGTATAGTTTTTTCTGCAGGTAATAAACCTGATCCACCTCTTACAGATTCCCAAGTAACCGTAGCATTTTGTCTTTTGTCTATATCTTTTTTTAGATCTTCTTGTTGATTAAAGTTAATCTCTTCTAATACTCTAAGTTGTTCACTAGCCCAAAGTTGTAAACCTTCTTGTTTTGATTGAACGCCTCCTGCTTCTAATGCATTATTAGCAAACCTCATGCTTTCTACATATGTTCTTGTATCATACCATTGTCTTACTCTAGGATCATCTAGTAGATCTGTCATAATCATATTCCTTGCCAGACCTTCTATAAGTTTACCATTCTTATCAGTAATTAAAAAATTACCAGCACCTTTTCCATCTTTATCTCCAAAGCTTGGATACTCAACAGTCATTGTGAGACCCTTCTCTTTTAAATAATTTTTAGCTGTTCTTACTAAATCAGCATCTTCAACAAACTTAGGTAAAGCCATACCTAAAGTTGCAGCTCTATCTGCCTCTTGAAACTCTTGCATTCTAAATTGCATTGCTTCCATAGCAATAGGGTTAAACTTTTGACGTACTTCAAAGTCTGCACTATTAGCTAGTTGGCTAGCATATCTTAATTGATCTTTATAAGTAGAAGTATATACTATATCTTTTACAACACGCTCATCTTCAAAAAAAGGAGCAAACACCCCTTTAGCTGCATTTACGTTTTGTTGTATGGAAAAATCTAATCCAGATATCTTTTGTAATTTTGGAGTTAGATCTTCTATAAACTGTTTTTGGAACTGTCTATTTTCTTCTTGACTTAAATCAGAATACATTCTGCTATATGTATCATTAGCAGCCTCCCAACCAGATAAATATTTACTTTCTCTTGCATCCAATGTTGCAGAGAGAAACTTATAATCAGGTGTAAATGATTTAATCTCTGGGTAAAAATTCTTTTCTCCTTTTAAAAATGTAGCCATAATTCAAATTTACTATAATTTATAAGGTTTACCTACCAAAATAAATAAACCTTTAATGTTTATATCCCCATCTTACCTGTATAGAAAGGGTTTGCAAAACGTTTCATGCTACCACCTTTCTTACCAACTGTTGTATTTGGTACTGTAACTGAAGGAATATTAAAATCATTATTATCTTCTTCAGATGAAGGATTTCTTCTTTCTGTTTTTTTACCTGTTAAAGGTGTGCCATCTAAGAAATATTGATTCATTTTCATCCTCTCATCTACTGTAGCATTAGGATAAAGTTCAGATGTTTTTTTATCAATCTCTATCAGTCTATCTTGTCTTATCTGCCAATCCTCACGGTCATCCTTATTTGCTGCAAGAGCTTTATCTGCTTTTTTAACTTGCATACCACCAATGGTTGGGTCTATTTCCATGTAGTCTTTAAGCATATTTAAATTATATGTATTTGCTCTGTTTGTAATAGCATCATTATATAATTTATTAGATTCCTTTTTATCCCAGTTTTCAAAATCAACAAATCTTTGCAATGCTCTTACACTGCCGTCATACTCTGCATCTTGTTGTTTAGCATTAAAAACTCCCGTTCTTAAATTAAGATCAGCTTGCGTTCTTGCAGCATTATTCATAATGCCTACATTATTAGTATTAGTACCAGCAATTGCTTTTACTGCTTCTTCTGCACCTTTACCAAATGCATTTGTACCTGCTACTTTACCTTTACCATATCCTCTAAGGTTTTTCATATACTGACCAGTATTTGCATTTATTGCATTTACTTTTGCAGTCCAATCATCAAGAACATAGTTTACTCTTTCCTGTGGTAGTTTAGTTACATTAGGCATAAACAACGGATTCTCTAATGAATTTTGCGTTGCTATATTATTTAGGTCTTGCCACCACCAATCAGGCATTGGTTGTTTTTCTGTTGTTATGTCTCCACCACCACTCGGTTCTCTTTCATCTTCAACACTAGCATTTAATACATTTGGTTTCTGTACACGTACATATGTTCTACCTTTATTAAAAGTATCAAAACCTAATTTGCCATCTACACATGTTCCTGGTCTATCTCCACTACATGGGAATAATATTCTAGGTTTACTTTTTGCATCTTTTCCAAATATCTCATAATGGTTTTTATTTTCTATTTCTTGCATTAAAGTCTGTGCCTGAGTCCAATGTGCTTTATATTTTCTAGCTTGATCATTTACAGGTTTACCATTCTTCCATAAACCTGACTTCATTTGAAAATTAAATTCAGGCATCATAGTTTTTAGATCATCACCATAACGTAAATTAAAATCAGCTTCGGCTTCAGGAGTTGTAAAGTCACCACCAAAAGAATTAGATTCTTCTCCCATCCAACCTTGCTCTTTAGGTCTATCCTGATTGGAATACATTCCTTTTCTTATTCTAACATTATTATCATCTGCTCCTTCATATACAGCATTTAAAGATGCATCTTCATCACTAATAACACTTATACTACCTCTTCCTTTTGTTTCTAGTTGTTTCTGTTCATTCTGAACAAAATCTTCAAACTTGTTAGGAGGTAAAACTTCTATAGCTTCATAGTTTGTAACACCTTGTGTTTCATCTCTAGTGGCAACAATTTTATAACCATTATTTATAGCATCTTCAAACTCTTGCCATTGAGGATGTGATTTTGGTAAAGGGTTTTTATCAATAGCTTTTGCTGTTGAAGTAGTAATACCAGTACCTGAATCATCTATAGCACCATCTTCAACATCAGTATTAGCTTCTGTATCTGGTTGAACTGTTGGCTGAACTGTTTCTTGCTCTTCAATTTCTACATCTTCAGTTCTATATATTTCTGGAATATTACCCGATCCCTTAACGGACATTGCTAATTGCATAGCAGCTGATTTACTTAGAGAAGGGGTACCATCATCAAATACCCAAACCTTACCATCAAAAGTAGGATCTTTAACACCTTTAGGCCATTCTTGACCTTTACGCTTAGCATATTCAGAAGCTTTTTCTCCACCTTTTTGAAACTCTGCAGCTGGAGCTTGATCCATTTCTTCTGGTGTTGGTTGGATCTGACTATTAGGATCTGACATCTGTGGATCAACAACTTCTTGTTGCTGTGGTTGTCCATCTATGTTTTCCATCATAGCTTGCATCTGTAACATTTTTTGCTGTTGCTCTGGTGGTAGTGATGCTAATAATTCTAACTCTTGTTTTTGTCTTGTTGATTCTTCTACTGTAGCAGCAAACTCAATTGGGTCAATACCTTTTTCTACTAAGTATGGATATGATGCTAAAGGCACTCCATCTTCAAAATTCTTTTTGACTTCTTGACCAAAGGCTAGCTTTGACAAGTTACTCATATTTTTCTTAAGCATTAATTCAGCACTTGTAGTTGATATATTATCAGCATACTGATCATTAATAACTCCGTAAAAAGGATTGAGTTGATATCTTTTAGATACTTGTGCTGGTGTTATTTTTTTTCTGCTTTCTATACCAAACTCAGCAAGCTCATTTCTGTCCATTTTTAATCCTGCAGTATCAGAATAAATAAAAGACTGCTCAGGCAAATACATTGGTACACCTCCGCTTGAGTGTCTTGGTCCAGTAATACTGTATAAACCAAATTGACCATCACCACTTAAATCTGTAAGTACAGTCTCTCCACCTTCAGCTTCAATGTTTGCTTCATCCCTAGGTACACTAGATAAACTATATCTAACTGAATCATCTAAATCATTGTTAAAGTTTGTTTGTCCATAGTATTCTTGTGGTGTTGTAATTAAACCATAGTCTGCTTGATCGCCAGTTACCATTCCACCATCTCTCTTTAAAGCTTTTTTCTTTACTTTGCCATCAACTATATGGAAGCCTTTAGGTAATTTGTTTATTCTAACTTTTGCCATAATTATAATATTTCTATGTCAGCACCTGCTGCTATTAGTGCAGCTAGTGTATCATTATCAACTTCTATTTCCCCACCACCTTGCATTTCATCTTTATGAAGGTAACCTAATTTTTTCATTCTTTCATGATCAGCTGGTTCATTAGCTTTATATCCTTTACCTGATTCTGGATCAAACATCATGTGTACTTCAAACTCACCACCCTTTTTTGCAGTTCCGGTTGCTCCACCAAACTGTGTAGGAGACCCTTGAAAGTTCATATAATAACCAGTTGTTCTTTCTGCTTCTCCTTGCAAACGTCCATCATTTAAACCATAATAACCTTCACTCATAGGATCAGACATCTTAGTATCATAAGCAAAATCAGCACCACCCATCAACTCAAGCTTATCATATTGTCTTTTAAAATCACGCTCTGCCATCCTTCTATTAATAAAACCAGCTCCTTTAACAGCAAAGCTTGACATTGCTGTAGCAGCATTGTATAATGGACTGTCTGCAATAGCATCTAATGTCCCACTTAAAGGATTTGACACACTAGCTTCTGGTAAAGTTATATCATTAAATTTATCATCTGCAGTTCTAACAGGTGGTTGAGCAGGTTGTGCACGCTGTATTGGAGCATTGCTTGATTTTCTTGAAGGTGTAGTATTCATTAAATCCTCCATATAGTTTGTTTGACCAGAATTTTTCATCATATCCTGTAGACTATCTGTATAAGGATTAAAGTCTGATCCACCCATATCATACTCAGCTCCATCTTTACCATACATCCAGTCAGGAAGATTGTATTGTGCTTTTGGTAAAGACTGCTCACCACCTCTAGCTTTTTTTGCTGCAGCTCTATATAGGTCTTGCATAGTAGCAATTTCTTCAGGTGTTTTACCAACTGTTGTTTGACCTAGCTCTCTATTGTATTCCTCAAACGTTTGACCATTAATCATTTTGTTTACAGTAGTACCTAAAATACCTGCTTTTTCTATATTAGAATCTGCAACATTTTTATCTGTTTCTGTTTGCCATTCATTAAATTGAGTTTGTGCCCAATCTTTGATTTTCATTTGATTCTCTGGTTCAAATACACCTTCTGTATTTACATCGTACTTATAATAAGATGGTAGCTTATTAGACCATTCTTCTTGTCTTTCATTATATCCTGAAAATGCACTTTTTGCATCTGCAAACATACTTACACCTGTTTGTACTGTATCTAAAAATATATTTGTTTTAGGTGGTGGCATTAAAGGAGCTAAACCTAAAGTAGGATCAACACCACTGTAATACTCAACAGCTCTATTAATATTCTTATCTAAATATTTATTATCAATATCTTTTTCATCAGGTAGATAAACACCATTTATATATTGATTTTCTCCACCAACTGCAAAATTTCTAGGTTCTCCACCTGTTGGGAAATATTCAGAATTGATACCTGAATTGTTTAGCATATCTATAATACCTTTCCTTTTATCTGCTTGATTCAAATAATCTACATCTATCATATTAGATTTTACATCTGTAGGTATATCTTTTCTTTTTAAGAATTCATCAAGAAGGCTACTTCTACCTTGTTCATTTCCTAAAAGATCTTCTGTCAAATTCCCTCTTCTGCTTTCTATTAATCTTTCAATGACATCTGTTGGTATGTCATCTCTATCTATCATATGTTTTATGTCAAGATCTTCAAATTCAGAAATCTCATCAAAGTAATCTTGTCTTTTCATGTTATCAAGAAACTCACTTGCTTCTGATTTTGCTGCTGCTGATTCAGCTGATTCAGCTGCTCTTGCTGCTTCTCTTTTTGCTTTATCTTGTTTAAATATATCAAGAAAGTCCTCTATCTCTTTTCTCTCAGCAGCATCCATATCTATTTTACTAACTCCCTCATCTACATCATCCAAACTTTGTTTCATTGCATCAAGGATGTTGAAGTCATCAGGTAGTTCTTTTCCTGCAGACTTAAGTTGATTTACTGCATCTTCAGTTTTATTAATAAGATCAGGTACAATTTTTTTACCACCTTTTTTAATACCTTTCTTTAATAAATTTTTTACAATACCTGCACCAAGATATGTAGTAGGATCTAATAGCATATCTGTTGCCATTGCTCCCCAAAAATTATCTACACCTAATGATTTAGATACACCCTCTTGAGACGGGTCATCATCTAATATAGTAGTGTTACGTATATCTGGTATAATATTACCCCAATCAAATGTACCATCTCCTTTGTCAAAAACTCCTTGTACACCTTCTCTTATAAAGTTAGCAGGTATACCTAATATCTGTAATGCATCATCAGCCATATATAAAGGATTGATTTGATACAACGCATTATCTGTTAATTTTTTTAAAAATGATCTATTATCTGCTTTTACAGTAACTTCATCTAGATCTTGCATTTCAATATCACCATCTTCATTTTGCCAGTAATCATTAATTGTTTCTGTACCATACTGTGCCGTTGGCATCATCATCTGCTCTTCAGGAGATTCTTGCTGATTTTGAGTTTGTAAACTTTCATTCCTTGCAAGTAATTGAGGATTGTTGGTTACTTGCTCAGGTTGTGAAGGTTGATTAGATTCTTCAATAGATTCAAATAAAGCTATTATTTGTTCTTCTTTCATTCCTGCAACCATCAACGCTTGCGCAATCATCTGAGAATCAACTTGATTTTCTAGCAGACCTGAAATAACATCTTTAGGATCTTGACCTTCTTGAACTGATTGACTTATGACTTTAGTTATTTCCATAACCTTTGGATCAACCTGTGGTTGCTGCGTTTGCTGCTGCATCCCAGGTTGCTCAGGTATCATCTGTCCACCTTGTTGTTTTAAACTTTTTTTGTTTACTTTCAAACTCATAATATTATATTATTAATATACAAATAATTACTTAGAATCACTAATTTTAAAGGTTTAAGAACGCTTAGAAATCTCAGTCATTATATAATTTGCAGGAGTCATACCTAATGCTTTAGCCTCTCCATAATTGATTCTATTTAATTTATCATAATTTTTTTTATCTTCATTTGATCCAACAAAACCACCATTTACATATGTCTTATATCTACTATATGGATTGCTCTCACCACCAGTTTTTAGATTTGGTTTAATAAATGCATTATAGTTTCCCATAAATCTTTCTTTATGATCAGCATTTGTTTTGTTATAAAATTTCATGTAATAGTCATACATTGCATTTGGATCTTGTGAGCTAGGTAAACTCTCAGGAGATCTAGCATATTGCATTCTAGCAGTAGCCATTCCCGCTAATTCATCTCCTGCTTTTAATACGTTGTTCATATTTGTTGGATCTAAGCCCATTGAACTTAACCAATCAAACATCTTTTTTTGTTGAGCTGTATATCTATTATTTTCTCCTCTAGGATCAAACAAATCATTATAAGCTGCATCATCTATGGACATTGGGCCTCTTGTATAATTTCTACCATATGCATCAGAATTTCCTCCAAATGAATTTTCCATAGCAGCAGTCATTAACAACAATGCTTCTAAATTTGAATCATTATCTGAATTAGCAACTACCGTGCTTAATGCAGTATTCAATTTTTCTCTTCTTTGTTTAGACTTATCATCAATATCAAAATATGGATTATATCCGGATGGTCCCCCTTTTTGTTTTATAGGCAACTGACCACTTTCTTGTAACTCCTTAACAGTATACGCTCCACCCATTACTGGTGCTGCCATATATGTTTTATTTAAAATATCTTTTATTGCTTTTCTAACATTACTGTTTTTTAAATTTGCAGTTCTTGGTGCATTAGGCATTAGATACTGACCCGGTTTTAAAAATTGTTCTGCATCTAAACTTGTAAATAAATGTTGAATATCAAAATTTGCACCTGTACCTCTAAAGTCTTTTCCTTGTTCTTTTGACCAATTAGCTATTGCATCTGTTAATTTTTCAACTTGTTCATCTGTTACATTATCCCCTGCTTTTAACCCTGCATTTTTTTCTAGCCAACCAAGTGCTTTTCTAAATCTTACTTGTTGCTCAAATGCTTGACCCATGTTTTCTACAATATCTTGATCAGGCATTCCTGTTCTATCAACAAGTCTTAATTTTGGGTGTCTATATAGATCACTTCCTTGTTGACCTACATTACTAAACATGTGCTCTATTTCATGTTCAAGTGTTCCTAATACATTTTCTTTAGTAAGGTGTGGGTTTCTTGGGTCAATAGTAATTTTACCACGGGTGTATAAACCAGCAGCTCCTTTTGGTGTTTTATCAAAAGCAAGAGTAGAATTTTCAAACTCTTTTATATAATCATCAATATAACCTGTTATTTCATCTTTGCTACGTCCAGTAGCTTCCATATTGTTTTTTATAAACTTATCAGAAAGTAATCTTTTTCTAGTTGCCTTAGCTATGTCTGAAATTTCTTGTTGTGTAGGTATAAGATGATCATACTCAACTACATCAAATTCACCATCTACAACTTTCATAAATTGTTTTTCTTCTATACTTGGTAAATTTTTAAATTCAAAGTCATCAACGCTTTTAAAATAATTTTTTACTGTTGGTATAAATTCATCAGCTTTCTTTAGTATGCCTTTGATTATAGCTTTCCCACCTTGAGCTTGCGGTAAATCACCACCATATTTTAATTTACTTTTTAGTATTTGTTCAGACATATCCCAACCTTGTTCTGCTGCTATTCTATCTAAGTTACCAGCTATATCTCTAAATGATTTACTATCATACCAATTTTTATATCCAATATCTTTGATAAACCAATCCTCAGCTAAAACTGGTCCTTTCTTTGAAGGCATATCCAATACCGTTGCATGACCTGCATAAGGTTGCCAAAGACCCTCTGTACCTTTACCTGCTAAGTCAGTAGATTTGTAAAACAGTTGACTCTTACCATTTGGTAATGGGACATTAACAATAGTTCTACCAGCTTGATTACCTAAATACTGTACGTTCTCACCTACTAAATCTTTTATATCATAGCCTACATCATCGGCATACTTTCCTTGTGCTTTAAGCATATCTAAAGCATTTTGGACAGTACCATCATCTATCTTTAGAGAACCATAATTTGTAGGAGATTCTAACTGTCTAATAGGAAGCATTTCATAAAGACCTTTCTTACTAGTGTTACTGACAGCTTTAACTACATTATCTGAATTTTTTGCTACGTTATCTATTTTTCCAAAAACACTTGGTGCCCATTCTTTTGCTTTTTTTAATAATGCTGTTATTATACTTTTACCTTTTTGAGCAGTTGGTAATTCTTTTCCATATCTTGCATTTAATACATTAAAGCTTCTTTCTGGAGTTTTACTATCTGATATAGTATTAAACATTTCTAGTATCTGATCATCCGTATAAATTTCTTGTAGTTGTTTATACTGTCCACTTTTTTTCATTATCTCAATCATCTCAGGAGTAACCTTTGAATCAAATATACTAGGTAAGTTTTTGTCTATGTTTCTTTCACTACTTCTACCAAAGTCTTCATCCTCTTCATAAAAATATCTTGTAGCATTTATTCTTGATCTTGTTTCTGTATCTCTATTTAAGTATCTGGCACGGTCAATTCTTTCTTGAATAACTTCCTTATCATTAGGTGTTAATCCTTCAGACTTTAATAATTCATTAAGTTCTTTTTCATCTTCCTTTAAACGTTTTATTCCTTGTTTACCATATTTTTTAATTAGTCTACGGTCAGATAAAGGTATATTACTTGCATTAAAATAACCCTTGTTATCAGGATTACCATCATCAGTAAAATGTGATAATTCATGAACAAGAACACTATCGTAACCATTACCTATTACATACTCTTCCATTGCTGAAGGGTTCATTGTTACTTGTCCATTAATATACTGTCCAAGAAATCCATCAACTTCCTCATCAACTATATTTACATTATCAAAATTGCTTCTTGCAACCTTAACTTTATTTTTAAATTTCTCTGAACTAGAACTAGCATTTAACATTTGATTATGCATTGGTGAATTTGCCCAGTTAGTCATGAATTCAATTTGCTTTGTTGGAGTAGAAGTGCTTCCAGCATCTTGAAATGTTGGGAGGTATTTTCCTAATTCCATTACATCTTGAGGTGTTGGTAAGTATTCTTTTAATTTTTTGTATAAATTTGAGGGAATATCAGTAACACTTTTAATATCACCATATTTAATGTTTAAGGCATCTATTGGGTTAAGAACATTTTCCATTACTTTTTTAGATAGACTAGTCTCATCTTTAGGATTAAATACTCCTACAACTCTTGATTTACCTTTTTCTCCATCACTCACTAATCCTCTAATTTTAGAGTAAACAGTATTTTTTTGTGGAGTAGAAGAAAAATCATAAGAGTCATATATAGTTATGTCTCCTGTATTAGGATCTTGCTCATAACTAACTCTACCAAACGTTGTAGCTGCTGCTAGCTCAGGTGATAGTAGACTGCCTGCAAGCATATCTATAGAAGACATATTAAGACCGTCAAGATCTTTTTCAATTTCAGGACCATAATCTATATATTGTGTACCTCCTTTTGTTTGCCCTGTTCTTTTAATTGCATTTAAAACACTTCTTTTAAGTTGCTCATTTGCATGATAAGTTGAATCTTCAAAACTATATTTATCATAACCTGTTAATTTATTAAAAATAAGCTGACTTGCATTTTGTGGCAAAGGTGTCACTCCTCTTACAAGATTAGGTGGACTAACCAAACTTGCTAATGGCATTAATGTTTGGGATGGAACACCACCAAGTTGATACTCTGGTGTTCTTCTTTTTCCTTCTGCATCTTTAAAATATACATCTTTAGACATACCCTCTTTTTTTCCTTCTTCAGTTGCTACATATCCGTCTGGTAAAAGATTATTATATGATAGATACCTTATTACTTCATCTTTTTTAGAATCATCAATATTTAATGATCCTACAATTGATCCAACATAATTGTTAAATGTGTCCTCTCCCATTTCTTGAAGCTTTGTCAAGAATGGTCTTTCATCCCCACCAAATATAGTTCTTAACTCATGCCCCATACCCATTGCATTAGCACCAATAAAACCAGCTGCTTTGTCTACACCTACAAAATCTAATAGACCACCTACATAAGGCAGATCTCTAACCTTTTGTTGAATTGCTTCTGCAGCATATCTACCTCCTGAAGCATGCCTCATATTATCAATGTTTGCCATCTCATCTTCACTCTCAGAAAAATCTCTTGCCTTCTTATCTATATTACCTAATGACTTATTAATTAATGTTTCAATATCATATAAAAAACTATTTTCAGGTACTGCAGCTTCATCTGGTATTTCTGTACCATCTTGAGCCATAGGAAACTCATCAACATAATCTGCATTTTTAAAATAGTGTTCACTACCAGGCATCATCATTGTTCCCGGACCAACATTAGGCTGAGCCCACACTGGATACTCTACATCTTGCATAGTAATGTGATTACCTTCAATGCGTGTATTTTTTCCTGGATGATTCCATTGTCCTTTTGGATCAACAATTATTTGATTTGGTCCACCTGGTAATCCTATGCTTTTATTTTTTCCCATTATCTTTTTGATAGTAATAATTTAGTATTGTCTAATCTCAATAGCATTTTTCTATTTCCTGATTCTTGTCTTCTTAATAAAACATGATTAGAATAATGTCTAAACTTTTTATGTTGAGTAGGACTCTTAAAGTAATTTAAATTAGTTTGATTTAAAGGTCTAATATATCCATTACATTGTGTATCAAATACAGATTGTTCTGAGTTAGTAAATTCACCTCTATCATTTGTAATATCATAAAACTGATTTATTCTAAACTTGTGTTCTACTTTACTAGAAAGAACAGTTATATCATTAGGACTAACTATTGGATATGCATTTTCTGCCCATGGATCATTAAAGGGTTGCATTTCTATATTCAATAATCCTGATACCTGCTCTGTATTATAAATAATTGCTTTATCAAAATTAAATAAAAGATCTTCCCATTTGTCCCCTCCACACATATTGTATTCTGGTTCTCCTTTATAAACAAATGTTTCCAACTGATATTCTATACTTCTAATAGTATTTACTGACTGACCTGTATTTGATATCAACTCTATTTCCCACGGAAAACTTTCACCATAGTAATTAGCAAATAAATCACACCTTACATTATGTCTCCAGAATGAACCAACTTGATAATTAGCTTGTACAAAGTCTGCATAATAATAATTACATAATGGAGGTGTTGGGTCAACCCAAGTTGGATCACCTATTAAACCTAGTTCAGGAAAAGTATCAGGACAACTGCCTAGTGAAGTTGTTGTAGTACCTGTTGGCCCCGGAGGACAAGTAGGACATTCAACTTTTCTACATATAGGTGATTCCCCTGGAACATCAGAACATGTTCCTGTTTGCTCTGTAAAAATCCCACCATTTGCTGGGTCAGGATATATAAGTGTATAACCAGGAGGACAGTCACAACTATATGGTATAGAACAAATATCTGCTGCAACAGCTGCTGCAGTGGATTGTAATTCTATGGGGTTATTAGCTGCCATTGTAAATTGACCTGGACCCGGTGTGTTAGTCGTAGTATTATAATAAGCACTTGAAGGTCCAGCACCACTACCTACTGTAAACTGATCTAACACTGATTCATTGTCAGGAATATTACTTGTGTTACCTACATATACAGAATAAATTTCTTGATTTATAGGTCCACCAGCACCGGCTATAAGATTTTCACTTTGACAACAATTGTATGTTTGTGGCGTTAAAGGATCATTACCAGCAGAAATTCCGTCAGCATCTGTTGCAATTATGAGTATTTGTCTATAATTAGGATCAGCACTTCTTGCTGGATAACTAGCTGCTAATGCTGAGCCAGCTTTATTATCCAATTGAGTTATACCGCTATCTCTTGCAACTTGTGCATTAGTTGAACTACCTATACCACCTTGGTTTGTCCAGTTATTTACATACCATATTGCTGCTTGAGCTCCTGTTACTGAAGCTAACATTGATTGTCCTGTGCCTGTTGGATTACCTTGTGCACTACCTGAAGCCCAAACTCTAAAACCTAATTGAATTGTACCATTAACCAATCCTGCCTGAATAGCAGGGTCATCTACAAAAACAGCTAACCAATCTATCAATGCTTGTCCTCTTGTGTTTGCACCAACGGAAGGCCATGAAGGAAATACATTACCATTTTGTGAATTTCCACCAGGCCAAAGTGTACTACCAGAAGCATCTACTGTAACTACTATATCAATAAGACACTGTTGTGGTCCACCTGTTATATCAGCTGGGACATCGCTTTTAATAACTTGTCTTGGTTCAGTAATATTTATTATATCCTCACATAAACCAGTTGTTGAATTAAAAGTATATCCGGGAGGACATTGTGGTACATCAGTTGTTATAGTCTTTGTTGTAAAGAAATGATTTATGCTTGGCAATGCAAATTCAGGATGCCAATCATGAAATGAAATCCAAGCTTTTGCTTTTGGATCATAACTTATGGTCCAAGAACAATCATCAAAATATATAGGATCTCCTATCTCAACAGCAACTACATTACCACCAAGAGTAATATCAATTGGTGCAGTCAATCTATCTGTAAGAGTTGCCCTTATTGCATACTGAGATTTCATTGAATAGTCTTTTTTCATAAAGTAGACTATATCATCATTCGGATCATACATGACTTGACAACCAACTCCAACTACCGGATTGTCTATCCATTTTGTTTCCTCTGCTTCTGGGAATTGTTTTAAAAATTTAGAAGGTAAATATTTATTAAACCACCATTTCATTCCCTGGTTTGATATAGCAATTAAGCCTTTACCTGGAGTATATTGGAATATTTTACCTTGAGCTTGTGATATAAAAAATAAACCTGCTGCTGTGTTTATAACACCACGTTGATTTTCTAGTGATCCATACTCATTTGATAAATCACTATTTACTATATTCTGTAAAGGCTGACTAAACAATCCACCATCACCTATTGTTATTTTAGTACCGGCATCTGTTTTCAAAGTATCAACACCCTGAAATAATTGTGGTGATTGATAAGGGAAAAACATTAATGCTCCCGTCTTACTAAAAGGTTTTATGACAGATACTTTATTTTTAAAGTCCTTATAATTAGCAAATAGATACTGTCTCCAGTAATCTCTTCTATCTTCTTCTTCAGCACGTAAGGAATATATTAATCTTTTAGGATAATTGACATAACAATTTTCTGCAACGTATGGGTCATAGTCTTTTGTTTGTAGCTCTGCAAACGTACTGTTTTGGCTAACAAATTTAGACGGGCTTAAAGACTCATCATACTTATAAAAGTTATCAAATTTTTCTATTTCAGCATGAAACAAATCATCTAAATCATTGTAATCATACTTGTCATAAAATCTTCTTTCTTTTGGTTCTTCCCAATCTCTATATGGTAAGTTAATTTCTGTTTCAACATAAAAGTCATTTACCCCATTTATGTGACTATACATATATGCACGGTTCATAGCAAATGCACTATTTAAACCATCAGAAGTAAAAAGTGATAGTAAGTTCCATCCACAAGTATCACCTCTATCTAAGTAATATAATTCATTTGGTAAAGTCTCATCAATATCATTACCACCAAACAATTCATTAAATCCAAAAGAACTTATTGTAGTGGCCATACCAGCCATATCAAACTTTCTACTGTTAAGCCAAAACCTTGGAAAGGGTACATTGTACCTTAAGTAATAATCATATGGGTATCCATCATACTGACCAATTAAAAAGTCAGTAAAGATTGGCATAATAGATTTTTCGGTGTAGTGAGAAATAAATACATCACCACTGAATAAAGCTTTACTTGTATATTTAAAATTAGCTGGATCTGATTGATCTACTTTTTCTACACAACCTCTTTGCTGTATTTGTTTTACACCATCAAGCTGCCCATATTGATTATCCATATTAAACTTTAATGCACCATACAATGCAGATATAGGTTTTTTATACGGACCTTCTGGGTTCTTCAAATTGCTCTTCCAATTTGGTGTTGATGCAGAACCATTACTATTAAAGAATCCACCTAAAGCAAATCTAGATTTATCTTCTACACCGTAGTTTGAAGATATATTATCTTTAGTTGAAATTGCTACAGTAGTAGGTCTAAATAAATTATTTATTTTATATTTATTTTGATCAAATGTTTGGAATGAAGAGCCTATATAATTAGCTGCTTCATTTAATGTTCTAAATGTTATGTTTAAAGGATGGGCATTAAAATCATTATAGAAACCATATGAATTATATTTTAAAACATGTTCCTGAAAAGAATTTAGGTTATATAATAAATCTATTATTTCTTGACCTCCAACTGCAATATTTTTTTGGAGTAATGCAAAACCAAAAGCTTTTTTAAATAAATTTCCCAGGTTTGATTCTGAAGTATCTAATGTTACTCCTTCTTGAGAACCACCACCCATAAGACCACCATTAGCAGAAGAACCAGTATCTGACATGTTATCTATAGCCAACTGATTTAGTCTTTCTTTTGTACTGTCTCCAAACCCGGTTAAATCTGCTACATCTTGAATACCACCAGTAAACAAATCCATAAAACTACCTAACCAACCTCCAAGGCCACCACCACCTTGACTACTTACATAGTCATTAATAGCATCGTTTGCGTCAGTATGTGCACCACCACCTTTTTCATTATTATCACCATCACCACCACCATGACTGCTAATATTACCTGTTGTGCTAGCAGTTGCAACACCTCCTGGAGATACAGACGTTGCAAAGTCATTCCAAGTTCCACCACCTCCACTTCTTTTATTAATCTTCCATTCAGGGTATGCAGTATTTATACCCTGAACTGGCAATGCTTTAGTATCTGGTGTACCATTAATATTTCTTAAAGCATAACCTACACCTATTAATGCACTAATTATAGCACTAATATTTCTCAGTAATTTAAACTGAGGATGCTTTTCTGATGGTTTAAAGTAACCTGATGATTCTCCGGTTATCTTACCATAGAATACTGTTTCATATGCATTTAAATATGGCTTAGTAAACATTAAGTCTGGAGAATGAAATGTAAAAACATCTTCTCTAAAACCTGATAGAGGTGGAAAATCACTAATTGCAGAACCAGAAAATGGACCACCATTATCACAACCTTTTGTTTTTCTAACTGTTGTATGAAACACATCAGGTCTTAAATCATTAAAAGGGTAATTAGGATATAAACCTTGAGCATCACCAATTAAATTTTCAGTATCTGGCAAATCATACTCACGCATGTTTTTGAACATTCCTTTAGCAAGTATAGTTCTATTCCCTAATCTAGATCCTCTGAGTAATTCATAACCTACTATATTTGTAATAGGACTACCATCATTATATACAGGTCTTTTTATATTTGAAAATTCTACACCTAATATGTATATACCTGTATCTGTACCATCTGTTAAACCTAGTACAGGGTTAATCATTTCATTAGGCATTTTATGGTGCCTAATAAATTCACCGCATAAGTCTGCACCTGGATCAAATTCATTTGACCAAGTATGTGAGCTTGAATTCCATATTTCAGGTTGCTTATCAGGATACTTTTCTGTAGATTCCCAATAAGCCATTTCTCCTCTAGCTATTATTGTTGATCCATCTTCTTGTGGTTCACTAACTAAAGCACCTACGGTACTTGTGTTATAAACTTTGAAGACAGGATCTCCTGCAGGATCTAATGTATTAGGACCAAATATTATATCTCTTTCATTTTCAATAGTTCCATTTGGTAATGTATAATCTTTAGATGCTCTACCTGGTATATGATATGACGAAGATCTTTCACCTGTGTTATATATCCATCTAATAAAAAATGCATACTGCTCATCCCGCATGTATCCTAATTTATTACCTGAGTTTATATAGTAATCATTAGTTACCTCGTTAATAACCCAATTGGTTTTTATATTATTTGCAATGGGTTGGTAATTAAAATCAAATTGTTCAGTTGGTCCTTGTCTTATAAGATAATCATTGACAACGTACATTGCCTCTGATTTTTCATATGCAGGTGACTGTCTGAATATTTCTTGTATTGGTATAGATATAAGTGAATCATCTATATAGTCTATATTTATATGTTTTGACTCAGTGCTATAGTTACCTATAAGTTTTGTAAATATTTGTCCTTGCTGTCTTATGAGCAATACTAAATCAAAATAAAAGTAATCTTTATCTAAACCATCAATTTCTATATCAAGTGATCCATTACTACCTCTATGTGACCATATAGTCTGAATGTTTGATATTCCTATGTAGTCTGATATAACTTGATCATTCTCAGTATAAGCTATATAAGCTTGATAAGCTCCGTTTATAATAGTACCTCCATCAGTTGCTTTAGTAAGTTTAAGACAAGGTGTATCTACTAGAGGGTGTAATCTTATTTTTTCACAATCTAAAAAAGAAGTATCCTCGTAAATAATACACGGATCACCAGGAGCTGATACTATATCTTGTATGTAAGGAACATCATCTATATTCATTGAGCGTGATGGATTGTTACCATCATCCCAATACACTTGCCAAGAGCAGTCAAAATTTTCTTTTGCTGCACCGCTAACTAAAAACTTTTTATTAAAATTTAAACATGGATCATTAACTATTGTTTCATACTTACATTCACTATCATCAAATCTTCCTATTTCTGAACTAATATTATCTGTAGAATATACAATCCACTCATCACCATATCTATGTATAGCACCTATAATAGTATAAGGTATAACACCACATTGTAAATTAGCTGGCTCATTACCAATAATACCTAGATCACCATCTGAACTATTATTTGCTGCGTTAATAGCATGGTACCAAGTATCATTTTTTTCAAAAGATGGTGTTACATCTTTATTCATTCCTTTGGTAAACATATTAGTATTTACACTAGAACTACTTTTAGATGATGCTTGTGTTGCTTTAGCTTTTGATGTAGACTTCTTCTTTGCCATAACTAGTTAAATATATTTTATTAATTATATCCAGTTGTAGTAGCAGATGTACCATTACTGTTTATTACTGCTGGTCCAGATACTTGAGGATTTGCAGGAGCATAACTTAAAAACATATTATAATAATTATGATATTGAGCTCTTCTATTCATTGTCCATACTTTTCTCATCTCAGCAAAATCTGGAGTGTTAACAAAACCAAGTGCATTATTTCTTGCTGCTCTAAGCTTACCCTCAACAAAACCTATTTGTTGTGAAACGTTTTCTCCTTGCCATAGCATATTTTCTAAAATCCTTTGTTTTACTGCATACTCATAATACTCATTACAGTAAGGGTGATCTAAAACAAGTAAATCACCATTAGCGTCTTCCATTGCCCCTTGATAACTTATATAAACCTTACCTGTCTTAAATGTAGTTATCATATAACCGTCTTTTATTTCAGCAACGTCTAAAGCTTGTGCTCCTAATGCAGGGCAAAAACATGTTGGATCATTTACATTTTGTATTCTAAGCTGAGTCCAACTACTAAATTGTCTGTATTGAGATGGACCAACACGTTGAACAAGTTGATACTCATTTTTATCATTGCATGTTTTAACAACACATACATCTTTGCAATTTTCACCATCTTCACACGGTGCTGCATCAGTTGGTGCTGGAACGTAGGGTACATCATTAAATGTTTCAACGTGTGTACCTGAAGGCATGCTATTATTAATTACATAAGAGCCACATCTAAATGCATAATTTACAAATGCAAAATCAGATGGTAGTTGAGCTTTACCATGTTCAATATCTAAAACAACTTCTTTCGTTCTATGTATTCTTAAACCTAAATCATAGTTTACTCTAGTTGCAACTTTAATTAATTGTTGTGGTTCAATCATTCCCTCTAATGCATAATTAGAAAAGTCAATGGAGACATCTTCCATTAATTGACTGAACGTTCTGTATTTATTTGATACGCCCATTATTGTCTATGTATATTACGTTTATTATCTGAATCTTCTGAAGGTATTTGCATTGACCCAATCATTGTCTGAATAACTTGACCTTCTATTTCTGCAAAAAGTGCTTCTGGAATATATATTGGTTGTTCATATCTAGGTGTACAGTCATCTTCTAAATCACAATTCCATCTTGTAATATCTGAATTAAATACCCCTTCTAATTTTAATGCATCCCACTCAATACTAGGAGAATATATATATCCATCTAACCACCAAAAATATCTTGTTGTATTGTACTTAAATGACGTTGTTTTAGTCATAGAAGTATATGTACCCGGTTGAGTTGCTTGAAGCGCTGGTGAGCCATCTATAGAGCTTACAGTACGGATAAGAGGTCCCCAGTATCCTTCTATCATAGAAGGTAGTTTTACTTTTGTACGTTTTATTGTACAACCGCTTGATATGCCTGAACAATGTGCTTCAACTTTATCTACATCTATTAGTTCTACGTAAGGTAATGCTTTCCATACAGAATTAAATTTCATTAACTTATTAGCATAATCTTGCCTACGCATTAACACTTGAGCAAACTTTTCTATTAAACTAAATATATATCTGTCTGTAACATATGCATCTTGCACTTCTGCTTTAACTTGTCCTCTAATTCTTGATATTGCTTCTGCTATTGTTGACATGTTTTTTATATTTCAAATTCATTATAATTTTTAAGAATCTCTTTTGTCTGTTCAATGTTTTGATCATATAAATGAGCAACTCTATATTTGTTTTTCATAACTACATACTTTGTCCAATTTTCAGGAT
>Ga0102886_1000038_pt1 | contig 46254 bp, 38 predicted proteins | sample Colrivmet1550A02_FD_84499 | JGI IMG/M metagenome (GOLD analysis project Ga0102886, IMG submission 84499) | Estuarine microbial communities from the Columbia River estuary - metaG 1550A-02 | ecosystem: Environmental > Aquatic > Marine > Intertidal zone > Estuary | place: USA: Columbia River... | reverse complement strand
AGTGCTGTCTAGTAGCCTCACTAGAATCTAACCACTCAAATGTTATAGCACCCTGCTCCGCAGTATTCCAAATTTGACTCTGTACAGCGTCATAACGTTTTGTGACCGAGGGATGAGGATGGCCAAACTGGTGTTGGAATCCCGCCGAAAATACCACATTTTTGGGGCGTAATTGCTGAACAAAGCGTGGCGTAGAGGACGTCTTGCTACCGTGATGGGGTGCGATCAATAAATCCATCCGCGCATCATTAAGCCTACCTGAGTGGAGCAGCTGATATTCTGCAGCGCTTTCGATATCTCCTGGCAACAGCACCTGAATATCCCGCCAGCGTATACGCAGAACACAGGAGCTATTATTACCACTGACAGCGAAGCCACCCTGACTAGCACCCTCTGCATAGGCATTCGGTTCCACTTCAGGCTCTGGTGATAGCACCTCGAAAAGCACTTCACCCCAGCGCCATCGAGTTCCTGCAGCGCATATTTCCACAGTCTGCCCCTGGAGCACAGCCTCAGGATAATCCACTCCAGGTCCAGTTATGATCTTACCGCTGGGCAAAACTTTCTGCAGAGCAGCAAAGCCACCACTGTGATCGCCATCCTCGTGGCTTATAACGGTGGTATCAATAGCTCTCCAACCCCGCTGCCACAAAAAGGGCGCAATAATGCCACTGCCGACACTGAAGGCAGGGCTAAATTGCGCGCCGCTGTCGTAGAGCAAGCTCCGTTGATCGGTTTCAACCACTACGGCAAGCCCCTGCCCCACATCCAGAACCGTTACTCTTAAGCCAAACTTGGGCTTCTCACTGAGCACTAGCAATAGCACCAAAGGCAGTATGCCGAGCCATCTCTCATAAAATTTCCACGGCAACATAAAACACAGCCCAGCCAGCAACCCAGTGAGCAAAATCAAACTGGATGTGCCGGCAGGAGAAACTAAAAAGCCCTGATTCGACGGCAATAGATCCAAAAACTGCCACAGCAGTTGTACGGACCAATCGGAGACTTTCCACATCGTTTCGGCAGTATTAGTTGAGATCGGCAAAAGAAGACAACCGAGTAGCACAGTGGGCACAGTCACCAGAGACACCCAGGGCACAGCAACCAAATTTACCAGCGGCGCCAACCATGACAGACGGCCCATAAAAAGCAGTAGTGGCACCGCCATAACCAGTAGTAGAGCCAACTGGGCTGTGACAGTACGCTTTTTCGCCCACCAAGGATCCGTCGATTGCCAAGGGGAGAACCAAGCAATCAAAATCGCCACGGCAGTAAATGAAAGCCAGAAACCTGCACTCAATACCGCCAAGGGCTGCAATAGCGCAATCAGGGTCAAGGCCCATACCAAGCAGACAAAGGGTTGAATTCGGCGAAAGCAGAGCTTTGCTAACACCACCACTACCACAGCAATTAATGCGCGCTGTGTAGGCAGAGAGAACCCGGCCAAAAGGCTGTATGCGGCAGCGGCCAGTAAACCGCTAATTGGCGGTAGCCAGTGTAACGATGGACTAGGCAGCTGCAGTGCAAAGTGACTTAGTTGCCGATTGAATAGAGAACCCAATAAGACTCTCAATAAGGCTCTCAATAAACTTCTCAACAAGCCTATAGCAAGAATCATCAGCCGCGCCAGCCCCTTGCCGCAGGCAGCTCCAAATAACGCCACAAGACCTATATGCAGGCCTGAGATAACCAGCAGGTGAACTATGCCCAAGCGCGCTAGATCCTGCCACCAACTGCCGAGCTGTCGCTTATCGCCGATGCTCAAAGCCAAGAGCACAGCGCGGCCACGCGGCGACAGCTCTGCTTGCTCGATAGATTGTTGAATTGTTGCCCTTAGTTGCGCCGGCACTGAGGCAATATGGCCGCCACTAAAAAGTCTGGCCTCCGACAACTGCCTGGCAAGCTCTGGCGAACGCACATAACCGGTGGCGCTATAGCCCTGCTGTAGTAGCCAACTTTGATAATCAAATGCTCCGGGGTTAACAAAGCCTCGAGGGCGTCGCAAGCGCACCACCAGCTGCCAGCGCTGCCCTGGGTGCAGAGTCTCTGCAGCATACCAACTAAGTAAAATGTCACTCGGGGCAAACTGCGAATCGGTATCACCCATAAGCTGCATGGACTCAGCGGCAAAACTAAAACGACTGCGAGCAGAATTACTGTCCACTAAACTGATAATCCGTCCCGAGATTAAAAACTCTTCTCCACTGAATTGTTCAGGCAAACTTTTATTGAGTATTTGATGGCCGTAAAAAATACCCCAGAGCATTCCAGCACTCAGAGATACAAGCCAAATCGACCCTCTAAGACGGAAAAAGGCACAGAGCGATAGCAGCACAATAAATAGGCCGAGGCTGACCCAAAAGCTTGGTAACCAAGGCCACCAGGCAACCGAAAAGACACCCAGAGATAGCATAATCAAGTAGCTCAAGATAGATCCTTCTAAAGAGATATCCGTTACACTTACACCGCTAACAGCCTGCTTAGGCTGGACAAACAAGACTGACAACGAGTAAACACTGTAGTCCCGAGTGGCGCCAAAAAATGTGACTCCGCCGCACTCTTGTCGAATAGTGGGTTTAACCGATGAAGAAACATCTGCTGATTATCTATCACACCCAATCCGGCAATACTGGCCAGATGGCGGAGGCCGTTATGCGGGGATCAACGCAAGAGGCAGATGTAGAAACCCGATTGCTAAGTGCCTTTGATGCCGATTTAAAGGATTTGCGCTGGGCTGATGGCTTGCTTTTTGGCACGCCGGAGAATTTTGGCACCATGAGCGGCGCCCTCAAGGACTTTTTTGATCGCACCTACTACCCAGCAGAGCCCTTCCAACTAAATTTACCCTATGCTCTATTTATCAGCGCCGGCAATGATGGCAGCGGCGCTGTGCGCGAGATCGATCGCATTGCCATCGGTTACCCATTGCGCAAAATCAACGAGCCATTAATCGCCACAGGCGATATTAATCAGCAACACTTAGAACAATGTGAAGAGTTCGGTCTAGCCATGGCCGCAGGTCTGTCCTTAGGAATCTTTTAACCATGAGCAAAGGCTTAGTTTTGACCGGAGGCGGCGCCAGGGCCGCCTATCAAGTGGGTGTTTTGAAAGGTATTGCCAGTATATTGCCCAGATCAGTGTACAACCCCTTTCCGATTATTTGCGGCACCTCTGCCGGTGCCATCAATGCACTGTCGATTGCCGGACGGGCCGGGCCCTTTCGTTTGCGCACCAGCAAATTGGAACGCATCTGGAATGAACTGACACCAGCAGATGTCTATCGCACCGACGCCCTGGGGGTATTAAAAAATACCTTCCATATAATGGCCTCATTTGTTCACAGCGGATATGGCATCGGCAAACCAGTATCGCTGCTCGACAACAGCCCATTGCGCAAGATGATGGATAGCTATGTCAAATTTGACTACCTGGATACAGCAATTAGCAATGGCGAATTGGAGGCTATCGCCATCACAGCAATGAGCTATGCCAGCGGTCAGTCAGTCACCTTTTATCAGGGACAGGAACGAATAGCCGCCTGGAATCGCTCCCGTCGCCGCGGCGAACATATCCCCCTGAGTATTGATCATCTGATGGCCTCAACCGCTATCCCCGGACTATTTCCTGCGGTAAAGATAAACAATGACTACTTCGGCGATGGCGCGGTGCGCCAGCTCAAGCCAATCAGCCCGGCACTGCATATGGGCGCTTCTAAACTATTAATTGTCGGCGTCAGCGACAATGCAACCCGCAGCAAGGTGCCTGCCGGATTAGAACACTCCCCCTCCACGGCCCAAATTGTTGGGCATATGTTTAACAGCGCCTTTATTGATGCCGTTGAGAGTGACTTAGAAACCCTGAGTAATATCAATCGCCTAGCCGGTGCCCTGCCCCAATCCCTGCGCGAGAAAAACAATATCACTGATTTAAATCCGGTTGAGGTGCTGTCTATATCCCCCACGGAATCCATCGACAGTATCGCCGAGGAGCATTTACACCAGCTGCCAAGGTCCCTGCGCATTTTTCTGAGCTTAACGGGTGCTACAGCTCAGGGTGGCGGGTCCAGTGCTGCCAGCTACCTACTATTTGAGCCCGGTTTCTGTCGCAAGCTGATCGCCATGGGCATGCGCGATGCTCAATCTAAAGAAGATGAAATAAAGCAATTCTTCGACCTATAAGCGACTTAAACTCATTCGTATGACCGATGACGATGCAGAGATAGCAGGCTAAAACTTTTACTGGAGCTTTTTTAGAGCGCGTTCTCAGAGATAACTAAGGCGGGGTTTAAAGGACTAAACCCCAGGCATAAAAAAACGCAAAACCGAAGTTTTGCGTTTAGTATTGGAGCGGGAAACGAGGTTCGAACTCGCGACCCCAACCTTGGCAAGGTTGTGCTCTACCACTGAGCTATTCCCGCAAACACTTATCCATAAGTGCTGTATAAAAATGGCGTCCCGTAGGGGAGTCGAACCCCTGTTACCGCCGTGAAAGGGCGGTGTCCTAGGCCTCTAGACGAACGGGACGGTACTGGCTAGGAGGCGCGCATTCTATTGAGCTACAGATAAACTGTCAACCCTATTGGCGCTTATTTTTAACTGGTTTAAAGAATAATTAATTCTTGCTCTAGCTTGTTGAAAAAAAGCCGTATACGTTTTGCATTGGCCCCTAAATCAGTGACCCCCACTCTTGACACTGAGCGAATATCAATGGTACTTGAATGCTCGTCTAAGGCCGCAATACGCACCACAATATCATCGACAAATCCAAGCAGGGGCGTGATTGTCTGGGCCTCAAATTGCAGTATAGAGGCGTCCTTGGAGGAAATTTTCCATCCCAGCAGACTACCGACAAATAACGCCTTTTGATAAACCTTGCGTGCCGCAAGCTGCACGGTCACAGTGCTGATATCAGGGTAGGCTTCACGCTGTATAGCCGTTACCTGCTCGGCACTGAGCTGGTCGGCCCCGTAAACCAATGAATTTTCACGAAAACCCTCGTCCTCTCGGGTAAAAATAAACTTTGGCGGATTAACCGTATCAGTGGTTATGTCGTGAATCCTAGGTGCTCTGATACCGTCGATGCCGACCATATAGAGTGTAAGGCAAGGACCTATGGCGCAGCATACAGCGAGTAATGCGTACTCTAGGCGCAAAGGTCTTTTTTTAACCGCAGCGCTACTTAATAAAACAAACTCTACTAGAACAACCAGACAGCACACTACAAGTGCGGCGGCGAGAAGTAACAAGGCTAACCTAAAGTGCAATAATTCGACACGATATCCGACAGTACTGAAGACAGTCAGAAGTAAACCAGCCTGCCCCGACCAACTTATTATTTTCATTACAGCCTCCCCCACAAGGATATTATTTAGCTACAATGGAGCTTGCAACTGCACGATCTAGGTGTCGCGCTTAATATTTAAACCACTTATTCAATGAAGCATTTCATGCCTGAATTAAAAAAATCGCTCAAGCTCGCTAATGTCTGCTATGACATCCGCGGCCCCGTTCTCGATCATGCTAACCTGCTTGAAGACGAAGGCCAACGCATAATTAAGCTAAATATTGGCAACCCGGGTGCCTTTGGCTTTGATGCCCCGGATGAAATCATGCACGACGTTATTCATAATCTTCGCGAAGCTCAGGGCTACTGTCATTCAAAAGGCCTTTTCTCAGCGCGCAAAGCCGTTATGCAGCGAGCTCAGACCCAAGGCATAGCGGATGTTGTCGTCGATGATGTGATTATGGGCAACGGTGTCAGCGAGCTGATTGTGATGGCAATGCAGGCGCTGCTTAACAATGACGATGAGGTACTGATACCCTCCCCGGCCTACCCACTGTGGACTGCTGCGGTGTCCATGGCCGGTGGCACGCCGGTGCACTATCAGTGCAACGAAGATGATAACTGGCAGCCCAATGTTGCCGATATTGAAAGTAAGATCACCGCTAATACCCGCGGTATAGTAGTTATTAACCCTAACAATCCGACCGGTGCGGTGTACAGCGAAAACAATCTTAAGCAGATAGTTAGCCTGGCGGAAAAATACAATCTGGTGGTATTTGCCGACGAAATTTACGATCGTATTCTCTACGATGATGCAGTGCATATCCCCCTAGCGACTCTGGTTAAAAAAGTACTCTGCCTGACATTTAATGGCTTATCAAAGACCTATCGACTTGCCGGATTCCGCTCCGGCTGGGTGATTACATCCGGTGCCAAACACAATGCCCGCAGCTATATCGAAGGGCTCGAAATGCTTGCTTCTATGCGCCTCTGTGCCAATGTACCGGCAATGCTTGCCGTGCAGACAGCACTGGGTGGCTACCAGAGTATTAATGATTTGATATTGCCTAACGGCAGACTGCTGGCTCAACGCGATTTAGCCTATGAGTTGATCACCCAGATTCCCGGCGTAAGCTGTGTGAAACCCAAATCGGCTATGTACCTGTTTCCAAAATTGGATCCGGTTATGTATCCAATTGCTGACGATGAAGATCTGGTCCTAGAGCTACTTAAACAGGAACGTGTTCTATTGGTTCAGGGCAGTGCTTTTAATATGGTTGGAACTCAGCATTTTAGGATTGTATTTTTGCCTGACAAAGACCAGCTAATTGAAGCCATTGGGCGCCTGGCAACCTTTCTTGAAAGAGTGCGCGTCACCTCTGGGACTAACTCGCTAACAGCCGCTATTCGCGAAACCCCAGCTTGAGCGCCTGAGCTATTAGTTCAGGCTGAGCCTGTTGAGTTTCGACGCTGAATTTATAACGACTGAACTCATGGCGCTCTGGGTACTGCTTGCGCAACAGATCGAAGGCCTGAGCCACATCGGAACTGGCATTCAGGGCTGAGCGCATTCTCAAGTCATCTTCAGCCACATCATAGCTCGCCAATATCAATTCACTAACTGTCTCTGCAGTAAGCGTAGCGACTGTTTTAGGCTGTTCTGTAAGCGTCTCAGCATCAGCATCAGCCAACTGTTTAAAGGCCTCAGCAAGCATCTCCGTGCCCCTGACCTTGCCCTCAACGCTATAACCTGCAATGTGCGGCGTCGCCAGTGCAACCTTTTCCATTAGCGACAGATTTATACTGGGTTCTCCCTCCCATACATCCAGCGCCACTCTTAATGGAGAACCGCTCTCAAGCAACGCGAGCAATGCGGCGTTATCAATAACCGCGCCGCGCCCAGCATTAATTAATAAGCTCTCAGGATTAATTCGGCCCAACACCTCAGCACTGAATAAATGCTCTGTTGGATAGCGGCCTGAGGTGGTCAAGGGGGTATGCACACAGATAATATCGCGGCCCAGCACAGTATCGAAATCCGTTAGATTGATTCCTGAGTCAGCACTTAAGAATGGATCGTAGACCGCGCAACTAACGCCGAGGTCGGTCAGCGCGCGATACAGGCGACCACCCACATTGCCACAGCCCACTATACCGACAGAGCACTGCTGCCAGTTAGCCTGTAAGCGACTGAGCACAGACAAATCATATTGCACCACGGCATCGGCATTGCAGCCAGGCGCATAGGCAAAGTCTATGCCGTTCTGGGCTAAATAATCCTCATCTATATGGTCCGTTCCAATCGTTGCAGAGCCGACAAATGAGACCGATGAGCCCTCTAACAGTGCCCTATTAACCTGAGTCACAGAACGCACAAGGAGAACATCCGCATCGGCGATATCCGCAGCACAAAGTGAGCGGCCAGGAACATATGTAACAGAGCCATATTCTCCGAAGAACTGGTCCACCATCAACATATTTTGATCCGCTACGATTTTCAAAAAGACTCCTGAGGGCTATTCAAAGCCGAGATTAAGTTGCTCTACCAGCTCGGTGTGAGCTGCCGTCCACGCAACTGTTTGGCGCGGTCATGAAACTTGCCTGCGAAACCCATCTCCTCGCAAAACAGATCAAAGGCATTGAGATTTATGCCCTGCCAGGCGATCTGTTCCAGCTTTGGCGCTTCGGCTATATCAGTACAAATAGTGGTCAGCTGTCGGGCCAGTAGCAGCTGGTCGCGGTGGTTATCAATCTTGTCTGCCAGTTTGCTGGCGCCGCGGATCGGCAAGTCCTGCAACTGATCTAGGTGATCCAAAATAGCGTCTATATCGGGAAAATGCAGCAGCAACTGCTTTGCTGTCTTGGCGCCCACTCCAGGCACGCCGGCTATATTATCACTGCTGTCACCAGTCAGGGCCAAAAAGTCTGCCATCTGCTGACAGCCAATCTCGAGGTCTTTTTCTACCTGACGCTGGGTTTTCGGCGGTGCCTTGCCAAAGTCCCAAAACAGATCCTCGGCTTCGATCAGCTGCATCAAGTCCTTATCCCGAGTAACCACTACAGGCTGGCTATTAGCCAATCTCGCGTTCTTGGCCACCGCGCCGATCAGATCGTCCGCTTCATAAGTGTCAGACGCCATCTCGGCAATCCCTAGGACTCGACAGAGCTGGCGGCAGGCATTTAGCTGAAAGGCCAGCGCCTCATCCGGGAGCTCACGATTAGCTTTATAGTCTGAACAGAGCTGGTGGCGAAAGCCGCTGCCTAAACTTTCATCAAAGGCACAGAACAGATGCTCTGGGTTCTTATTGCGCAACATATCCAACAGAAAGGCGGTAAAGCCATAGACTGCATGGGTTGAATGCCCTGAATCGAGGGCCTGCCAATTTTCAGGCAGCGTAAAATAGCTGCGAAAAATGTAGATAGATGAGTCGATAAGATAAGCCTGCATAATAGATCCGTTGCGCTCCTGCGTAAGTCTGAAATTTGGCGATTTTTGCCACTGGCTATAAGCTTTTACAATAAGTACTTCTAATATAAATTCTTTAAAGGTTAGCGCTTTTAATCAAGTGACTCTAAAAAAGTCGCTCTAAAAAAATGCCTCTAAACAAGCGCCTCTAACCGGTAATGATCCTGAGACAAAGGCTCGGCACAATCAAATCGATTGCCTAACGCCTCGATAAATAGCCGCCCTCTCGACGGCAAATTGCCCCCTGCACACCAACTTTGAGCCCGCTCTGCAACTGCTCGAACAAAGTCGTCGCTAGCACCCTCATCCGAGGCTAGGTTATCGGCGCTGACTCGAAAGCGCTGACCAGAGGCTATGGAGAACATCCACTCCAGCGCCTGGGGCGCAACCTCAGCCTGCTCGAATAACTGCTGTTGCTGAGACGAACGACCATCGGGACTATACCAGTAACCAAAGTCTAGCTGCTCTCTGCGCTGAGTCCCAGCGATACACCAATGGGCGGTTTCATGGAGTGCGCTGGAGAGATAGTCATGACGGAAATAGAGCCGGTGATAGGTTTCCACAGGGCTGATGTCAGCGTCCTCTGTCGCCAATCCAGCCGGAATATAAATTGGCTCTTCGGCGCCACCGAGCAAGCGTGTATTGAGTCGCTCGTAAAACAGCTGTTCAAACAACGTAACGACTGACGCCAAGCGCAGATTCTCTGTTAACAATTAGTACCCCAGACTCTAAATACTGTGCCAAGATGCAATTATATAGTCATTTTCACGTCGCATCACCGGCTATTATCATCTCAAATTATTGTACTTTGCATCGTTCTAGAGTACTTTTAAAGAGAGGACGTTTGAAAGATAAGACGCGCTTCCTGCCAACTGATCAAGGAGATGGACCGATGAGCAAAATCATTGATTTCAAATCTGCATCTAAAGCCAGCTCAAAACCTGGTTCAAAGACTCAACCAGGATCTGAGAAAAACGCTGACTCAGCCACAGAGTCAGACAACGTAATAGATATCTTCACTCGCAAGCCGCTCTCTGAAAACCTCGATAACAAGCTTATCCGCATAACACCGGAACTCGATGGTTTGGAAATGCTCTACGCCAATTCAGAAAATCAGGACAAGCTGTTCTCAATTAAAATTCTCGCCTGGGGGCTACGCACCAATGGTGAGGTTGTAGGTCTTGTGCCCTGGCTCCATGAACTGGTCCCCTGTGACGAGATCAATGACCCTCTAAATGGCCATTGGCAGGGCTATTATGATGCTGGTGTCGACGAGCTTTTTTACAGTGCACCGCTGCACAAGATTGTCGAGCTAGAGACCGCTGCGGATTACTATGAATATCAGTGCGAATCCGATCGCGAAATTATTCAGGAGATCCCCGATACCATTGGCACCCATGCGGTGTTATCGGCCGATAAATTCAAAAGTATCACTCTTAAAGAAGTGGTCAGCTGGAGACTGCGCCAAGATGGCAGCATCAGCGCCATGTTAATTGATGACAGTAAAATGGTCAGTACACCAGTCCTACCAGGAGATGAATGCCTATTTGAGTCAGATGGCTGCGATGATTTCCACTATTTTTTTCAGCACCATATAGCCAATAAAATTAAGGCACAGGACCCTGATGCCCTGGCGGCTATTTCGATACTTTCTGAGACCTAACTGAGACCTAACTGAGAACTAACTGAGAACTAACTGACAGCGAAAGCCACCCTCTAAACCAAAGGGTCCACCTACAGACTAAAAAGCCGCCGATTCTGTTAGAATCGGCGGCTTTTTTATCAACTGAGTAAAACCAAGCAGTAGACTATTCTGGACTGCCATAAGACATCAGTCGCTCAAAACGGGTCTCCAACAACTCATCCATGGGTATCGCCGAGAGGTCCTTGAGCTGGCGACTAAGACTCTCTTTCAAGGTCTCGCACATACTGTCTATATCGCGATGGGCTCCGCCCATGGGCTCGGGGATGGTCTCATCAACTATACCGAGGTTTTCAAGGTTGTCTGAGGTAACACCCATGGCTTCAGCAGCCAGTGATGCCTTCTCGCTGGTTTTCCAAATAATATTGGCGCAACCTTCGGGCGAGATAACAAAATAAGTGCTGTACTGCAGCATATTAATTTTGTCACCCACGCCAATTGCCAATGCGCCACCAGAGCTGCCTTCGCCAATAACGGTGCAGATAATCGGCGTTTTTAATCGCGACATGGTCGCCAGGTTACGGGCTATGGCTTCAGAGATATTGCGCTCTTCAGAGTCGATACCTGGGTAGGCACCGGGAGTATCAATAAGGGTCAGCACCGGCAGTTTAAAGCGCTCAGCCGTTTCCATTAGGCGCAGCGCTTTGCGGTAGCCCTCAGGTTTTGGCATACCAAAATTGCGCATGACTTTTTCGTTGACGCCGCGACCCTTTTCTTCGCCGATAACCATCACGGGCACGCCATTTAAGCGGGCAACACCACCAACAATCGCATTGTCATCACCAAAGTGACGATCACCATGCATTTCTTCGAAGTCGGTAAAGATTCGTTGGATGTAATCTAGCGCATAGGGACGATGGGGATGGCGGGCTACCTGAACAACCTGCCAGGGCGTTAACTTGTTGTAGATACTTTCAGTAAGCTTGCGGGATTTATCGCGCAGCTTGGTCACTTCCTCGGCAATGTTTAAATCATTGTCATTGCCAACAAGTTGTAGTTCTTCGATCTTTGCTTCGAGTTCGGCTATGGGCTGTTCGAAAGAGAGATAGTTTAAATTCATGGGCAGAGAATTCTCGCGTCTTGGGAGCTAACTGGGTCTGGGCGCATTCTAACACTTATAAGAATCAACGCTAGAGCCGATTAAGCCTAAGCGCTCACTGATTAATTAATCATAGTGCAAAGTGACATTATTTTTACCAAATTTTTCGCGCAAGTGCCCAATCAATTCATCCCGCGGCTGAACCCGCCACTGACTGCCAAGCTTTAAACGACCACTGGCGCTGGGCCCAATATAATCGACCTCCAGGGGGCAGTTTCCATCTCTGTAGGCGTTAACCGAGCTCTGTAAACTCTCGACCCATTTTCCATCAAAGGATTTGCTATCGATGGTTAAAGCTAGGCGCTTCACTTTACTGCAGCGCGCTTCATATATTGATTGGATCGATTCGGCGAGCATTTTAAGACCACCGGTGAAACTGTCCTCTGAGACTACACCCTGCACCACTAGCAAGGCGTCTTTAACCAGAATCTCGCGATAGACATTGTATTTCTCAGCAAATATCGACAGCTCAAGGCGGCCACTTTTGTCATCGAGGGTAATAAAGGCAAAGTTCTCACCGCGCTTGTTCTTCATCACGCGCATGGCGATTATCATGCCGGAGACCGTGGCAAGGACCTTGGCCGGACGTAATTTCGAGATACGATTGGGATGCATTTTCTGCAGTTCCTCTTCGTATTCGTCGATGGGATGTCCGGTGAGATAGAGCCCGAGAGTATCGCGCTCGCCGTTTAGCCGCTCTCTTCCAGAGAGACTGCGCGCGGCACCATAGCTGGTGTAGTTAATATCCGAGGCGCTCTCCACAATTGAATTACCAAACAGGTCGCCCATACCACTGCTGGTGTTGCGCGCATGCTGCTCAGCGAGCTTTACTGCTTGATCCATGGCCGCCAGCATCACCGCGCGGCGATAGCCAATCTCGCCTTCAGGGCCGACTTCATCAAACGCGCCGCTGCGAATCAGCGCTTCGATGGCGCGCTTGTTGACCTTGCGGCCATCGACACGAGCACAGAAGTCAAAGAGATCCTTAAACGGGCCCCCTTCATTCCGCGCTGCAAGGATATTGCTCACCGGCCCTTCACCCAGACCCTTAATCGCGCCTAAGCCGTAGATCACCCTGTTTTGTTGATCGACACTAAAGTGAAACTGACCGCCATTTACATCTGGCGGCAATAATTCGAGATTCATGGCACGGCATTCATCGATAAAGGTCACAACCTTATCGGTCTTATCCATATCCGAGGAAATCGTCGCCGCCATAAACTGCGCCGGATAGTGCTGCTTTAGCCAGGCTGTCTGATAGGCGACCAATGCATAGGCCGCGGAGTGGGATTTGTTAAATCCGTAGCCGGCGAACTTCTCCATAAGGTCGAAAATATTCGATGCCAGCTCTTTGGTAAAGCCTTTACCAATAGCGCCATCCATAAAGAGTTCGCGCTGCTTGGCCATCTCATCAGCATTCTTTTTACCCATGGCACGACGCAACAAATCAGCACCACCCAAGGTATAGCCGCCCATCTCCTGAGCGATCTGCATCACCTGCTCTTGATAGAGAATAATGCCGTAGGTGGGCTCCAGGGCGGGCTTTAGGCACTCATGCTGATATTGGGAATGAGGGTAACTAACCTCAGCACGGCCTTTTTTACGATTGATAAAATCGTCGACCATGCCCGACTGCAGCGGTCCAGGGCGAAACAGTGCCACCAGTGCAATAATATCTTCAAAGCGGTCGGGGCCGAGCTTCTTAATCAGCTCTTTCATACCCCGGGACTCAAGCTGAAAAACTGCGGTGGTTTCGGCTCGTTGCATCAGACCATAGGTGGGCTGATCATCCAGGGGAATTTTATCGATCTCAAGGGGCTCTTCCCCTATATTACTGCGATCCGCATTAATCATGCGCACCGCCCAATCGATAATCGTCAGTGTCCGCAGACCCAAGAAATCGAACTTCACAAGGCCGGCGTCTTCTACATCATTCTTGTCAAACTGAGTGACTACGCCGGCACCGGTTTCATCACAATAAATTGGCGAGAAGTCAGTGATCAGGGTTGGCGCAATAACCACACCACCGGCATGCTTACCGCAGTTCCGCGCTACGCCCTCGAGCTGCAGAGCCATACCCCAGATCTCGCCGGCTTCATCGTCCTCATCCAAAAACTGTTTTAAGGTCTCTTCTTGCTCAACCGCTTTTTCTAAGGTCATGCCCACTTCAAAGGGGATTAACTTGGACAGTTTATCCGCTAGGCCGTAGGATTTTCCCTGTACTCGCGCCACATCGCGAACCACAGCTTTGGCCGCCATGGTACCGAAGGTCACAATCTGTGACACCGCGTCGCGACCATATTGCTCGGCCACATAGGCGATAACCCGGTCGCGGCCCTCCATACAGAAATCGATATCGAAATCAGGCATAGAAACCCGCTCTGGGTTAAGAAAGCGTTCAAACAGGAGATCGTATTCCAGAGGATCAAGATCGGTAATCAATAATGAATAGGCGACAAGAGAACCGGCACCAGAACCCCGCCCGGGCCCCACAGGAATAAGATTGGTCTTAGCCCAGCCAATAAAGTCCATCACAATTAGAAAATAGCCGGGGAATTCCATTTGGATGATAATTTTTAACTCGAATTCCAAACGCTCCATATAGCGTTTCTGGATCTCGGGAAAATCAGGCGCACTGGTGTCGTAAAGTACCTCGAGGCGATTTTGCAGGCCTTTTTTGGATTCAAGGGTAAAGAACTCATTGATCGTCATGCCCTCAGGAATCGGGTAATCAGGTAAAAAGTACTCTCCCAGGCGAATATCGATTGAGCAGCGCCGAGCGATCTCAACGCTGTTCTCAAGGGCTTCGGGAATATCCGAAAATAACTCAACCATCTCCTCAGGACTGCGCAGATATTGCTGTTCCGAGAAGCGCCGCTCGCGGCGAGGGTCGTCCAGAGCACGCCCTTCATGGATACAGACCCGTGCTTCGTGAGCTTCAAATTCGTCCTTCGAAATAAAGCGTACATCATTGGTGGCCACTACTGGGCAGTTATAGCGTGCCGCTAGATCTACCGCAGCGTGCAGATAATCCTCTTCCTCAGGACGACCGGTACGCTGTAGTTCAAGATAGAAACGGTCGCCAAACAGCGCCGTAAACTCTTCTAAGGCGGTTGCGGCATCGTCCAAACGATTGGAGACAAGGGCAACACCTATCTCGCCGCTGCGACCTCCGGACAGCGCGATCAGGCCATCACTAAACTCGCCGAGCCAGGATTTTTTAATATGCGGAACGCCTTGGCGCTGACCATCTTGGTAGGCCTTGGAAATCAGTTTGGTGAGGTTGGCATAACCTGTTTGGTCTTTGACCAGCAGCACTAATTGGGTCGGACTGCCCTCGCCGCTTTCATCGAGCACCAGTAGATCGGTGCCTAAAATAGGTTTGACGCCAGATCCCTGAGTGGCTTTGTAAAACTTTACCGCAGCAAAAAAATTATTGAAGTCGGTCAGAGCCACCGCGGGCATGCCCAGCTCTGCAACGGCCTTGGCCAGAGGTTTTATTCTGACCAACCCATCGACTAATGAGTATTCGGAGTGCAGCCGCAGATGGACAAATGATGCAGTAGTTATTGGATTTACCCTTCGCTTTTGGTTAACAGATGATCGGCATCAACACCGTAGTGAGTGAAGCTGTCTTTCATCAGATCAAAAACAGTGCCTTCAAATTCGGGAATCGACTTATCCGAGATTGCCACTGGCTCAACTCGGTCGCCCCATTTGATGATACCCGCGCCACAGGACAGTCCTGCGCCAAAGGTTGCCGTTAAAATAGTCATGCCCGGCTTAACTCGGCCATCTTCCAGTGCATCACAGAGCGCCAATGGAATCGAAGCCGCAGAGGTATTGGCATACTTATCAATTGCCACCACCACTTTTTCCATAGGAAAATCCAGGCGCTTGGCCAGTGATTGAATAATTCGAATATTGGCCTGATGGGGAACAAACAGATCTATATCAGCTGCAGTCAAACCCTCTTTCTCAAGCACATCGCTGATTGCATCTGACATGCCTTTAACCGCACTCTTAAAAATTTCTGCACCATCAAAGTCCAGCGAGACATACAGGTCACCGGTCAAATGGGCCGGAGACATACCCCAGTTAGGCAGTCGCAAGCATTCGCGACTGTCGGGAACACAACTCATTTTGCCGGCTAACAAACCACCCTCTTGCTCAGCCGCTTCGATCACTACGGAACCGGCGCCATCGCCAAACAGGAAACAGGACTCGCGCTTTTGCCAATCCATCGCCAGAGAAAGGCGCTCTGAGCCAATCACCAAAGCCTTGTTGATGGAGCCTGACTTGACCATGTCCGTGGCCGTATTCAGGGCATAGAACCAGCTGGTACAGGCGGAGTTAAGATCAAAGGCGGCCGCATTTTTGGCGCCGAGTTTATTTTTGATGTAACTGGCCGTATTGGGACAAATTTCTTCGGGAGTGGTGGAGCCGAGAATAATCAGATCTATATCATCTGCATCGACGCCAGCAGTCGCCAGTGCACGCTCTGCAGAGAGCCAACCCATTTCACCGGTGGAGACATGACTGTATTGGCGTTGACGGATACCGGAGCGAGAGAAAATCCACTCATCACTGGTATCTACAATCTTGGCCATATCATCGTTGGTCATCACCAGCGGTGGAGCATATTTCCCCCAACCGGTTATCTGTGCATATCTCAAGACAATCCCCTTAAACCCTAGATTAATTATTTTTTTCGACTGCGGGGACTGGTACTAGGCTTCTTGAGCTTATTGCACTGGCCTCGCATTTTAGGCCAATAGTATAGCCATTAACCGCGAAGCTACCTAATCAAAAAGACCAGTTTGTACAAGCTCTAGCTGCTCTCGCACTGGCGCAAAAGTCCTGCGGTGAATTGGCGTTGCTCCGATGCGACTCAGCGCTTCTAGATGTTGGGGCGTGCCGTAACCTTTATTGGCGGCAAAGCCATAACCTGGGTAGGTGATATCAAAGGCTTTCATTTCAGCATCGCGCACTACCTTGGCAATAATCGACGCCGCACTGATACATTCGACACGACCATCGCCCTTGACCACCGCTTCGCCACGATACTCCCATTGGGGCAGGCGATTGCCATCCACAGCCACATAGTCCGGTTGCTGGCTTAAACCCATAACCGCGCGACGCATGGCCATTAAGGTAGCTTGTAAAATATTAAACCGATCAATCTCTGCAACCGAGCAGCGCGCCACAGACCAACAGAGTGCGCGACTGGTGATATCAGCATAGAGATTTTCCCGCTGACGGCTGGATAGCGCTTTAGAGTCTGCTAACCCTTCGATACCGTGGTTGGCTGGCAGAATCACTGCAGCAGTCACCACATCTCCCGCCAGGGGGCCCCGCCCTACTTCGTCGACGCCGGCAAGAAATTTAATATTAGCGGGAGGATTCCAAGGCTTCACGAGGAGATCAGCTTGTTAATTGCAGCGGCGGCGGTATCACCGGATGGCAGGTTGATTTGCTCATAAAGCTCCTCAAAGCGTTGTTCAACTGAGTCACGCGCCTTGGGGTCTAGGGCTTTGCTCACCGCCGAACTGAGCGTTTCGACAGTGGCATCATCTTGAATCAGTTCTGGGACTAACATCTCAGTAGCCAATAAATTGGGAATCGACGCGAAAGGTGTCTTGATAAATGGCTTAACCAGTTTATAAGTCCATTTTCCGAGCTTGTAGCTGACCACCATTGGCTTTTTCAGCAACATAGCTTCCAGAGCCGTTGTGCCTGAGGCGAGTAAGACGGCATCTGCCGCCTCCATGGCCAGCAGCGATTGCTGTTTTATCAGCGTGACGGGCAGTTTAGGATAGCCAGCAAGGATCTCGGTTAACTGACGGTGACGATCGCCATTGGCAGCGGGAATCAAGAACTGCAGCTGTGGATTTGATTTGAGCAGATCTGTGGCGACCATCAGAAACAGTGTGCCCATCAGCGCTATCTCTCCACTGCGACTACCAGGCATCAACGTCAATAGCGGTCGATTGATATCCAGCCCCAATTGTTGACGTGCCGCCGAACTATCTGGCGTACGAGAAATCTGCCCTGCTAAGGGGTGACCAACAAAGGCCACTGGGACTAAGTGCTGTTGATAGAAAGCCTCCTCAAAGGGCAAGAGCGTCAGCATTAGATCAACACTGCGTTTGATGCCTTTAATCCGCCCCTGACGCCATGCCCAGACCGAGGGACTGACATAGTGTACGGTTTTGATACCGCTTTTATGCAAGGCCTTTTCGATACCCAGATTAAAATCAGGAGAATCGATGCCAATAAAGGCGGCAGGCTTTGACAATTTGCAGCGATTGATAATATCTCTGCGTATCGACAGCAGCTCCGGTAAGCGTTTGAACGGCTCAACAAATCCCATTACGGATAACCGATCCATCTGATAAAACGAGACAAAACCTTCAGCAATCATCTTTGGCCCGCCAATTCCCTCGAAGCGAGCATCGGGGAAAAGTCGTCTTAACGCGCGAATTAGATCTGCGCCCAAAGTATCTCCGGAGGCTTCTCCAGCGACCATGGCAAAGGTGGGTGTGTTCATATCAGCGTTTGGATTGTCAGGTAGGCCACTCATGGCTTAGCGAATAATACCGCGAGTGGATTTTTCAATGGAATTTAGAAATTGCATTATGGCAGGGTCATCACCGAGTTTGGTAATCGCCTTGATTGCTTCGTCTAGCTTCAAGCCGCGACGATAAAGCAGCTTGTAGGCCTGATTGGCCAAGGAAATTTGCTCAGCACTGTATCCACGTCGCTTTAAGCCTTCACGATTGATGGTGCGCGGTTCTGCGGGACTGCCAAAGGCGGTAATAAAGGCCGGCACATCGTGGTAGACAAAGGCCGCAGGGCCAATAAAACAGTGAGGCCCTATGTGGACATACTGATGCACCAGGGCATAACCGCTTAGAATCGCCCAGTCGCCAACATAGACATGGCCAGAGACGCTGGCGTTATTGACCATAATAACGTTATCGCCAATCACGCAGTCGTGACCTACATGGGCGTAAGCCATAAGTAGATTATTACTGCCGATAATGGTTTCACTATTGTCCTGAATGGTGCCACGGTGAATGGTGACACCTTCGCGAATCACATTGTTATCGCCAATAATCAATCGGGTCGGCTCGCCCTTGTACTTGACGTCAGGAGTGTCGTCACCAATAGTCGAAAACTGATAAATTTTATTGCCAGCGCCAATTTTGGTCGGCCCCTTGATTAGCACATGAGAGCTAATCTCGCAGCCTTCACCGATCTCAACATCTGCGCCAATCATCGTCCACGGGCCTATAGTAACCTTATCGGCTATTTTGGCACTGGGATCTATTACGGCGCTGGGATGAATCACTTAACTTTATCTCGATCCTGATAGGCACAGAGTAACGTAGCTTCACAGACGAGCTTATCATTGACTGTGGCACGGGTTTGAAAACGCCAGATATTGCGCTTCACAGCAACAACTTGGGACTCCAGCATCAGCTGATCACCGGGGGTCACCGGCTTTTTAAAGCGAGCCTTGTCAACACCGGCAAACAGATAGAGCTTACCGTCATCAGCAGTGGTATTGGTTGTTTTAAAGCCAAGAATACCCGAGGCCTGAGCCAGGGCTTCAATAATCATCACGCCGGGAAAGATCGGCGCACCGGGAAAATGACCGTTGAAAACATCCTCATTACCGGTGATATTTTTCATCGCCAGAATCCGCTCACCCTCAACCAGTTCCAACACTCTGTCCACCAGCAAAAAGGGATAGCGGTGGGGCAAAATATTCATAATTTCTGTAACTGTCAGGGCGCCGTCGGTGCCATTGTTTTCGGTCATTGTTCCATCCATAAAAATTCTTTAGGTCTTGTTATATAGCTTGTGCAGTCAAACCAAGCACAGGCTATTTATAAATCATTTAGCGGAATACACTTAGCAGTAGCTACTCTCTCAGCCGATCAATCTTTTTCGAAATCTTTCAGACGGCGCGCAATACTATCTAGCTGCGTTATTCGCACCGCATTTTTGCGCCACTCTCGCGTCTTCATCAGAGGCATTCCAGAAGAGTAGGAGCCGGGCTCGGTAATCGACTTGGTCACCAGACCGCGAGCAGTTACCTGCACATTGTCACAGATAGTGACGTGACCGACCACACAGGCATCGCCAGCCAGAATACAGTTGTTACCCAGGGTTGCACTGCCCGCAAGGCCGGAATAAGCCGCCAGAGCACAACCATTGCCAATCACCGCGTTGTGGGCAATCTGCACATGATTATCAATAATCACGTGGTCGCCGATACAGGTATCACCAAGGGCACCGCGATCAATGGTGCTGCAGGCGCCTATTTCAACACTGTTACCAATTTTGACGCCACCTATTTGATAGATCTTCTGCCACTGACCTGCCCCGTCTGGTGCAAAGCCAAACCCATCAGCACCGATTACCGAGCCGCTGTGAATGACCACATCAGATCCCAAAACAACGTCATGATAAATAGATACATTAGCCGAAATACGGGCATTGTCACCAAGCTGCGAACGAGCACCTATAAAGCTACCTGCACCCAGATAACTGCCAGAGCCAATCACCGCGTCAGCTTCAACAACCACATTGGCTGAAATCGTCACACCCGCGCCTAGAGAGGCGGAATCGGCAATAACTGCTGAGGGATGTACACCGGCAACTGACTTGGGACAGCGATCAAACCATTGCGAGATACGCGCATACCCCAAATAGGGGTTTTCGAGAACCAAAGCAGTACCACTGTATTGCACCAGCTCACTGCCCTGATTTGTCGCCATGTGTTTGGCAGCCATAATCACTGCAGCTGCATTACAGGAGCCTAGCTGGCTAGCGTATTTCTCATTCGCAAGAAATGCCAGCTCACCGGGGCCTGCATCTTTAAGAGTATTCAACCCGCTGATACGCAGAGCGCCATCACCGCGTAGCTCGGCACCGAGAAACGCGGCTATTTCAGCGAGTGAATAATCGTCAGGCATTAAAAATTATTGCGACTTTTTGTTTAGACGATCGGCAACTTTAGCGGTCAAGTTGCTTTCGGGACCAGCCAACAGCACTGCATCAATTTTCAGCAAAATGGTGACACCCTCTTCGGTGACAACTTCCTGCAGGGCTTGCTGAGCCATGGGGCCGATTTCCTGCATAATTTGCTGTTGTAATTGCTGCTGTTCAGACTGGATCTTGCGGCCGGCCAATTCAGCATCAGCTTTGGCATATTCCATTTTCTTTTGGTGGCCTAGAGCCTGCTCCTGAGACCAGGTCATACGCTTGGTTTCAGCTTCTTTGGCCAGTGCTTGAAGATCCGCAGTAGAGCTCTCGTACTTTGCTCGCAGGGCGACAAAATCTGCACCGGTCTCAGCTTCTTTAAGACGCGCCTGGGCCATATTTGAGCTAAAGATAGCTCGAGCAATATCGACAACAGCAATCTTATCTGCGGCAACCGCTGCCATAGAAACTGTACCTGAAAAACCTACTACCAATGCCAACACTACTGCTTTCAAATTATACAAAACGCCTCTCCCTACTATTTTTAAAATTGATTACCCAATGAGAACTGAAACACTTCAGTCTCATCGAAGTCATTTGAATTTAACGGTTTAGCCAAACTAAATGTGATTGGCCCAAAACCACTTAACCAGGTTGCCCCTATGCCCACAGAGTAGCGTAATTCACCTGCATCTGGTTTAAAGCAGTTGGACTGTAACTCGCCACATTTGGTATTGAAGATATTACCCGCATCAAAAAACAGTGTCGATTGCACTGAACGCTGATCTTTGAGGAACGGCAGCGGGAAAATAATCTCTGCTCCCAGCTCGACTTGCACGTTGCCGCCAATGGGGTCTGGATCGTCTAGGTAACCCGTCGTGCAGGGATTATCTTCATTATAATTACAGGGAGTATCCCGTGGGCCCAAAGTATTGCGCTCGAAGCCGCGAACCGAGCCAAAACCGCCGCCATAGAAATTCTTAAAGAATGGCATTTGAGTAGTATCACCGTAGGACTCGCCATAACCCAAGTCGGCTCTAAGCTTAAGGCTCAAGCCTCTGTAAAGGCCTCGGAGATGCTGGGCAGAATAAGTGACTTTGTAGTATTCAAGACCTGATCCAGGGAGTGCTATATCAAAACCAAAGCGTTGCTGAGAACCTCTGGTGGCAAAGACACCGCGGTTGAGCGTTGACTGAACCCAGTTGATATTGGCATTGACTATATCGAACTCCGAACCATTGTCTCTCACAAAATCTGCAATTTCTTTAGAGGCAAAGATACCGGTCTGCAGATCGAGATTTTCATAACCCAGGCCAAATCCGATACGCTGCACTTCTGTAATCGGATAGCTCCAATTGACAGCTGCTCCGTAGGTATTGGTAGAGAAGCTGGCAACATTGATCTCATCGTAATCAGTTTCGCGGGCAAACAGGCTGTAGCCGGCACTTACGCCATCAACCGTAAAGTAAGGCTCCGAATAGCTGAAGTTAATCGAGGTTTGATAGGTACTGCGATTTAACCCTATGCCCACCTGCTTACCCGTACCCAAAAAGTTGTTCTCGCTGAGGTTAGCACCAAGAATCAAACCAGTGCCCTGAGCGTAACCAACACTTGCACCAATCGAGCCCGAGGGCTGCTCTTCAACACTGTACACCACATCGATCTGATCATTGGTACCGGCAACTGGTACGTTCTCTACATTAACTTCTTTGAAGAAACCAAGACGCTCAAGCCGAACCTTAGACATTTCGATCAAGGCATTATTGGCTGAACCAGCCTCCATCTGACGCATCTCGCGACGCAACACAGAGTCAGCGGTCTTGGTATTGCCACGGAATTCCACTCGCCTCACATAGGCACGCATACCCGGCTTAACCAGATAGGTTATCTTGGCAGTCTTGTCCTCTTCATTGACTTCGGGAAAGCCCTCAACCTCAGCAAAGGTATAACCCTCGTTGCCCAGACGACGAGTAATATACTCACTGGACGTTGTCATTAGTGTCTGCGAGAAAGTCATACCCTCTTTGAGAATAATCATCGCACGAACCTGCAGTTCCGGAATCATCAACTCACCGGCCAGATCCACTTCGCCAATAGTGTAGACGTCCCCTTCATCCACATTGATGGTGATGTAAACCGACTCTTTTTCAGGACTGATAGAGACCTGAGTCGAGGCGACCTTAAACTGCAGGTAACCACGATCCAAATACCAGGATTCAAGGGTCTCCAAATCGCCAGAAAGCTTCTCACGGGCGTATTTGTCGTCACTGGTGATCCAGGATAACCAGCCAGTGGTCTGCTGTTCAAAAGACTCGAGCAGTTCCTCTTCAGTAAATTCGCTATTACCCACTATATTGATATGGCGGATTTTGGCGACATCACCCTCATCGATATTAATGTTGACTGCAACGCGATTGCGCGGCAGTTGCTTCACTTCAGTCTCAACCAAGGCGCCATAGCGACCCTGAGACACATACTGACGCTGTAATTCTTGAGTCATACCCTCGAGAATGACCTGACGGAAGATCTGCCCTTCAGCCAAACCATTGTCACGCAGCGCGTCGAGCAGCTGCTCAGTCTCAATCGCCTTGTTACCGTCTAGATTTATCTCGGTAACCGCTGGACGCTCTGCTAGTCCGATTACCAGCACCCCATTCTCTCGGGCCATAATAACGTTAGAAAAGTAGCCTGTGCGGAACAGTGACCGTGTCGCCGAGCGAATCGCTGGCTCATCCACAAGATCGCCAGCACTGATTGGCAGAGCGGCAAAAACAGTACCCGCAGAAACCCGCTGCAGACCTTCAATACGAATATCGTCAACCTGAAATACTTCGGCAAATACCGAGCTGGCAAACAAAGAGAGGCTTAACAATAAAACGTTAAAGAATTGCTTCATGAAATTATTTAAATCCAATTTTTTTAGTTGTCTTTAAACGGCTTTAAAAAGCCCGCATAACGTCGTTATAGGTAGCAAATACCATCAATCCCATAAGCATAAAGAAGCCTACTTTATAGCCTACTATCTGCACTGTATCCGAAACCGGAGAGCCCTTAACCACCTCAATGAGGTAGTAGACAATATGACCGCCATCGAGGACCGGAATAGGCAAAAGATTCATCACGCCGAGCATTATACTGAGAATGGCGATAAAGCGAATAAAATTGTCGAAGCCAGACTTTGCCGAGTCACCAGCAACCTTGGCAATGGTGATTGGGCCGCTAAGATTTTTCGGGGACAGATCGCCGACCACCAATTTTCCGATGGACTTTAGCACAAACAAACTAGTCTCAGCAGTCTCTTCAGCAGCGCGAACTACAGCGCCAAAAACACCGTACTCAACGGTGCGCAGTAACTCTTCAGGATAGCTTCCCATCGATGCCAACTGCACACCCAGCTGCCCTACCCGCTGCCCATCTCTATCGACCAATCGGGGAATAACGCTGATCAGTAGCTGCCCTGCATCACGCTCGACAAGCAATTCGACAGCTGTATTAGCACTGGAGGAAACAGTTTTAATAAAGGCTTCAACACTGAGAATATCGCTACCATTGATGGCAACCAGACGATCGCCTTCTCGTAGCCCTGCTGAATAGCCCGCACCATCCTCAGCAACTGCACCCAGACTTAGGGCCTCCAGTTCAAAGGGTGGCGTGATACCCAGCTCTCGCAATGGCGAAGGCTCTTCGGCTTCACGCAGCCAAGCGCTGACGGGCACAGCCAGATCATACTCAATAGTGGAATTTGGGTAGGTGACGGTCAATGGGATATCACCGGTAGTGCCTATATACCCAAAGAGCTGGCGTGAGACGGCAGCCCAGGTGTCTGTGCGATGACCATTAACCGAAATAATCTCAGTACCCACCTCAAAACCCGATTGCTCTGCCAGGGAACCACTGAGCACCGAACCGGCGACTGGCGCTATACCGCGCTCTCCGGAGAGAAACACAATCCAGAAAGCGACTACCGCAAGTAAAAAGTTAGCCACAGGGCCCGCGGCAACAATGGCCAGGCGCTGCCAGACTGTTTTTTGGGTAAAGGCATGAGGTAGGTCCTCAGCCGATACGTCCCCTTCCCGCTCATCGAGCATTTTCACGTAGCCACCCAGAGGCAGAGCCGCAATAACGAATTCGGTGTTATGGGAATCGTGCCAGCGCAACAGCGGCGTACCAAAACCAATGGAGAAACGCTGCACCTTAACGCCACAGCGTCGCGCTACCCAGAAATGCCCGAACTCATGAAAGCTGACTAATACCCCCAAGGCAATTAAGGTGAAAAAGATTGTCTGCAATAGATCCATAAATTACTTCTCTAGGCTTTTAATATAAGCACTGCTGTATAGACGCGCTTGATTGTCGGACTCTTGGACTGCCTCAAGTGATTCTGGTTCATTGATAACTTGGCTATTCAGCGTCTGCGCAACAACAGATGCAATTTGGGTAAAACCGATACGCTGATCCAGGAACGCCTGCACCGCAATTTCGTTCGCCGCATTGAGTATAGTCGCTGCATTAGCACCTGCCTGAGCAGCCTCTCTGGCAATACCTAAACAGGGAAACGCTTGCATATCAGGTTTCTCAAAATCTAGTCGCGCAACGTCAAATAGATCTAAATTGGCCACACCAGACTCGATGCGCTGAGGCCAAGCCAGGGCATGAGCAATCGGCGTGCGCATATCCGGATTACCCAGCTGAGCCAACACTGAACCGTCCGAGTACTGCACCAGGGAGTGAATAATACTCTGCGGGTGCACCACTACATCTATGGACTGTTCTGGAACGGCAAATAACCAGCAGGCTTCAATCAATTCTAAGCCCTTGTTCATCAGGGATGCCGAATCCACCGAGATCTTGCGTCCCATACTCCAATTCGGATGGGCACAGGCTTGATCTGGAGTAACAGCGTGCATCTGTTCTAGACTCATGCCACGGAAAGGTCCACCGGAAGCAGAGAGCAATAATTTTTCCACACCGCTGTTCATGCCGATACCGGGCGAGCGGCCATAGTCTGCTGGCAGACACTGGAATATTGCATTGTGCTCGCTATCGATAGGGAGAAGTACTGAACCAGAGTCCGCTACCGCTTGCATAAATAGCCCGCCAGCCATAACCAAGGCTTCTTTATTCGCGAGCAATATTTTCTTACCGGCATGCACTGCAGCAAGTGTTGGTACCAGACCAGCTGCGCCAACAATGGCAGCCATCACGGAATCTACAGCTGCATCGCTGGAAACCTGACAGAGTGCATCTACGCCATAAATAACCTCAGTGCGAGAGCCACGGACGCGCAACTTAGTTTGCAACTGATCGGCCAGGGCGGCATTGCCTACAACGGCAAATTTAGGACTGAACTGCTCACATTGCTCAGCCAACTTATCAATCTGAGTATGGGCAGTGAGAGCAAAAACAGCATATTTATCTGGGCGTCGAGCAACCACATCAAGAGTGCTAACGCCTATGGATCCGGTTGCCCCCAGGACAGTGATCATTTGCATGATCTAAAACGGGCTCAGCAGGAGGAACAGTAAAATAAACAGTGGTAGCGCGGCAATCAGACCGTCGATTCGGTCGAGCACACCACCGTGTCCAGGCAGTATATTGCCGCTGTCTTTCACGCCACTGTGACGCTTGACCATGCTTTCAAAGAGATCGCCGAGAACGGAATAGAGCGACACTGGAATAACCAGTGCCAACAGCATACCAGTGGTGATTTTTTCAGGCATAAACGATGTCATGGAAGCGATCAAAATGCACTGTAATAAAATGCCGCCACAGAAACCCTCCCAGGTCTTACCTGGACTGACCCGTGGTGCCAACTTGTGCTTGCCAAATAGATTGCCGGCCACATAGCCACCAATATCCGCCAAGGCAACGACTACAAAGGCAAACAGCAACAACCAGGGACCGTGGGGCTGATGGATAATTAGCACAATGGCAACCCAGGTGATCGACAGCAGCACGAGGCCCAGCAATCCCAAAATAGGTCGCGGTGACCAGAGAATAGCGCTAGACGGATACCCCTGTACCCAGAGAAAAATCACCGCCCAGAGCACCGATACAGCAAGACAGAGAGTCTGCCCAAGAGAAACATTGAGAGCGCCGAATAGATTTAGACTTAAACAAGCCACTGCCAGCGATAGAGCTAATAGCGCGAGAAAGGCAAACCTGTGACGCTTGGTCCGAAGACCCATTAGATTGGACCACTCCCAACCCGCTAGCAGCACAACAGGCGCGACGGCCAATGAAAAATTCAGCGCATTTAGGTTAAACAGTAGTCCCAATAGGCCCAGAACTAGCGCAATCGCAGTGATAACGCGCTGTTTAAACACCTATTTTCTCTCCGGGAGAGGTAGCGTCATCTTCAACCGCATCGCGCAAACCAAAGCGACGCTGGCGAGAATAGTACTCATCTACAGCCACATTGAGGGCGGCTGTATCAAAGTCTGGCCAGTAACAATTGGCAAAGTAGAATTCTGTGTAAGCCATCTGCCAGAGTAAGAAGTTGCTGATACGCTGCTCGCCCGCAGTGCGTACACAGAGGTCAGGATCTGGAAGCCCTTCAGTCTGTAGGAACTTAGCCACTGTATCTTCAGTGACGTCAGAGGGCCGCAAGCGCCCCATCTGGACTTCAGAGGCAATTTTTTGAGTAGCGGTGACAATATCCCAGCGTCCGCCGTAATCAACGCAGAGTACCAGGGTAAATTTTCCACTCGCGGTGAGGCTCTCCGCGTCATCAATCAATCGCTTAAGACGATCGCTAAACTGGCTGCGATTGCCGACAACTCTGAGCCGGACACCATCGTCGCGGAGCTTTTTTGCTTCTTTTTTAAGGTAGGAGGAAAACAGCGCCATCAAACCGCGAACTTCAAGCTCCGGCCGTTTCCAGTTCTCGCTACTAAAGGCAAAAAGCGTAACCACTTCTATGCCACGGGCTTTTGCCGCGTGCAAAATGTCGCGAATACGCTCGACGCCGGCTTCGTGGCCCGCAACACCAGACAGACCACGCTGCTTCGCCCAGCGATTATTGCCATCCATAATGACAGCAACATGCTTTAAAGGATGCGTGACGTTCTCAAAATCAGACCTAGAGAGGGAGTCGTTTTTGGAGCCGGAATCTACCATTAGAAGTTCACCATGGAGATTAAATCTCCATTAGATCCTTTTCTTTAGCAACTAGTGCTTCGTCTATACGGGCAATAAAGCTGTCAGTGATCTTTTGAATTTCATCCTGACCTCGGCGCTCTTCATCTTCGCTGATATCTTTATCTTTTAGCAGAGCTTTGAGGCTCGAAAGCACATCACGGCGAACATTGCGCACAGAAATACGCCCATTCTCCGCTTCTGCTTTGGCCTGCTTACCATAGACTTTACGGGTCTCTTCGGTCAGTGACGGCAGCGGCAGACGAATCACAGCGCCCGCGGTAGTCGGATTCAAACCCAAGTCGGACTTGAGAATGGCCTTCTCAATCGCCGGTACCAGACTTTTTTCCCAAGGCGTCAAAGACAGAGTACGAGCATCTTCAATTACAATCGAAGCAGCCTGCGCCAGTGGCGTGTTAACGCCGTAGTAGTCGACATGAATGCCGTCTAACAGGCTTGGGTGAGCACGGCCTGTACGAATTTTATTAAAGGCATTACCCAACGCTTCGAGTGCTTTGGTCATGCGAGTATTAGCTTCGGTTTTCAATTCGTTAATCATTTCGGTCCCTCTTCGATCAAAGTGCCCTCGTCGCCACCCACTACCAGATTGAGCAATGCGCCCTGTTTGGACATGCGGAAGACACGCAGCGGCATATTATGTTCGCGACACAGACAGATAGCTGTCAGATCCATCACTGCCAGCTTTTTGTCGAGCACCTCATCATAGGTGAGATGATCATAGAGCTCGGCTGTAGGATCAAGCATCGGATCAGCAGTATAGACGCCATCAACTTTGGTCGCCTTGAGTACAACATTGGCTTCGATCTCGATGCCACGCAAACAGGCGGCAGAGTCGGTAGTAAAGAAAGGGTTGCCCGTACCGGCGGCAAAAATAACCACATCACCATCTTTGAGATAGCGAATAGCACGGCGACGGTCATAGTGTTCAACCACACCGCTCATGGGAATTGCAGACATAACATGAGACGAAATATTGGTACGTTCAAGCGCATCGCGCATGGCCAAGGCATTCATCACTGTGGCCAACATACCCATATGGTCGCCGGTGACACGATCCATACCGGCCTGATTCAATGCGGCGCCACGAAACAAATTACCGCCGCCAATCACCAGACCGACCTGAACACCAATACCCACTAGCTGGCCAATTTCAAGCGCCATGCGATCGAGAACCTTGGGATCAATCCCGAAGCCCTCTTCTCCCATTAACTCTTCACCGCTGAGCTTTAGAAGAATACGCTTATACTTTTTCTCTTTTCCAGCTAATGGCATATCGGAACCCTTTATCGAGTTTAGCTTGTCTTAATTAGCACCCTGAACCTGAGCTGCAACTTCAGCAGCGAAATCAACTTCGTCTTTCTCGATGCCTTCACCCACTTCGTAGCGTGTAAATCCAACAATCGTAGCACCACCAGCAGCAACTAGTTTGCCAACAGTTGTATCCGGATCTTTTACGAAAGGCTGGTCAACCAAGCTGCTTTCTTTCAAGAACTTGCTTACACGCCCTTGAACCATCTTCTCAACGATTTCAGCAGGCTTACCACTCTCAGCTGCCTGGGCAACAAAGATAGCACGCTCAGCTTCAATTACGTCAGCAGGCATTTGATCAGAGCTTACTACAGCAGGGTTAACTGCCGCGACATGCATGGCGACATCGCGAGCCAGGGCTTCATCACCGCCGCTCAAACCGACGATAACAGCAATGCGCATGTTGCTGTGAACATAGCCGCCCACTACTGGCGCTTCAATGCTAGCCAGACGACGTGGAGAGACATTCTCACCACATTTCTGCACCAGAGCTTCACGAGCAGCTTCAAGATCGCCAGCCATAACCGCTGCCATATCAGTCTGCTTCGCAGCAAAGCCTGCATCTAAAACAGCGTTAACAAAGCCTTGGAAACCTAAATCGCGTGTTACAAAATCAGTTTCACTGTTGACTTCTACAACCTGACCGTAGCCATTCTCAGCCTTTACTGCAACCAGACCTTCAGCTGCGATACGACCGGCTTTTTTGGCTGCTTTCATGCCGCTTGACTTGCGCAGCTCTTCAATTGCTTTGTTTATGTCGCCATCAGACTCAGCCAGTGCGCGCTTGCACTCCATCATGCCAAGACCGGTGCGGTCGCGAAGCTCTTTAACCAGTGACGCCGTTACCTGTGCCATTGTATTCCTCTCAAAATCATAAAATTAGTGTTTAAAAAAGGGGGCTCTAGCCCCCTTTTATGCTGCATGTAATAAGTCGTTACTATTACTCTGCCGCTGCTTCCTTAGTTACTGGAGCTTCTGGAGCTGCTGGGGCCTCTACAGCGACTTCTGAAGCTTCTTCAGCTGCTGGTGCAGCTTCTTCAACAAACTCATCTTTACTAGATACCTTAGCTGACTGCGCTTTGCCTTCAAGAACAGTATTGGCAATAGATGCAGCATAGAGCTTAATAGCACGGATTGAGTCATCATTACCTGGGATCACGTAGTCGACGCCGTCAGGGTTGCTGTTGGTATCAACAATACCGACAACTGGAATACCCAGCTTGTTGGCTTCGTTGATAGCAATGCGCTCGTGATCAACATCGATAACAAAAAGGATGTCAGGCAAGCCGTTCATATCCTTGATGCCACCAATTGAATTTTCCAGCTTTTCTTTCATGCGCGTGCGCATCAGAACTTCTTTCTTAGTCAGACGCTCAAAAGTACCGTTGGCTTCCTGAGTTTCCAAATCGCGGAAACGACGGATAGAAGCACGGATCGTTTTGTAGTTGGTCAACATACCACCCAACCAGCGATGGCTGACATAAGGCATGCCACAACGCTCTGCTTCTTCTTTGAGGATTTTTTGTGCAGCACGCTTGGTGCCAACAAAAAGAATTTGATTGCCCTTGGCAGCTTCTTTACGCAGAACTTCAAGTGCTTCATTGAAGGCTGGTACAGTTTGCTCAAGGTTAATAACATGAACTTTGTTACGTGAGCCGAAGATAAACTTGCTCATTTTGGGATTCCAGAAGCGGGTTTGGTGACCGAAGTGAACACCAGCCTGCAACATATCGCGCATACTTACAGTAGACATAATTTTTCCTTTTAGGGGTTAAGCCTCCACGTACCCCAGTAAATCAACCAACCAAGCTAAAAACTAGCCTTTAGGCACCCAGATCACTGTGTCGGAACGTGTGTGTCGTTTAAAAAAAGTTTAGTTACATTAACGTCTGTTGAGACATCTCTTCAGACGGCGCGCTTTATACCATATTGATTGGGCTAATTAAAGAAAAAAAGCGCACCAACTAAGCTAGCTGACAACATCACCTGGGCACCCAGATCGGACTTTTACCTAGGACTTATTAATGCCAGCAGCCAAGAGCCGACCAAAGATTAGCAAAGAGGGATGAATAGTTTGCCTATAAGGCTCAAAGGCACTCCCCGAATGGGACTTTGATGCGTACAATGCTTACATCTTTTTTTGAAGAAGGCCAAATATGAGCATACAACTAAGATCGGCGGACGATATCGCCAAGATGCGCGTTGCAGGACGCCTAGCTGCTGAAGTCCTCGAACTGATTGGCCAATATGTAGTGCCAGGCGTAAGCACTGACGAATTAGATAAAATCTGTCATGACCATATAGTCGATGTGCAGAAAGCCATTCCCGCTTGCCTCGGCTATCGAGGCTTTCCGAAATCCGTCTGCACCTCGGTTAATCAGGTGGTTTGCCACGGCATCCCATCAGAGAAAAAGATTCTCAAAAACGGCGATATTATCAATATCGATGTCACCGTTATAAAAGACGGTTGGTATGGCGATACCAGTAAGATGTATACCGTGGGGGATGTTGCTCCCCACGCTCAGCGGCTCATTGATATCTCCCAAGAATGTCTCTACAAAGCCATAGACATGGTAAAGCCGGGCATTCGCCTCGGCGATATAGGCCACGTAATCCAGACCCATGCTGAAGCCAACTACTATTCCGTTGTCCGCGACTACTGCGGTCACGGCATAGGTATGGAGTTCCATGAGGAGCCTCAGGTTCTACACTATGGCAAGCCGGACACTGGACTGGTTCTCGAGGAAGGCATGACGTTTACCATCGAGCCTATGGTCAACGCTGGCAAGTACAGCACCAAAATCAAATCCGACGGTTGGACCGTTGAAACCCGCGATGGCCGACTCTCCTCCCAGTGGGAACACACCATGGTGGTCACCAGCAATGGTGTTGAAGTACTCACCGCCCGCAACGAAGAACCTTACAAGAAAAAATAACCATGCATCCAAAAACTTACCTAGTGCCGATTTTCTTTGATGAGAAACGCTTTGTTGCGGATATCGAAAATGGCAATCCGATTGATGTCTTCCGCGGCGCACTGGGTTTCGCCAACAACCATTTCAACAAACGCTTTTATGACGGCGAAAATGCGCACCAACTGGTTAATGAGCGCGCGCATTTTGCCGACTTGATTCTGCGCCACGCATGGAATCGTTTTGAGTGGGATGCTGACGTCAGCCTAATCGCGGTGGGTGGCTATGGTCGCGGCGAACTGCATCCGCATTCAGATATAGACCTGCTGATTCTAATGCGACGGGATAAACCCCAGCGCTACCGACAGAGTATCGAGCAGTTTTTGACCTTTCTCTGGGACATTCAACTTAAGATAGGTCACAGCACTCGCAGTGTTTCCCAATGCGTCGACGAAGCTAAGGGCGATATTACTGTCGCGACTAATCTGATGGAAACGCGTCTTCTGGCAGGCGACATAGAGCTGCTCAATAAACTCAAAACCAAAACTGGGCCGAAAAAAATCTGGGCCTCAGAAAAGTTCTATCACGGCAAAATTGACGAGCAGAAAGCCCGTCACCGGAAACATGGTGACACCGAGTACAACCTCGAGCCGAATATCAAAGAAGCCCCAGGTGGCCTCAGAGATATTCAGGTATTCAACTGGACGGCGAAACGCCACTTTCAGGTACACCGCCGCTCGCTGCTAATTGCCGAGGGCTTTTTGTCTGAGGAAGAGTACGCCACGGTGCGCAGGGACGAAGAATTCCTCTGGAAAGTCCGCTATGGGCTGCACCTAATAACTGATCGCCCGGAAGAACGGCTACTATTTGATTATCAACGCAAGCTAGCGGCGATGTTCGGCTATGAAGACAGCGCCGAGAGACTCGGCGTTGAGCAATTTATGCAGCGCTACTATCAGGTCGTAATGTCCATACGCGAGCTCAATGAAGTGCTGCTCAAGTATCTCGATGAAGCTATTTACCGCAAGAACAAAGTCAAGGTTGTCATTCAGATCAATTCGCGTTTTGTAATTCGCGACAATGATCTCGACACCACTGGAGAATCAGTTTTTGTCGATCATCCACCAGCCCTACTCGAACTGTTTGCGCTGATGGGTGAAAGCGAGGGTATCCTAGGCATTCGCGCATCGGCCATTCGCCAAATACGACTGCACCGTGGATTAATCAACGACGAGTTCCGCGCAGACCCCGAAAATCGCGCGCTGTTTATGCGCATACTCAAGGCGCCCTTTAAGCTCTCGAACCAGTTGCAGCGCATGAATCGCTTTGGCATCTTGGGTGGCTACCTGCCTGAATTTGGCAAAATAGTCGGTCAGATGCAGCATGATCTTTTTCATATTTATCCGGTTGATGTGCACACCCTTGAAGTGGTGCGCAATGTTCGCCGTTTGGCGCTACCAGAGGTTGCAACAAAGTTTCCCGTCGCCGCCCATATCTATAAGAATTTTCGCAGCCGAGAGTTAATTGTTATAGCTGCGCTGTATCACGATATCGCCAAAGGCCGAGGGGGCGACCACTCAGCTCTAGGCTCTGTGGATATTGCCGACTTTGCTGAACGCCATGGTCTGCAACCCAAAGAGATCGAGTTACTAAAATGGCTAGTGGAAAACCACCTACTGATGTCAACTATCTCTCAGCGCGAAGACACCTCAGATCCTGAAGTAATCCATAAGTTTGCCACCCATGTCGGCGACCAGATGCACTTGGATTACCTCTATGTGCTCACCGTATCCGATATTAATGCCACCAATCCGCGTCTCTGGACCGAATGGAAAGGCTCGCTGATGTACAACCTCTATTTTGAGACCAAGCGTGCTCTTCAGCTAGGGACCGTTGCACCCAACAGCCGCGCAGCATGGGTATTAGAGGCCAAAGATGCGGCGCTGCGTGCACTGCATGCCGACACTATCGAGAGTGATGCAGCTGAAAGCGTGTGGCGCGATGTGGATCAAGATTTCTTTCTACGCGAAAGCGCCGAGGATGTGGCCGAATTTACCAAAGCCATTCTCGCCAATCAGGACAGTCAAAAAGCCGTTATTCTGATCAATGATGTAGGCGTTGAAATTCCAGTGGCAACACAGATTTTTGTTCACAGCAAAGACCGTGCAAACAATTTTTCGATAATTGCCTCCGCCCTAGATCGACTCAATCTGAATATCCATGATGCCCGTCTTAACAGCAATAGTGATGGCAGCGCATTCGATGTTTTCTATGTACTTGACGAACAAGATCAACCCATAGGCCAAGACCGTTTGCGCTGTGAAATGATTGTCCAAACGCTCAGTGGCGCTATAGCAGACCCGAGTAAAATAAATGCGTATGTGCAGCAGCGTACCCCGCGGCAGCTAAAAAACTTTGCCCTAAAAACCACTGCGAAACTGCGCCATGATGTAGATGCAAACTGTGTCATCCTTGAAATCATCACTCCGGATCGACCCGGCCTGCTGGCGCATTTAACACAGATATTTGTGCGTTTTGAGCTGCGTGTATTACATGCAAAAATTTCCACCCTGGGTGAGCGTGTTGAAGATATTTTTTACCTAACGGATAAAAACTTCGAACCGCTCACCGACAGTGACGTTAGCGCTGCATTAACCGCTACTATCCGCAGTGAATTGGATCAGCGCAACGAAGAAGAAGGCCAAGAATACAAACTGCGCAAGATGAAAGTGTGGAATTAAGTCTTATCAGACCGAACAATAAGGACCAAGAGTAAACAATGAATCCAAAATTAGATTTACTACATCCCTACCCCTTTGAGCGTCTTAAGGCATTAATGGCCGGTATAGTTCCCCCCGCCCACCTGTCGCCAATTGCACTGTCGATCGGCGAACCCAAGCACCAGTCGCCAGCCTTTGTAAAACAGGCCCTAGTAGACAGCATTGATCAGATTGCCGTCTACCCCACCACCAAGGGCGGTCCGGCTCTACGCCACGCTATTGCCCAGTGGTGCACGATGCGCTTTAAGCTGCCCGAGGGCAGTGTCGATGCGGAGCACAATGTTTTACCGGTCACCGGCACCAGAGAGGCGCTATTTGCCTTTACTCAAGCCATGGTCAACAGCGAGTCAAAAGTTCCTCTGCAGGGTTCTCAAGCCCCATTACAAGCCCCATTACAATCTCCATTAATAGTCTCGCCCAATCCCTTCTATCAAATTTATGAGGGCGCCGCCCTCCTCGCTGGCGCCGAACTGCATTTCCTCGATTGCACTCTAGACAACCAGTTTATCCCGGACCTCAGTACCGTGCCCGCAGAGGTGTGGGAACGCTGCCAACTGCTGCAAATATGTACACCAGGCAACCCTACCGGCGCCGTGATGAGTATCGAGCAACTGCAGCAGGCGATTAAGCTCGCCGACCAGTACGACTTTATTATTGCCAGTGATGAGTGCTATTCAGAGGTCTACCTCGACGAACAGAGCCCACCGCCGGGAATTCTAGAAGCCTGCGCCGCAATGGGTCGCACTGACTACAGCCGCTGCGTGGCGTTTCACAGTCTTTCGAAACGCTCCAATCTGCCTGGCCTGCGCTCCGGATTTGTTGCCGGTGATGCAAGCCTGCTAGGGGATTTTTTACGCTACCGCACCTACCATGGCTGCGCCATGTCGATGACAACTCAAGCTGCTTCCACGGCCGCCTGGAATGATGAGACGCATGTTATCGACAACCGCCGTCAATACCGCGAGAAATTTGCCGCTGTCACCGAAATTCTCAGCGATGTACTCAGGTTCCCCGAACCTCAGGCAAGCTTTTACCTGTGGCCAGAAACACCTATTGATGACACCGAATTTGCCGCCGGCTTATTCGCCCAACAAAACGTCACCTTGCTTCCCGGGCGCTATCTGTCTCGCGACACGGAACAGGGTAATCCGGGCAAAGGGCGCGTGCGCATGGCGTTGGTAGCTGAAACTGACGTCTGTATAGAGGCAGCTCTGCGCATCAAACACTATGTACAGGGCCTTGCGGTCTGAGCCGCTAAACTTTGAACACTTTCTAAGGGACTAGATATGTTAAAACAACAACGCGCCGACTACATACTCGACAAACTCAATGAAATCTATCCAGAAACCCCGATACCACTGGATCATAAAAACAACTTTGAACTCTTAGTCGCGGTTCTGCTCAGTGCCCAGTGCACCGATATTCGCGTCAATCAGGTTACCCCGGCACTGTTTGCCCTGGCAGACAATGCTTTTGATATGCAGCATGTGCCCCTAGATGATATTTACAAAATAGTCAGACCCTGTGGTCTCGCGCCGCAAAAATCTAGTGCGATATCAGTGCTTTCAAAAATGCTTGTTGAACAATATGACGGCGTAGTGCCGGACGACTGGAAGGCCTTGGAATCACTGCCGGGGGTTGGCCATAAAACCGCCGGCGTGGTTATGTCTCAGGGCTTTGGCCATCCAGCTTTTCCCGTGGACACCCATATACACCGACTGGCTCAGCGCTGGGGACTTACCAAAGGCAAGAGCGTCACGCAGACCGAGCGCGATCTTAAGAAGCTTTTCCCCAAAGAAACCTGGAATGCCCTCCATCTCCAGATTATTTTTTATGGCCGAGAATTTTGCAGCGCTAGAGGCTGCGATGGCCGTGTCTGTGAAATTTGTACTACCTGCTACCCAAATCGTAAAAATCCGCTTATTGCTCATAAGCCCTAGGTGCTCTTTTTAACGAGCTCTTTTTAACGAGCTGTTTTTACGAGCTGGTTTTACCGGCTATTCCAGCGCCCAAAGGCCAACAGCAGCATAGGCGCGATAGGGTCGCCACAACTCAGCACTGGCCAACAACGCCATTGCACTTTCAGATTTAGCCGCTCGAATTAAGCCCACATCGGTTTCCGGAAAAGCGTCATCATCCATCCCCAAACGAATCGCCAAATAGCCACAGGTCCAGGGACCAATACCGCGCAATTTAAGCAGCGCCTCCTTGAGTTCAGGCCAAGGCCTAGACAAATCCAGATCGCCGTTGGCAAGAGCGGTTGCCAGTGCAATCAGCGCTGCGACTCGCGCCCCTGGCATACCCATATTGCTCAGATCAGCAGCAAGCAACGCCTCGGGAGTCAACTGCCCGCAGCGTTCCACAAGCCGCCTCATAATCGTATTAGCTGCGGCCACAGTAACCTGCTGACCAATAATGGTGCGCAGGCAGAGTTCAAAGGGATCCCAGCAGCCCAGAGGCCTAAAGCCTGGACTCTTGGCTAATATAGGCAGATGCGGCAATAGCTGCTGATAAATAGCTTGGGTACAGAGTTGCGGGCGAAATATTCGTGACACAGGAACGATCAGATTATCGAGCTGGTCCTGAGGCAGATCCGATTTTATCTGCAGTAAGCCATTGGGTTCGTCATAGGACACTCTGACTAAACCATCTCTATAAATCCGTTGATAATGATTGTCTGCTATCGACTCAAACTCAGGCACCAGACGAAATGACAGGTACTCAAGCAACTGTTGCCAAGGGAAAGGCTTAACCACCGGCAACTCAATCATCGACAAGTGCCCTGTTGGCTAACTTAAACAGCCCTCTGCGCTCCAAATCAATCAATGAACGCTTCCGCGCGAGGCCCCATTTATAACCCGCCAGACTGCCGTCACCGCGAATCACCCGATGGCAGGGAATCCTAATGGCGATTTTATTATTCGCGCAGGCACTGGCCACAGCGCGAACCGCTTTCGGCCTACCTATGCCATTAGCCACCTCGGTATAGGACTGCAGTGTGCCAGAGGGAATACTCACCAGATAGTCCCAAACCATGCATTGAAAAGCGCTGCCGCGAATATCCAAAGGCAGATCCAATACCTCTACCCGGCCCTGTAAAAACTCATTGAGTTGTCCAATCCATTGATCGAATAGAGGTTGCGCTTCAAGTGACATAGGCTGAACGTTGGCCTTGGGATATTCCAATTCAAGCTGCGCGAGCAGCTTGTGGTCTGCATCATCAAATTGCAGAAAACAGATGCCGCGATCAGTGGCACCGATCATCACTCGACCCAGGCTAGTCTGAGCCACAGCGTAGGTAATCAGCTCACCGGCACCACCCTTGCGGTATGTGCCTGGGGTCATACCCATATGAGTATCAATTTTTTCATAGAGACGAGAGCTCGATTCATAGCCAGAGGCGTGCATTGCATGGGTAATATTCTCATCTGTTTTTAAGGTGCTTTTTAAGCTCTGTTTAAACAACCTGATACGGCAACCATCCTGATACTTTTTGGGTGACATGCCCACAGCCGCTTTAAAGGTTCGCTGAAAATGGCTTGTGCTTATACCAGCTTTTTCGGCCAGCACCGCCAAGGTTAATCGCTGCTCGTAATGCGCCTCTATATGCCGACAAATTTCATGCATCAGATCCTGAGTGGCATTCAAATGCGTATCTGGCCGGCAGCGCTTACAGGCGCGCAAACCCGCCTCACGGGCTGCTTCCTGAGAGGCATAAAACCCCACATTTTTACGCAGCGGTGTTCGTGCTGCACAGGACGGACGGCAGTAAATGCCGGTGGTGAGTACGCCATAAAAGAATTGACCGTCAAGGCTGGAATCTCGACTTAACACCGCTTGCCAGTATTGATCCAACTGCTTTTCCATAAACTTTATCCTGACACTTATTGAGGCAAATAACTATTCCCCATTCGCAACCGCACAACACTCCGTTTCTTGCGCTCAATAAAAGCCACAATCTGATTTTTTGAAAGGCGCTTTTTTGCTATGCTTCACGGCCAGTAAACACAAGGAGATTGCTGCATTGATTACCGTCTACGGGATTAAAAACTGCGACACCATCAAAAAGGCGCGCAACTGGCTGAGCGACAATGACATTGAATACCGCTTTCACGATTTTCGCGCTGACGGCCTAGACGCAGCAACCATCGAACTATGGATTGCCCAGGCAGGCTGGGAAACCGTTCTCAATCGCCGCGGCACCACCTGGCGCAAGCTTGACCCAAGCATTCAAGAGGCAACCACCAGTGACAATGTGGCCGCCCTGCTGGCGGAACACCCAGCAATGATCAAACGCCCCGTATTAGATAATGACGGGGTTATTACCATTGGCTTTAAAGCCGAGCAGTACCAGACAATTTTTAATTAATCATTTAGATCAACAAAAGAGAATTAGCATGAGTAATTTGTACAGTTTCGCCATTGGCGTTGGCAGTAAGAATTCTAAAGGCGAATGGCTGGAGGTGTTTTACCCACAGCCACTGCTGAATCCAGAGCAAACGTTAAGAGATATAATCGCCGTGACGTTGGCATTGACCGATGGCGAGGTAGAACCCAGCGTCGAGCAATTGGCCGCACTGCAATCTGCACTCAAGCAAAATGGCTTCTCCGATCTGGCAGACAGCGTTGCCTCACTGGCCGCATCAAGTCGTCCAGTAGTGGCCGTGGCCTTCGCCGAAAACACCGCACCGATCACAGTGCCTCAGGGCTATCTAAAACTGCATTTGCTCTCACACCGATTGGTTAAACCTCATGGCACTGACCTCACCGGCATCTTCGGCGTATTGAAGAATTGCGCCTGGACTAATATGGGCGCTATCGATATCGAAGAACTACCAGCTCGTCAGTTGGAAGCGCGTCTAGCGGGCCAATCCCTAACCGTCGACTGTGTGGATAAGTTCCCTAAGATGGTGGACTACGTAGTTCCCAGCGGTCTGCGTATTGCCGACACATCACGAGTCCGTCTTGGTGCCTATGTAGGCGAAGGCACCACTGTGATGCATGAGGGCTTTATCAACTTTAACGCCGGCACTGAAGGCCCTAATATGATCGAAGGCCGTGTTTCCGCTGGTGTGTTCTGCGGTGCTGGGTCCGATATCGGCGGCGGCGCATCGATTATGGGTACGCTTTCTGGCGGTGGCAGCATGGTTATTGCGGTAGGAGAAAAATGTCTGCTCGGTGCCAATGCCGGTCTCGGCATTCCCCTTGGCGATCGCTGCACTGTTGAGGCTGGCCTGTATATTACTGCCGGCACTATTGTCACCATGCTCGACGACCAAAAGCAGGCCAGCGGCAAGATGAAAGCCCGTGACCTGGCCGGCAAAAGCGATCTGTTATTTAGACGTAACTCGGTCAGCGGCGCGGTTGAATGCCTAACCAACAAGAGCGCAGTGGAACTCAACGCGGCTCTTCACGCTTAAAAGTGCCCTTGATTGAGTTCTTAAAATAAGCAAAAAAATGGCGGGGAGTTTTGCTCCCCGCCATTTTTTTTGATCTTAGTAAATCCTTAAGCCTGATTAAGCGCCCAAAATACTCTGCCCACAGACTCTCACCACATTTCCGTTAACACCGGCAGCCTGAGGACTGACAAAAAAGCCAATCACTTCTGCCACATCAATCGGCAGGCCGCCCTGACCCAACGACGATAGCCTGCGACCCATCTGTCGGGTGAAAAACGGAATCGCCGCAGTCATTTGGGTTTCAATAAAACCAGGCGCCACTGCATTAATCGTTATACCTCGCGCGCCACAGGATTCAGCCATGGTCTCTACCATGCCGATCACCGCCGACTTAGAAAAACCATAGTTGGTCTGCCCAATATTGCCAGCAATACCACTGATCGACGCTACGCCGACTATCTTGCCGCCATTATCGAGAAGCTCGGTGTCTAGCAGCGCCGCATTAATCCGCTGCACGCTGCCCAGATTGACCTGCATCAGCATATTCCACTGCTGGTCTGTCATGCGCGATAACATTTTATCTCTGGTGACACCGGCATTGTGAATAATGCCATGGAGTGATGAGGTTCGAGCACTACAGAAGTCACGCAAAATAGTCGCTGCTCCCTCACTGGTTATATCTAGGGGCAGTGCCAATCCACCCAAACGCTCCATAGCCGACCTGAGCTCCGCTTCTGCCTGGGGCACATCAACGCCAATAACTTGAGCACCGTCTCGCGCTAACACCTCGGCAATGGCTAAGCCAATCCCCCGCGCTGCGCCAGTGACTACCAGTATTTTTCCCTGTAACGGCTGCTGCCAATTCGCTTCCATAGGGGCCACTGGCGCACTGGCGGTGAGTATCTGAGCATTCATAAATGCAGAACCGGCTGAGAGCAAAAATCTTATCGGGGCTTCTATAGCAGCATCACCACCCTTATCCACCATCAGTAAATTAGCCGTGGAACCATTGCGGCCTATCTCTTTCGCCAGTGATTTAACAAAACCATGCAGACCACGCTGCACCGCACCCTGCTCTAGGCTATCGGCAGCGCTGGGCTTTAAGCCGATCACAATAACGCGACCACAGTGAGCCAGTGACTTGACCTGCTGATGAAAAAATTCGTAGAGCTCTGCGCTTTGTTCCGCAGTGGCAATGCCGGAGGCGTCGTAAATTAGATGGCGTTTTTCAGTTACTAGTTTCTCAGTTACTAGAGGCCCACTGATCTCTATCGCCGTGTCCTTTAAAAAACCCTCTATAGAGCCGCCAAATAATGACCCTAAACTGGCCCCTAAAAGTACCTTGCCACTCAGATGATGGGGTTTCTCAGGATTCTCACGCACCAGAGCCACAGGCTCTGGAAGTCCCATGGCCGAAAAGAGTTTTTTCCCCAGTGCCGAATTGGCAAGTTCCAAATAGGTATCAGACATTGTTGTTTCCCTGAATTAATCACATGTGTGCGTATTCTACTATCAGCCTAGGCAATGGAATTGACCGCAGTGACAGTATTTTCAATTAGTAGAGTCATTGGCTTATGGCGTGCAATACCCTATTCTGGCGCATAGATCTTCTTAAAACGTTCAACCACTCTATTACTGGAAAGCACTCACTATGACCAATATTCGTAAAGTAGCCATTGTCGGCGGAAGTCGAATTCCCTTTGTTCGCAGCAATACAGCCTACAGCGACGCCAGCAATATGGATATGCTCACAGCGGCCCTAAAAGGTCTTGTACTGCGTTTTGATTTAGAGGGTGAGCGTCTTGGCGAAGTCGCCGCCGGCGCCGTTATGAAACATTCTAGGGATTTTAATTTGGCCCGCGAAGCAACCTTAGATTCCGGTCTGTCGCTGCAAACACCAGCCTATGATGTGCAGCAGGCCTGCGGCACCGGCCTTGAAGCCGCTATCTTGGTTGGCAACAAGATTGCCCTGGGGCAGATTGACTCTGGTATTGCCGGTGGTACAGATACCGCCAGTGATGCCCCCATCGCGCTCAATGAAAAGTACCGCAAAATGATGCTGCGTCTAAACCGCGCCAAAACATTAGGTCAGCGTCTAAAGGCTCTGGCAAGTGTAAGACCCAGTTTTATAGTGCCCGCCATACCAGCCAATGCTGAACCACGCACTGGGCTGTCTATGGGCCAGCACTGTGAACTTATGGTCAAGGAATGGGGAGTGAGTCGTGAAGATCAGGATCAGCTGACATTCAACAGCCACCAAAACCTTATCGCGGCCTATGAGAGCGGTTTTTTTGATGACCTTATTCGCCCCTTTAACGGTGTGAGCCGCGACGGCATTATGCGTGACACTCCCCTAGAGAAGCTGGCAAAACTCAAGCCCGCCTATGATCGGGAAAATGGCACCTTGACTGCTGCAAACTCCACCACCCTTACTGATGGCGCCGCCGCTGTGCTGCTGGCCAGCGAAGACTGGGCTACCGCGCGCAATCTGCCGATACAGGCCTATCTCACCCATAGCGAAGTGGCTGCGGTAGATTTCTACACTGAAGGACAACAGAGCGAAGGCCTGCTTATGGCACCGGCTTACGCCGTACCAAGAATGCTCGCTCGCGCTGGCTTAACTTTGCAGGACTTCGATTTCTACGAGATTCACGAAGCCTTTGCTGCTCAGGCTCTGTGCACAATGAAGGCTTGGGAAGATGAAGACTTCTGTAAGAACAAGCTAGGCCTTGATGGCGCGCTGGGCAGCATCGATCGCAGCAAGCTCAATGTAAACGGTTCCAGCGTAGCCACAGGTCACCCCTTTGCAGCCACAGGACCTCGAATAATCGCCACATTGGCAAAATTACTCGAACAAAAAGGCAGTGGTCGCGGATTAATCTCAATCTGTGCTGCTGGTGGTCAGGGGGTTACGGCTATTATTGAGCGCTAAAATAGGCTCTGGTGCGTCAACATCAAAGAGGCTTCTTTTAGAGAAGCCCCCAACTAAAAAGCGTCTATTAAAAAGACCTCGCACTCTTTAATGCGAGGTCTTTTTTTGTCTTAGATTCGACTCAAAGCGCACTTTTTAAAGGCGCAAAAAAAACGGGCAGATCCATAGAATCTACCCGTTTTAACTTTTGCCCTACAATGCATTATTCTTATTATTTTTGGTAATGCCCCTCTGAGTACTTGGTTTTCTCGGTAACCTCTTAGTGGGCTATCTCAAGACAGAACCAATCCTGCATGCGTTTAAGATAACGCCTCGACAGGGCTTAAACTTTGGCAAAGATGCCACCCATAGGTTAATTGGTGCCAAGCTTAACGCTTTGGTAACACGTTATTCTAGGCTGATCAAAAGATGGCCTTTTTAACGTAAACTACCGCCAACCCTAGGTCTGTACAGCACTGTTGTTCACTATTAAGTCAGCAAATGTCTCCAGCAGCTCCCGAGGCAAGGTATGCCCCATACCCTCAAATCGAACAAGTTCGGCATGGGCAATATGCTTAGCCGTATCTATGCCGCCACTTACTGGCACCAGCACGTCCTGATTGCCGTGAATAATCAATGTAGGTACTTTGATGGCATTGAGTAACGCCACCCGACTAGGAGACGTTCGAATGGCACTGATCTGGCGCATATATCCCGCGGGATTACTTGAGCGCTTGTGCTCAGCAATCACCTGCGCCCTGATTTCACTATCTGTCATGGGATAGGCCGGACCGCAAAGCATCTGCCAAATATCGACGGCTATATCCAAGGGCGTTTTGTCCTTTGACACGGGCTGAACCATTTTTAGACTGACCTTGAGCGAGGCCTCCCCTTTTCCCCGTTCGCCGCTGGTGGACATAATCGAGGTCAACGACAACACCCGATCAGGATAGCGACCTGCCACTATCTGACTGATCATGCCGCCCATAGACATACCCACTAAATGGGCCGCGGAAAGCTCCAGCGCATCTAATAGCCCCACCGTATCAGCCGCCATATCGTCTAAGTTATAGGGCGCAGACACCGGAATGCCAAAATAGGATCTGAGCAACAGGCGAAAATAACCCGGCGCTCTGACGCCATCAAATTTATCACTTAGACCAATATCACGATTATCAAAACGAATAACCCGAAAGCCCCGGTCTACCAATAGCTGGCACAGCTCCAGTGGCCAGCGCACTAGCTGGTTATATAAGCCTGCAACCAAAACAATCGCTGGATCCTCGGGTTTACCAAATGATTCGTAAGCTATTTTTAGCCCATTGCACTGCGCATATTGCGTATTGCCTGCTTCAATCATACTGAACTGACCTCTGTCGAGATGGCTGACTAATCACGCAACTCACGGCGCAGAATTTTACCCACTGGAGATTTTGGTAACTCATCCATAAAGGCAACATGCTTGGGCACTTTATAGGCGGTCAACTGCTCGCGACAGAAGTCTTTTACCTGCTGTTCACTGAGATCGGGATTGGTGGAGACAACAAACAGCTTTACCGCTTCACCGGTTCGTTCGTCGGCAACGCCAACAACTGCGCATTCAATAATATCCCCATGGCCATAGGCTACATCTTCGATTTCATTGGGATAGACATTAAAGCCAGAGACAATAACCATATCTTTTAAACGGTCGACAATGGTCAGCATACCGTCCTCAGCCATCACCCCTATATCTCCGGTACGGAACCAGCCATCCGCGTCTAGCGCCTCGGCCGTGGCATCAGGGCGATTCCAATAGCCCTGCATTACATGAGCACCGCGACAGCAGACCTCACCGCGTTCGCCAGTGGCAACTGCATTGCCCTCAACATCAATCAGTTTTACTTCCTGAAAGAGCATCGGCAGACCCACAGTGCCAAGGCGACTTTTATCTGGGCCATTACAGGTTAGTACCGCGGTGGTTTCAGAGAGACCATAGCCTTCAAAAACGGGGGCACCGGTGCGAGCTTCCCACTCATCACCCACCTCTTTAACCAGCGCTGCACCACCGACAACAATCCCTTTAAGCCTCGAAAAATCGATCTCATCAAACTGCGGGTGGCGCATCAAGCCCTGCAGTAAGGTGGTGATGCCCGCCATGGTAGTGAGTGGGTGTTGCTTCATGGTCGCAACCATACTGTCGATATCTCGGGCATTGGGAATCAGCACTGAGTGACTGCCACCGAGAAAGCCACTGACAGCGTTCATCGTAAAACCAAAAACATGGTAGAGCGGCATTGGCGCAATCAGCAGATCCGGCACTTCTTCATCACTGAAATCGACGCTTACCTTGGACATGCGCACGCCACCAAAGATATTGCCGTGGGTTAAAATAGCGCCTTTAGAGGGGCCAGTGGTGCCGCCGGTATATTGCAGAACGGCAACATCAGACATGGAGGAGGATCTCTCCGGTAACTGCTTGTCCGCACCCAGAGCCAGGGCATCAGTAAAGCTAACCAGATTGCTAAGACTGCTAGCCGGCAATGGCTGGGGTTGTAACAAATCAATTGCACTGGTGGCAATCACCGTCTCAACACCGGTTTGCGGTATTACCTGTTCGGTAACCGGCAGTAAGTCGCTGAGTACTACCAAGGCCTTGGCACCGGAGTCATTAAATTGATGCAGTTGCTCTCTGGCTGTGTACATGGGGTTGGTATTTACTACGACCAAGCCAGCGCGCAATATGCCCCAAATAGCGATGGGAAACTGGCTGATATTAGGCAGCTGCACCGCCACACGATCACCTGCACCCAGGCCACAATGCTCGAGCAGATAACAGCCAAATTGACGGCTTAACTGCTCAATTTCGCTAAAGCAGAGAGTTTGACCCAGACAGGTAAATGCGGGACGCTCAGAAAATTTCTCACTGGCCCGATTAAACCCATCAACCAAACTGGCAAAGCCATCTTCAGCATTGAGTTCGATAAGTTTTTGCTGGGAAAAAGACAGCTCGGAAAAAGACAGCTCGGAAAAAGATGGCTCAGAGATGCTAGTTACATTATTCATAGTGCTTCACTTTTATTTTTATAATTAATAATTTTAGTTATTTTTTTTGTACTGGATTAGATACTCAATTACCAGTACACCCCTTTTCAACTCGCCCATTCCAGCCGATACACCTCAGCCGATACATCCCAGCCGATACATCCAAACCCACTCATCCCATCCAGCCCGACACTATTACGCCGTGCTGTGGCGCTGCT